>Ga0073934_10000999_pt1 | contig 72923 bp, 62 predicted proteins | sample LarsenN4metaG_FD_76834 | JGI IMG/M metagenome (GOLD analysis project Ga0073934, IMG submission 76834) | Hot spring sediment bacterial and archeal communities from British Columbia, Canada, to study Microbial Dark Matter (Phase II) - Larsen... ...
AATTGGACGGTCTATGATAAATCGTCCGCTTTTCTTTGCCATTCGTCCAAAATGTCCGATACGCTCACTCAAGTCTTAAGTCTCGCCCGCCTGAAAAGCAGTGTCTATTGCCGCTCCGAACTCGGCTCGCCGTGGGGGTTGCACTTTGCGCCGCGCGCCTGCGCGGTGTTTCACGTTCTGTATCGGGGAAACGGCTACTTTCGCCTGCAAGGCGACCCCGCCGCTCTGCCCCTGCGCGAAGGGGATGTGCTGCTCTTGCCGGGCGGGGAAGAACATTCCCTGCTGGAAACGCCAGACGCGCCGGTCTTTGGCAACCTGGAACTCGACCAGTGGGGCGAATGCGCCCTGATGCGCTGGAGCGAAACCCCCTCGGCGGTGGTGTTGTGCGGCACGTTCGACTTTGAGTTTGCCGAAACCGCCGCTTTTCTCAAACGCCTGCCGCGCGTCATCCACATTCCCTATCAGCCAGAAAGCGCCCTGAGCGCCACGCTGGAGATGATGGCGCGCGAAGCCGAGGCGATGCGCCCTGATAAAGAAGCCGTTTTGCGCCGTTTGGCGGATATTCTGTTCGTGCAGATGATTCAACGCTGGGTGGAAATGCAGGGCGTGGCACACAGCGGCTGGCTGGGCGCTCTGCACGACCCGTTGATTGGCAAAGCCCTGAACCTGATGCATACCCAGCCCGACCACCCATGGACGGTCGCTTCGCTGGCGCGGGCGGTTGCCTGTTCGCGTTCGGCGTTTGCGGCACGCTTTGCCGCGCTGACGGGCGAGCCGCCGATGGAATATCTCACCCGCTGGCTGATGCAAATGGCGGCGCGGCTTCTGGCGCAACAGGCAGATTTGCGCGTGAACGAAGCCGCCGCGCGGGTGGGCTACCGCTCCGAAGCGGCTTTCAGCAAAGCCTTCAAACGGGTGATGGGCAGCGCGCCGCGCGGCTATCGGACGGCAGGACGAGCTTAAGGTTGTCCAACCTTAAACCCGTACAGATTCGCGGTAATGAGGTAGCCGATGAAGACCTGTTTGTTCACGGGGTCGTAGGCGGCGGTGGCGAGGTTGGATGAAGACTCAGGCATGGGTTGGCTGTGACGGATGGCAAGCGTGGCACGGTCAATGGCGAGGATGGCGCTGTTGACGTTGTCGAGCGCCCAATAGAGGTTGTCTTCGCTGTCCATACCGAAGATTTTGTTTCCGGCGGGGAGCGTCTTGCCGGTGGGCTGACCCGTCATGGCGTCCAATTCCAGCGCGCCGAGAAAGAGACGGTTGGATGCGGCGTCGAAGAAAAACTGGTCGGCATCGGCTTGACCGATGGATTTGGATTGGGCTTTCATGTCTACGCTGTTGAGCAAGGCGAAGTTGTTTGCCGTGTCGAAAACATGGAGCGTCTGTGCGTGAGGCTCATAGACGAAGAGTCGGTTGGCGCTTTCGTTGACCATGACCTGCAATTGACCCGGTCCGCCGCCGGTGTCGCCTGTCTCTGCGTTGGGGATGTTGATGGTGGTGACGGGCTGCATGGTCTCCCAATTGACCACGGCGACCAAGCCGAATTCGGGGTAGGCGGCATAGGCGAGTTTGTGAGTCGAGTCAATGGCGAGGTCGGGCAGGCGGTCGGTGGAACCAGCAGGGATGCCGAGCGGAATTGTGCCGAGCAAAGTTTCGGAGGGAGTCATCGAATAGACGGAGAGGGTACTGTCCCAGGCGTTGAGGGAGAAGAGAAAATCTCCGGCGGAGTCGCGCCTGAGGGGGATGGGCCAGGTTCCGGCGGAGAAGGAGGCGAAGTTTCCATCCGCAAGAGAATAACGGGCGAGGTAACTTCCACCGAGGCGGCTGGAGAGGTAAAGTGTACTGCCGTCGCCAGAGACAATGATTTGCTCGATGCTGTCGCCGAGTCGCAGAGGAACGGCTTGTGTCGGCGCGGCGGCGTTAATGCTCCACAGCACGGAGGCGTCGCCGTTGGCGATGTAGAGGTGTCCGTTTGCAGGGTTGAGATGCATGTTGTGCGGCTTGCGCCCGAAGTCAAAACTGTGGGTGAGGCTGCCGCTTTTGTCGTACACGTCTATGTGGCCGCCGACGCCCGCGACTTGACCGTTTGCAGGTTGAGCCACTGAGAGCGCGAAGGTCTGGCCGCTGGCGGGGTCGTAGAGAAGGTCTTCGAGGACGCCGCTGTTTTTGAGCGAGAAGGCGCGAAGTTCGTTTCCGTTCATATCGAGGACGATGACGGCGCGCTCCAAGCCGATGATGAAATTGCGCTCTGCGGAGTCGAACGAGAACCAGCGCGCGCGTCCGTTGGCTTGAGTAGTGTATTGAATTTCGTCTATGACCTTTCCGCTGGCGGCGTCTATGACGATGAGGGAGCGGGCGGTTTTGTCCTGCGTGGCGAGCAGGTAAATGGAATCCACCGCTTCGTCATAGACCATCGGTCCCGCGTTTTCGCCCAAGCCCTTTACCACATAGAGTTCTTGAAGCGTATTTCCGTCGAAGGCGGTCAGTCCCTTTTTGGTGAAGATGTAAAAGCGGGTGCGGGCTTCATCCACAAAGGCGAGGTTGCCGAAACCGCCGTTGAGTTTGGCGGGCGCTGTCAATTCGCCAGTTGCAACGTTGACGCGATGAAGCATGGTGGTGTTGACTTCAAAGACGTACAGATATTGCGCGGCAGAATCGAAGTAGAGGTACTTGAGTCCACGCTCGGCGATGCCTGTCTTGACGATGCCAATCCATTCTTCGGTCACGCTATCCAGAATCGCCACGTCGGGAGTCATGATGCCTGCGACATAGACGCGGTTGCGCTCGTCATCTACGGCGACGGAGAAGAGTTTGACCACGTTCTCGTCGAGAGGGCGGTTTTGCAGGTCGAGCAGAGAAAATGATGTGGTCAGGCAGAGCGGGTCGGGGCAGGGGGCGAGGGGGAGCGTTCCAGTGTCAGGTGTTCCAGTGTCAGGAGTTCCAGTGTCAGGTGTTACAGTGTCAAGTGTTTCAGTGTCAGGAGTGGAGGTGGCGGGTGTTCCCTCACCCCCCATCCCCTCTCCCACTGGGAGAGGGGGTAAGAGTCCGCAGGCGAGGGAGGCGGCGACGAGGGTGAGGATGGAAAGAAAGAGGGGAATTTTTTTGAACATAGGGTCTCCTTTTGGCGGGGCATAGGGCGACATGAATGTCGCTCTACTTGACCGAAAATCTCACCAGCCGTTCCGAGAATTTGAATTCGCCAACCCACAGGTAACTGCCGTCGAAGGCGAGGCGGGTGGGCCAGAAGAGTTTGTCCACGCCGATTTCGGGGACGAGGTCTTGGGCGTCGTCTTCGCCAAGGATGACGTCGAAGGGCGCGCCCGCCAGCGCGTCTTCCACGCTTTGCCAGACCAGCACGCGGTTGTTGTTGGCGTCGGCGACGAAGAGATGTCCCTGCGCGGTGATGGCGGAGGCGGCCATGTTGAACGCGCCTTGTGGCGCGCCTGGCTGATTCGCTTCAAAGACGAGACCAAAGCCGCCAGGGTTCGGAACAAGCGCGGGGGAGGAAGAGGCGGTCAGTTCATCCACGCGATAGACGCCGACTTCACGATTCATCTTCAGCATGACGGTCAGGTATTCGCCGTCGCTGTAAATGCGGAGGGGCGACTCGGCGCTCAGGGTGAAGGCAGGCGGCGTGTCGGATGATTGCGGCAAACCGTCCCAAACGTGGATGGCGTTGGCGGCGGCGTCGGCGAGGTAGAAATATTTGCCGTCGTAGGTCATTCCGCTCATTTTGCCGAGGTCGTAGCCGTTGAGCGTGAGGGAGGTATCGGGCAGTTCGCCGTTGAGCGGAAGTTGATTCCAGATGTAGAGGGCGCTGCGTCCCATCACCACCAGTTGACCGTTTGCCATCGCGAAGCCGTTGGGCTGTTCGGGGAAGGAGTAGACCCAGTTGGGGTAGGCGTTGCTGTTATCGGGAATTTGAGTCCAGACGTAGAGTTTCCTGTCAAAGTCCGAAAGCACGAAGAGACTCTTGCCATCGGTGAGCGGGTTGGGATTGCTGATGATGAAGTTTGTTTGGAGGGTGTTGGTGTAAATGTCGGGCGCGCCGATGGCGAAATCGGGGAGTTGGTTAGGTGAAGTGGGCAGGCTGTTGTAGACGACGATGCGGTTGCCGTTGGAAAGCACGATGTAAGCGCGTCCGTCCGCGATGGCGATGTCGGAGCCGTCGCCTGCATTGAAGTCAAAGGAGTTGAGTCCGCCGACGATGAAGTCGGGAGCGGGGTCGGCGGCGGTGGGGAGCGAGTTCCACACCGACATACTGCGCCCCGTGGAACTGACCATCAGCATTTTGCCGTCGTCGGTGATTTCGCCTTGCAGCCATTCTTCGAGCATGAAATCGGCGGGCGCGTCAGACGTGGGGAAGGTCGTCCATACGAAGGTGGCGTTTTTCACGCCGAATTGCGCGCCGCCCGTGCTGGCGTTGTGGTCGCCGATGATGAAGTATTCGCCGTTGGAGGTGATGGAGCGCGGTGTGCCCATTTGCCTGGCGGCGGTCAGGCGGAAATCGGCGGGCTGGTCGGACGAAGCAGGGAAGGTATTCCAAATCAACACTTCGCCTTTGGGGGTGTTGACCACCGCCAGGCGCGTGCCGTCTGTCCACACGCCCCAGGGCCATTCAATGGGTTGAGAATCACTGCCCGTCAAAATCAGGTCGGCGGGCTGAGCGTTTTGGGTGGGGAACGAATTCCAAACCAGAATGCGGTTGTTGTACGCATCTGCCACCAGCAGTTTGCCGCCGCCGACTGCCATGGCAACGGGCCAGTTCATCTGGTCTGCGCCTGTGCCGGGGTTGTTGGAAATGAAATCGGGCTGACCCAAAACCAAATCGGGTTCTTCGTTCGCGGTCGGCAGTTCGTTCCAAATCAGCACGCGGTTGTTGTTGCGGTCTGCCAGCGCGAGATGCGTTCCGTCGGTGACGATGGCGGTGGGATGATTGAAGAACAGCCCGCCGCCCGCGTTGTTGAAGTCCACCGCGCTCAGGGTGAGGTCGGCGGCTTGCCCGGTGGTGAACCAGCCAGAGAGTCCGCCGGGGGCAATGGCGTAACTGGTTTGGATTTGCTCGACGGTAATCTGTCCGTTTTGCGGGGGAAGATTTCCCGCTTCATTCTGGACATTGGGCTGGGTGACTGCTTCGGCGGGCTGGGTCTCTGCTGATGGCGTTGCCGTCCCTTGCGCACTGAAATTACACGCCAGCGCAACAAGCGCTAAAAGAGTGATGAGGGAGGAGAAGCGTTTCATGGTTGTCCTTTCGCTATTTCTAAAATGTCTTCCGAAGTCACGACCTGTAAATTTTCGGCGGCGTAAGCGACCAATTCTTCATACGCCTGCCAGATAGCGGATTGCTCTTCGGCGGAACGCAGCGTGGAGGGGTCGGGCGCGTTCAGGTTCCAGGGCGGGGGCAGGGGCTGGTCTTTCTTGCCGCCTTGCATGGTGAAGTAAATCGAAGTCCAGCCTTCCGCGCCGCGGCGATAGAAGTTGTTTTCGTGAATCAGGGAGGTGATGAACGGGGCGCGGGCGTAGGGCGAACCTTCCGTTTTCTTCTCCCATTCCGCCAGGCCCAACTCCAGCAAATGCAGGGGACGGTAATCGGCGGCATTGGGCTTGCTCATCATGTTCCACCAGAAGTTGTCCGTGCCATCCACGAGGGTGTTGCGCGTCACGCTGAAGTCGCTGGGGCGGACGAGCAGACCGTTGACGTACTCGAAGGGCTGTTCGAGTTTCGTGCCTTCTTCATGATAGAGAATGGTCATCTGCGCGCCGAGCGAGGCATAGACCTTTTGCGCGGTGTCTTTGATGCGCCCGCTGTTCGGCACAGAGGCGACGACGGGTTTGCGCCCGAAGACCTGAGCGACGTAGGTGTAGCCGCCGGGGCGGGAACGGTCGAGGTCGCCGGTCGTCAGGTCGAGGGCGTAGGTTTCGTAATCCAGCAGGGTTTGATAGAGCGCGGCGTCATCCAGTCCTTGCAGGCGGTCATCGAAGCCGGTGTAGAGCGGGTGCGGTGGGCGAATGTGGTAACTGATGGTCATGTTCGAGTTCTTGAATCGCTCGATGACGTCAGGACGCTTCTCCGCCAGTTCGCGGATGATTTCGGCGGTGAAGTAGAAGTCGCCGCGCACGCCGTATTTCTCGAACAAGTCAACGAGTTTGAGCAGGATGTCGGCGCTTTCGGTCGGGTGAGTCCAGTCGTGGACATTGATGATGAAGGAGATGTAGGGTGTATCAGTGTCAAGTGTTTTGGTGTCAGGTGTTGAAGTGCCAGGTGTTTCCGTGTCGGGCGTCGAGGAAGCAGGCGTGAGGGTGGGGATGGGAGGCGGGGCGCAGCAGACCCAGCCGGGCAGGAGACTGCACGAGAGTGTGAGAAGGACAAGGAGGGCAAGGAAGAAGAGGAAGGGACGTTTCATGGCAAGTTTCTCCACGAGTCTTATCGTTGGTAGAACAAGTTAGCCTACTTGCGCCGGAAAAAGGCGAACCACAAACCGCCAAGCAGCACGAGAGGAGACAGTACCATCGTACACAAACCAGCAAAGAACAGTCCTTGCGCTGCTTCACGCAAACTCTCCTCGAAGGCGACGCGGTCGCCGGCGAAGAGATGGTTGGGAATCACGCCGCCATCGCTGGCTTTTTTGCCCAGCACGGTCACTCGGTCGCCGTCCATCAGGCCGCGATAGCGGCGCGTGCCATCGGGAAGCAGTTCGTCCATGTCCATCGCTTGTAATGCGCTGTCGCTTTTGACCATCTTCTCATGCAAGTCGCCGCTCAAGCGGACTGGCGTGGTTCGGTGGAGCAAAATCGCCTGCCCGCCGAGTTCGACGGTCAACTCCGGCGCGACCGTTTCGACCGCCTGCCAGTGACCGGAGGGCTGGGGAGCATCGCCGCCGCGCCCGCTATCGGAAGGGACGGTCACCCGCCACTCCTGCACGGTGTAGGCGACCATGTTCACCCCCTCCTGCGGCGGGACGTTGCCGGTCAGAGCGGCGGTGAAGAGCAGGGTCTCGCCCGGCGCGGCGGATTGGACATCCTGCGCATCCATCTGCGGCAGTTGCGAGACGCGAAACGCCTCCAGCGCCTGCGCCGGGCTGAGCACGAATGCCATCAAAGCGCCGAAGAGGCAGCAAAAGAGGGAGAATCCCAGAGCGGCGAGGACAGTGTTGATGCGCTGGCGAAAAGAAGTAAGCAGACTCAGGCTGAACATGGTTATCAATTCCGGAATCACCTAATCTCGAACAAGGCGGAATGTCCAAGACAAGTTTCAACGTATCCGTTTCAAACTTCCATCGGGGCAGACGAGATGGACCTGGTCCTGGATTCCATCCTGCCCGCCAGAGACGCTGGAGGGCTGGGCTTTCTCCAACTGTTTCAGCCGCCTGCGCGCGGCGCGGATGGCTGCGCTCTCGCTCAGGAAGATTCCCGGCAGCGGATACCATTCTCCAGCGAAGGCGTCGTAGCCGCGCAACCGCCAAACTTGAAGGTGTAAAAGGCGCAAAATCGTTTCGAGCATAGGTCGGCTGCCTCTGGACAACTCATATGAGTTGTCCTACATAGCAAACAGTTCTTTGGCATATTCCACAATAAAGCGGTCTTGCTGACGGTCGAGGGTGGCATCGGGCAGCATGGCGGGCGGATTGGCAAGGTCATAGGTCTGGTTGGGCGTTTCGTTGTTCAGCCGCACCCAGGGGACGCCGCCGCTCACGGCATTGTTGACCATCAGAATCGCATGGGCGTTATCGGGCTGGACGTGGTCGGTTTGCGACTGCACGCGCTGATACGGGACGCGAATCTGTGCGATGAACGTGCTGGCTTCACGCTCCGCCCAGAAAGATTCATCGGAGCAAGAAGCAACGTCTTTCAAATGACCCAGCCCCGCGCCATCACAGCCGCCGGTGTCGTTTCGGTTGGCGGGACCTTCCCAATCAATCAGAAACCTGACCGGCAAATCGGGATGACGCGCCAGCGCGCCCGCGCCCATCGTGATTCCGTAGGAGTAAGTGACCAGGCCAATTTTGGCAGAATCCACGCCGGGCAGGGTCGCGGCGAAGCGAATCACTTCCGCCAGACCGTCCTGATGAACGAAGCCATTGTAGTTCTCCGTCCCGCCGCTGCGGCCGCGCCCATCCGGGTCGAAGACGACGGCGGCATAACCCGCCTGATTGATGACCTCCACGGTGGAAGCGCCTTTTGGAGTCTGCCCTGTGAACGCGCCGCTGTTGCCGCTGCCGCCGGGGACAAGGACGAGAGTCGGCAGTTTGGTTTGCCCGTCCCAGTTGTCGGGATAAAAGACCGCCACATACAACGCCGCGCCGCTGGAGGGATTGGTGACGGTGTACTCGCCATCGCTCTTTGCCGCCGCGCCGGGGGGCTGGTTTCCCTGTCCGGGCGCGCCAGGGGTTCGATTGCTCTGTCCCGGCCCGCCCAAAGGCGGCGTAACGGATGTGGAAGAGCAATCTGCCGGGCAGTTCTGCGCGTTCTCCGGTCCCTGACAAACGCCATCGCCGCAGGGTTTGCCGGAGGGAGGCTGACCGGCGGGCGGCTGGACGGAGGGAAGCGCCGCCGCAAGGGTCGCGGTTGGGACGTTTTCGTTCGCAGAGAGGGGCGGCGTTTCCGTTCCCTGTGTGAGCGGGGCGGTCAACGCGCACGCCATGAGAAAGAGACTCGTCAACAAGAGGGGAAAAGTTTTCATAGCATCTCTCCATCGCTGTTTACTGTTTACTTTTCACTGATTACTGACTCTCACTTTGGCTCCACACCCGGATTCGCCGCCTCCCATGCCGCGTAAGCGTCCGCCATCTGGGAGAAAGTCGCCCACTGCACCTGACCGCTGGCAACGAGCGGGTCCACGACTTCGGTCAGGAACTTCTCGATGACGGCGAAGGGCTGACTCGGGTCGCCGCGAAACTCGCCCGGGTGGATGGTGAAGTGGAAGACGTTGACCTTGCCTTCTTCGGCGGCTTCGAGCGAGGCATAGAGTTGCGTCTTGAGATACTCGAAGTAGGCTTCATCGCCGCCCGCCTCCTGACTGCGGCGCATGGAGGCGAAATCATTCTTATCATATTGACCTTCAGGCAGGAAGACAATCGCGCCGTTTGGGTCATGCTGGGTGAAAAGCGTGAAGTCCACGCCATCCGTGCCGCCCGCCGGACGCCAGGGGTTGACGCCTACCAGCGAGAGGTCGGTGCTTTGCATGTTTGGATTTTTCCAGTCGCTGTTCACGTCCAGGCCAGCGCATTCGGCGGCTTCGTACATATTCGGGTAAAGATTGCCGCCGCTCCAATAGCGGACGTCGCTTACGCCGCTGGCCTGCTGTATTAAACCAATCTCCTGCTTCATCACGTCGCACCACTGCTGGGCAGAGAGCGCCGACGAGTTCTTGCCGAGATGCGCGTCTTCGTGGAAGTGCAGGGCAATTTCATGTCCGCGCGCGGCGAGGTCGGCGAGGAGGGTATTCCCCGATTCGATGGCGACGCTGGTGAATGGCGATTGCGCCTGAATCGTCATCCGTCCGCCGTGCGCCTCGATGATGCCCGTCACCGTCAGAATATCCTGCACATGACGCTGAAAAAACTTCGGCGTGCGATAATCGGATTGGCCGTGTTGATACCCCTGGGCGGTCTCGCCCATCGGCTCGATGTGCATCCCAATCGTGAAGTAGAGGACGGCGGGAGAGGAAGAAGATGATTGGGCAGTTGGCGTGGGGGAACTGATAACTGGTGACTGATTACTGATAACTGGTGACTGGGTGGGGGTGGGCGCGCTTTCAGATGCAGGAGCGGCAGGCGCGCCACTCAGCGAACACGCCAGGCTGAGCGAAACCAGAAGGGTAAGAAAAAAGGCAATTCGTTTCATAAGAGACTCCTTTTGTCCATTTTCCTTCAGTGTAATGAAACGCCCAGGAAGCCAAAAGTGCCTGGGGTCATTGTTTTCAGGGGAAATCCCTTTGATTTTGACGCCCATCCATGACACGGGTCATGGTTCAAAGTGGGCAGAATAGGAAGGCTGTCATGGCGGATTTCGCGCGCCGCACCGCGCGTCACGGCAGGCAATCGTATAGCGTCAACCCTTGACCAGGTCCGGTTTGCGGCAGGGGGACACCCGTCACCGCCTGGCAGGAAGCCGAGAGCCAGGCTGTAATTTCGGGCTTTTGCCCCTTTTCGCCGCCATACAGCACATAGCGCAGTTCCCCAGCGGCAACCATCGCCTGCAAATCCGCCGCCGTCACCACGTCATCCTGCCCGCCAAAGCCGCCCATGTAAAGCACGGGGCGGCCCGTGGCAATCACCAGCGGCGCGCCCTGCTGGGAGGAAGGCACAGCCGCCAGGTACTTCATCCTCTGTGTGTTGGCTTGCAGAAAGTCCAGCAGAGCATCGTTCGAGGGTTGTTCGCCGGGCGGGGGCATCGGAGCGGCGGGACGGTTTGCGCCGCCGCGTCCCTCATACGCCGTAGGCAGGTTGTGGTTCGCGCTGGACAGGACGGTCATCCCGCTCCACCAGGCAGGGATGACGAGCATCGCGCCCAGAATGAGCAGGAATGCCGCCCGCCTCGAAACGGACGCGAGCAGGACTCCCAACCCCAACAGCAGTCCCGCCCCCAGCATCCACCCGGAGAAAGCCCCATATTGCGCGGCGGCGAAACACTGAAAGCCAAGCGTGACCGCAGCCGCCACTGCCAGCCCCGCCATTGCCAGGCGCGAGCCTTCCGACCAGCGGTAAAACTGCGCCAGCCCCACTCCCACCATGCCGCCCAGGGCGGGCGCAAGCATGATGGCGTAATAAGCGTGGAAAATGCCCGACACCGCGCTGAAGAAAACCAGACAGGTGAGCAGCCAGCCGCCCCACAGGACGAGCGCCTGATGGATACCTGCCTGGAGCGGAAACCGCACCCTCGCGCCGAAGACGGCGAGCAAAACGCTGACGAGCGCAAAGGGCAGCAGCCAGGACATCTGTTTGGAGAGCGGCGCAACAAAGAAGCGGAACACACCGGGCGAACCGGTCTCGTTGCTGAAGGGCGCGCCGCCGTTGGGTCCGGCGTTCGGCTGTCCATTCGGGGCTTGTCCCGGAGTCATGCCCTGCGGCGCGCAAGCCAGCGCGTTGAGATTGGGCGGGGTAATGCACGCGCCGCGAAGGATGTTTCCATTCGGTTGGGAAAACGAACAGGGCGCCCCCTGTGTCTGACCTTCGCAGGCTGCCAGAGCGGCGGGTGGAGGACCTTGAATCGGTCGCGATGGACCCGTAGAGGGATTGCCCGGTGAAAGCGCCGGGGCAGGATTCGGCTGAGGCGAGGCATCTGCATCGGAAGAAGTGGCAGGCTGAGGTCCGGTTCGAGGTGGGTTTCCCATCCCCAGCAAATTCCCCAGCCGCGCCGCGCCGTTGTGTCCGAGAATCAGTCCCATCACTGTGTTGTTCCCGCTGGAGCCGATGTAGGGACGGTTTTCAGCAGGGACGAAATCCACGATGAGCGCCCACGAGAGCGAAACCGCCGCGAGCAGGAGGCTGGAGACGCCCAGATGGAACACTTTTTTGAACCAGCCTTCCTTCGCGCCGAGGAAATACAGCGCATAGAAGGCAGGCAGGGGCAGGAAGGCTTGCAGCATCTTGATATTGAAGCCCAGCCCGACCAGGAACGCGCCCAGCAAGAGCCAGCGCAATTTGCCCGCTTCAGTTGCCCGGACGAACGCCCACGCCGCCAGCAGGAGCGTGAAGACCAGCAATCCGTCCATGGTGTTGTTGCGGTTGGTGGCGAGGAAGATGGGCGTGAGCGCCAGCGCCAGCGCCGCCGTGAGACCGGCCAGTTTGCCCATCTGCTTTTCGACGAGGTGATAGAGCAAGCCCACACTCAGCACGCCCGCCAGGATGTTGGGGAGGGAGGTGCTGAAGCCGCTCACGCCGAGAACGTACGCAAAGAGCGCTTCCACCCACAGCCCCAGCGGAGGCTTGTCCACCGTCACCGAACCGCCCGGCTCGGCGGCGGCGAAGAAAAAGTTGTGCCACGACTCCAGCATGGACTTCACCGCCGCTGTGTAGTAGGGGTTAGCATCGCCGAGCGCTTCGGTGTTGACGAGATGCAGCACCAGCGAGAGCGCCATGAGGGTCAGTGCCAGCAACCCGCCGAGGGAGAGGCGGGGGAGAATTTTTCTTTCGAGGGAGAGAAAAGCCATGGTTTTCATCGAATACTCCTGCCCACAGTGTATCTTTCTCCTTCTTGCGGACAAAGTGAAAAGTATCATGCTTTTCGCCCCTGGGGGTGACACGCGTCACGGTAGAGGGTATGAAACTGTGACTGCACTCACATCTCCCCATCGGTCGCTTCGTGATAAGATGGGAATATGCAAACGTCGGCTGACTCCACCCGAATTCTTCGCCTTGCCGCGTGGATTTGGCTCGGCTTCCTGCTGGGCATGGCGCTGTTGGATTTCATCCTGTACCTGCCCCAGGTACAACGGGTGCTGACCGGGCGTCCTTTCCAGATACTCCAGAATCAACCGCTCCTGCCTCTCCCTGCTCCCCGTTTTCCATTGCTGCCTGTCTATCTCTTTTATGCCGCCAATGGCGCGGCGGCATTGCTCTTTCTGGCGTTTGCTCATTGGGGTTGGGTAAAAGAAGCGCTCTCTCGTTCGTATTTCCCCTTCATGGTTCTGCTCATCTCCGGCGCGCCGCTTCTCATCAACACGCTGCTCGTGCCGCGCTTTCCGGGCGGTCCGCTGGCAAACGCGGAGGGGATGGCGCTGCGGCAAGTGCCGGTGTTGCTGGTCGCATTGTCACTGGTGGCATGGGAATACCGCCTCGCCCATGTTCTGCGGTTTGCGTTTGGGGTGGCGGCGTTCGAGTGGGGATTGCTTCTCTTTCAACCCTTCAACCTGTCCAATCTGGTCATTCTGTTTTTCATCACCCTCATCCGCACCATCAGTTTCATCGCGGTTGGGATTTTCATCAACGTCCTGATGACCCGACTGCGCGAAGCGAACGCCGCCCTGGCCCAATACGCCGCCACGCGCGAACAACTGGCCGAAAGCCGCGAACGCAACCGTCTCGCCCGCGAACTGCACGATACGCTCGCCCATTCGCTCACCGCGCTCACCGTCTCGCTGGAGACCACCAAAGCCTACCTCGACCTCGACCCCGAAAAAGCCCGTTCGCTGCTGGAGACTTCTCTGCAATCCGCCCGCGCCGGCGCCGAGGAAACCCGCCGCGCCCTGCGCGCTTTGCGCTCTTCGGATTTGGAAGACCTTGGACTGCGCCTCGCCCTGCAAAAACTGGCAGAATCCGCCGCCGCCCGCGCCCGCCTGGACCTCGAACTGGACCTGCAAGACCCTCTGCCATCCCTCCGCCCCGACGTGGAGCAGACCCTCTACCGCATTGTGCAAGAAGCCCTCGAAAACATCGTCCGTCACGCGCAGGCAAAGAAACTCACCCTCCGCCTCGCCTGCAACGGGCGAACGCATCTCATCGTGGAAGATGACGGCGTTGGCTTCGACTCGCGGCAGGCGGCCAGCAGCGGTCACTTTGGGCTGGCAGGCATGAAAGAGCGGGCCGAGTTGGCTGGCGGAAAGTTGAAAGTCGAGAGTCAAAAAGGAAAAGGGACGAAAATCAGTCTGGAGATTTAAGGCATTATGAAACTGCTCATCTGTGACGACCAGGCCGTCATCCGCGACGGATTAGAACTGCTCCTCAAACTGGAAAAGGACTTTCAAGTCGTTGGCTGCGCCCAGGACGGCGCGGAAGCCGTGGAACTGGCCGCCAAACATCAGCCCGACCTGGTGCTGATGGATTTGAAAATGCCGGGCATGAACGGCATCGAAGCCACGCGCGAGATTCGCCGCAAATTCCCCCACATCAAGGTTCTTGTGCTAACCACCTACGACGATGACGAATGGGTTTTCGACGCCATCCGCGCCGGAGCGAGCGGCTACCTGCTCAAAGATACCCCGCGCCAGAAACTCATCGAAGCGGTTCGCGGCACAGTAGAGGGCAAATCGTTTGTAGACCCGGCGGTGGCAGGTAAATTGATTCAGCAGGTGGCCGGTCATCAGCCTCAGCCCGCCTCCCTGTTGACGCAGAAACTGACCGAACGCGAACTGGACGTGCTGCGCCTGCTCGCCAAAGGCATGACCAACGCCGAGATTGCCTCCGCCCTCTACCTTTCCGAAGGCACAGTGCGCAATCATATCAGCGCCATTCTGGAGAAGTTGGGCGTCTCCGACCGCACGCAGGCGGCAGTGATTGCCATTCAACACGGAATTTGAGTCGCCCCGATTTGCGCCACGAGCAGGCAGAGCCTGCATGGAGCAAGACTCTCTGCAAAAAACATGAACAAACGAACCTTAAAACGACAGCTCAATCTGGCCCAGGTGGTCATGCTTGGCACTGCCGGGGCAATTGGCGCGCAGCTATTCGTTCTCACTGGCTATGGCGCGGAAATGGTTGGACCAGCTTTTGTGCTGGCCATTATTATTGGCGGCTTGTTGAGCTACAGCATTGCGCTCAACTATGGCGAACTGGCAACCATGTTCCCCGAAACAGGCGGGGCCATGACCTATGTGCGTGAAGCCTGGGGGCGCAACCTGCTGTCCTACCTGGTTGGCTCGCTGGATTGTCTTTCCAGCACCTTTTTTGCGGCTCTTTCTGCTGTTGGGTTCGCATACTCGTTGCGAGTCTTTCTCCCGGCGCTGCCGATTGTGCCAACCGCCCTTGGCATCGTCCTGTTCTTCATCACCTTGAACCTGCTTGGGGTGGGAAAGATTGGCAATGTCCAGGTTGTGTTGGGGGGCGTTTTATTAGTCTTGTTGCTGGGCTACATTACGCTTGGGTTCATCCTGCCAGGCGGGTTTCGTTGGGAAACTTTTGTCCCGAATGGAAAATTTTTCATCCATAACACTCATTGGGATAATTTCTACACGCTACTTTCAGCGGTTGCGCTGGCGTACGTGGCTTACATTGGCTTTGAAGTGCTGGCAGATGATGCTGAAGAAATTAAAAACCCAGACCGCGCGCTGCCCCTCGGCATTCTCATCAGTCTGACGGTGCTTATCGTCCTCTACCCGCTGATTGTTCTGGTCACGCTCGGCACCATCTCCTGGCCAGAACTGTCTGGCTCCGAAACCGCCATGACCGACGCCGCCGAACAATTCCTGCCCCATTGGGGGCCAATAGCCCTGGGCATGGGGGGGATAGTTGCAACCTTAACTTCGCTCAACACCGCCTTGCTCAGCGCCACTCGCGAGGCCTTCACCCTCAGCCGAGATGGCATGTGGCCGCGCGTTTTATCCCGCATGGGACGATTTCGCACCCCGTATGTTTCGGTGCTGCTCATTGGCTTCATTGTAATGGCAGTAGCCGCCATTGGGCTGGTCGACTTCCTCAGTTACATTTCCAGCTCGGGATACTTGTTTGTGCTGTTTTGGTCCAACCTGGCCCTCGTTCGGCTTCGCCACCGCTACCCCGATTTACGCAGGCCGTTTAAGGCGCCTTTTTTTCCGCTCACAGCCTACCTTGCGGTGGCATCCTGCATCCTGATTATTTCCTTTACGGAATGGCGCGCCCTGGCGTTTGGGGCGGGTTTGTTACTCACGCTTACCATCATCTACTATGCGGCTCCCTTCATCCGGCGCATTTACCTGACGCACATCCAGCCCATCAAAAATATGAAAAACCGTATCCTCGTGCCAATTGCCAACCCGCGCAGTGGCGCTCAGTTGGTGAAGATGGCCTCCATCCTGGCCCAGGCCAGCGAAGGAACCAGCATTTGCGTTTTCAACATTGAATTGGAAGACAGGCCTCCCAAGACGACCCCGCGCCTTCCGGAAGAAACTTTTCGTGAAGCCTTTAAGCGCAACGTGCCTATTTATACAAAAAATCGCTCTGCCGAAAGCATTGCAGACGGAATTTTGGAGGAGATTGAAACGCACCCGAACATCAAATTTGTGCTGATGGGATGGCCCGGCCCCCTCCAGCCGGAAACGGACGCGCCCAACCCGGTCAAAATCCTGCTTGAAAGAGCCTCCACCAACATTGCGGTTTTGCTCAGCCGCAATCCTGGCAAAATTCGCCACATTCTGGTTCCCATCGGCGGTGGGCTGCACTCGCGGTTGGCGCTACGCATGGCCTACGAGATTGCCGACCAGGAAAATGCCCAAATCATTGCATTGCACATCTACCCGCCCAGCACCGATGTAGAAGATGTGGATGACAAACTGGCATTCCTGCGTGAAGTCGTTTTGGATGAACTGGGGTCAGTGCCTGCGCGCGTGGAACTCCGCGTTGTTCAGGCCAAACGCGTGACCGATGGGGTTTTACAAGAAGCCCGCCGGTATCCGTATGATTTACTGGTCATGGGCGCATCGGAAGAATACGGCTCAAAAACGCGCCTGTTTGGCTCAGTGGACGACTGGATTGTTGAACACATCGAGCATTGCTCGGTACTGCTGGTACGTCAGCACGAGGCAGCGCCCATCCACTGGCTGCGCCGGAACATCGCGCGCGAAGAACAGTAACTTCAAAATTCTGATAATTTTTTTATGCTCCAAACTGGACATTTCCTGTATAATTTGGTCGCTCCGATGGGGAGTAGCCGCCCAAATTTGGGTTGCGCAGCCGTCATGACGGGCATTTGCCCCGGTTGCTCAACAAAAGGCAAGACCATCGTCACCTGCGTGGCGGTGGTCTTTTTTATACGTGCCGCCCGCTGCCAAATCATCAAAACATAAACAAGGAGATTGCGCATGGAAAACAAGACAAACTGGCATCAACAAAGCCTGGAGGAAGTCTGGCGGCAGAGCCAATCCACCCCTCAGGGGCTTTCGATGCAGGAAGCGGCCACCCGGCTGGCAAAATTTGGCCCGAATGAGTTGATAGAAAAAAGCGCCCGCGGGGTATGGAAAATCCTGTGGGAGCAGTTCACCGCCACGATGGTGCTGATTCTGATTGCGGCGGGCGGTGTTTCGGCCTTGTTGGGCAAATGGCAGGAGGCCTCGGCCATTTTCGGCATTGTGCTGTTGTTTGGGCTGCTGGGCTTTTTCCAGGAATATCGCGCTGAAAAGGCGATGGCGGCCCTCAAGAAACTGGCCGTCCCCAGGGTGCGCGTCCGGCGCGATGGACAGGTGAGCGAAATCTCGGCCCGCGACCTGGTTCCGGGCGATGTCGTCCTGCTCGAAGCGGGAAATCTCGTCCCGGCCGATTTGCGCCTGACGGAGAGCGTCAACCTGCGGGTGCAGGAAGCCGCCCTGACTGGTGAATCGGACGCAGTTGAAAAAGACATCCACCCCCTCCAAAAGGCCGACCTGCCCCTGGGCGACCGGGTGAACATGGCCTACATGGGGACGACCGTCACCTACGGGCGCGGCGCGGGGGTGGTGGTGGCAACCGGAATGCAGACAGAACTGGGCAACATTGCCAACCTGCTCCAGCAGGGCGAAGACGACCTGACGCCCCTGCAAAAACGGCTCGACCAGTTGGGCAAAGTGCTGGCCGGAATTGGCGTGGTGGTGGCAGTGTTGATTGCGCTGTTCGATTTCCTGCGCGGCGCGCCAGCGGTGGATGCCTTTCTGCTGGCCGTGAGCGTGGCGGTGGCGGTTGTGCCTGAAGGCTTGCCTGCGGTGGTGACGATTACCCTGGCGCTTGGCGCGCGCCGAATGCTGGCGCGTAATGCGCTCATCCGCAAACTGCCCGCCGTGGAAACGCTCGGTTCGGTGACCACCATTTGTTCCGATAAAACCGGCACACTGACCGAAAACCGCATGACCGTCACCGTGCTGGATGTGGCCGGGCATCGCGCCGAAGTGAGCGAGGATACCGACCAGCGCGGGCATGGCATTGTGGAGTTGAGCGGCGAGGCGCTCTCCACGCCCAAAGGCGCGCTCAGCCTGTTGTTGATTGGCGGCGCGTTGTGCAATGACGCCCGCCTGCAGGTGGAAGAAGGCTCAGGCGGCAGGAAATTCCACGCCATCGGCGACCCAACCGAGGGGGCGCTGGTGGTGGCGGCGGCCAAATTCGGATTGATGAAAGCCGATTTGGAGGCGCACAAGCCCCGCGTGGGCGAAGTCCCCTTCGATTCTGACCGCAAGCGCATGACCACTCTGCACAGCCTGGCCCAAAGCGAGCAATCGGCCATTCGCGATTTGCTGAATGTGGTTGCGCCCAATGCTGCCTTCATCTCGTTTACCAAAGGCGCGGTAGATGGATTGCTGGAAATTTCGACGCATGTCTGGGAAAACGGGGCGCGCCACCCGCTGACAGCGGAGTACCGCGCCCGCATCGAGGCTGCCAACCGCTCGCTGGCCGAAAACGGGATGCGCGTGCTGGGTGTGGCTTTCAAAACCTATGACCAGCCCGAAAGCGGCGCGGCGCTCGAAAGCGGGCTGACGATGGTGGGTTTTGTGGGCATTATAGACCCGCCCCGCCCCGAAGTGAAAGACGCGGTGGCCCAGGCCAAAAGCGCGGGCATTCGCCCGGTGATGATTACCGGCGACCATCCGCTGACCGCCCTGCACATTGCGCGGGAGTTGGGCATGACCGATTCAAACGGGCGGGCCATGACCGGCGCGGAACTCAACCAGATTAGTGATGAGCGGTTGCGCGAGGTGGTGGAAGAGATTGCCGTCTTTGCGCGCGTCTCGCCTGAACACAAATTGCGGATTGTGAACGCCCTGCAAGCGCGCGGCCATGTGACTGCCATGACCGGCGATGGCGTGAACGATGCCCCAGCCCTGAAAACCGCCGATATTGGCGTGGCGATGGGCATAACCGGCACGGATGTCTCGAAAGAAGCCGCCAGGATGGTCTTGCAGGATGATAACTTCAAGACGATTGTGGCGGCAATTGAAGAAGGGCGTGTCATTTATGACAACCTGCGCAAGTTCATCAAGTTTTCGATTGGCGGCAACCTGGGCAAGATTCTGGTGATGCTGGCAGGCGTGCTGATTGGCCTGCCCGCCCCCTTGCTGCCCCTGCAGCTGCTCTGGCTCAACCTGCTGACCGATGGTTTGCTGGGTGTGGGGTTGGGCGTGGAACCTGCCGAACAGAACGTGATGAAGCGCAAGCCGATTGCGCCCAATGCGGGCATCTTCAGCGGCGGGGTAGGCGGGCAGGTGATTCGCTTCGGCATTCTGATTGGCGCCATCTCGCTTAGCATGGGCGCCTGGCATTACTTTACCGGTCACGAAGACTGGCAAACCATCATGTTCACCACCCTGGCGTTTGCGCAGGTCTGGCAGGCAATGGGCATTCGCAGCGGCAACGACTCGCTTTTCAAGGTGGGCTTGCTCTCAAATAAACCCCTGCTTGGGCTGATGGCAATGGTGATTGTGGCGCAGTTGGCGGCCATTTACCTCCCGGCTTTGCAGGAATATCTGAAGACCACCCCGTTGACCCTGCCCGACCTGCTTTTGAGCATTGGCGCAGGCGCGCTGGTATTCGTCTATGCGGAAATCGAAAAGTTTTTCGCCCGTAAGGTCAGATAAGAACAAAGCAGATGAAAATTAGGGTCTTATTCTCACCTCGTCCAGAAGGACGACGCCCTGAGAGGAGCGGTCAAACACGAAGCGGATTTCAACCAGTTGGGTCGGGTCGAAACGTGGGTTTTGAATCGCGAAATCGCTCAGCGCAAACTCGAACGTCTGAAAAATCGGTTCGGAGCGCGGCAGGGCGCTCATCCAGCCTGCTTTGCCCAAATGAACGCGCACCGGCGGCTGAAGCAGGGAAAAATGACTGAGCGGCAGGCGGGCAACCTCCTCAGAGCGGTCCATCAGTTCCAGGGTCAGGTCGAGCGGGGCGGGGTCATCCGCTGAAAGGCGCTTCTCGTCGGGCTGGGGACTTTCATCGGCGGCCGCCAGGGCAAACGTTAACCGGCTCTGGGGCCAAAGGGTGAGTGATTCGTGGGAAATCGTAAAAATATAACGGGGCGCACCCGACGCAGATGCGGCATCCCAGCCAAGATAGACCGCGCTGTTGTGCGAATTGCCCCAACGTAAGGGGACGACCTGCTCCCTCCACAGAGTCAGTTCCTCCCCATGCAGGGAAACGCCCGGCAGGCTGGCGGTTTGCAGGTCAATATCTTCTTCAAAGTCGGCAAGCCGGATGTTGCTGGAATCTTGATATTGACTCAGGTAAATTGTCTCTGGCAGCCAGGCGCGGGCGACGCGCGGGTCGCAGAACAGGGCGCGGTAGCCCGCCTGGTTGCGCAGGGCGGCTTCCATAAAGGCCGAAATAAACACTTTGGCGATTTGTTCCTGCTGCGCGGCGGGCAGCAGCGCGCCCAGGTTGAATAACTGGCGGGCAGGGCCAAGCATATCATGCCGCCCCCAGGCGCGATTAAACTGTCCATGATTAGCACCATAAATGGAAATAGCCGATTTGAACCAGGGCTTACCATCCAGAAATTGCAGGCGGTTGTATTGTCGAAGGCCGCCAAAACTGACTACGTCCATATCGTGCATGCCGTGCAAAACGAGGTAATTGACATCGGCCAGCGGCAGGGGGCGCTCACCGGGCAGGAACTGACCATCTACAGGAGCAAGCGCAGCAATGGCGCGAATGTTGAAGTGATAATCGAAGCGCAGAGCGGCATTTTCAGGGTGGCAGGGCAGGCGGTTAAAGGCGGAAGCAATGGCCACCGCCTCGCCGCCGCGCGAATGACCTATCAGCCCAATGCCATCCAGATTAACACGGCCATAGAACGGGTTGCCGGGGGTCATGCTCCAGTCGCGCCATTGCCGCAAGTGTTCCAGAATCAGCCAGGCGCGGGCATCGTTTTCATCTTCCAGCGGGGCAAACATGCCAAAATCAGCGGCCAGCGAAAGGTTGAGGAAGTTTTGGTCTATCGAAGCAACGATGAAACCCCGGCTGGCAAGCAGTTCGGCCAGATAGTCATACCCATTTTCAGAAAAATCTTCCATCGGGTGATTGCCGTGCGCAATCAAAATCAGTGGAAAAGGCCCTTCACCAACGGGAAGCCAGACGCGGGCATTGAGCGGCATGGATTCTGGCCCAAAGCCCCACCAGGCGCGGCGGATGGCAGACCAGCCCTCCAGCAGTTGCGAACCATCTACCGGCGAAGTGAGCAATGCAGCCTGCGCGCCATATTCGGGGCGACGGTCACTCCCACTGCCATAAGTCAGCACGCGGACAGCGTATTTGCCGGTCAGAGAAGGGTCAGGCAGGGGCAGCGGGGTGACGTTTTGGCCAAAACTGGCGGCGGCATTGACGGGTGGTGGAACGGGGTAGCCATCATCGAGCAGGAAGGCCCCGCCACTGGCGAGCGCAACCAGGCTGATGACGAGCATGACCAAAGCGAATTGGCGCTGGCGGGCGGCGAGACCGGTACGGAGCAGGCTGGCCAGCGCCGCGCCCAGCAGCGAGACCGTCAAAATCAGCCCGACAAGCAGCGCCAGCCAGCCATACGCCAGGGGCAGCGCCAGGTAAGCGGAAGCCAGTAGCGGCAGAGCGCCGAGCGCCACCCAGCCATAGCGCAGCGGGAAGCGATTCAAAAGCCAGACAAGGAGCAATCCAAGCCCGCCAAAGAGCACGCCCAACAAGAGGCCGCCCAGCCAGCCCAGGAGAAAGGTAAACGCTCCGGCGGGGGCAAAACCTGCCCAGGCAAGCACGCCCCACAGGAAGGCGGCAGTCAGCCCCACGCCCCAGGCAGCCCCAGTCCAGGCGCGATTGGGCAGGCGCAGCGATGCAAAAAAAGCGCGGAGGCGAAGCAAAGCATCGAACATGGTCAATTTTCCTTTTCCAGGGCTGCAATCAACAACGTTTCCAACCAGATGTTTTCCTCGAAAGCGCGCGCCTTCCAGCCGAGCAGCAAGCGGTCGAGCAGGTAAGCCTGCGCCATGCCGGAGTAGTAGAAGCGGCCATCGCCTTCGTCGTTGTACATGCGCGGCATTTGGTCCAGTTCCTGCCGCCAGCGGGTTTCAAAATTCTGGTAACGGTCAAAATTGGGCAGGCTGGCGGTTTGTGAGAGCGGCTGGTAGCCAGGCAGCCCACCCAGCCGCCAAATCTCCAGCTCGGCATAGCGCGCCAGGCCTTCCAGCCATTCACGCTGCTGTTCGTAGGCCATCAGTTCGGGGCCGAGACCAGCGGACTGGCGGCGGGCGGCGCGCAGTTCTAAAAAGCGGCGCACCTGGCTGGGGATGGTGACAGGATTATCATTGCGGAGTATCTCTGACAGGAGTTCCAGTTCTTGCCGCCAGTTCGCGGCAAGGGATTCATCCTGCCAGGGGTAGCGTTCAGCAAGGCGGGCTGCGCCTTCGGCGGTGGAAAATTTCTGTGGGGCGGCCTGTCCCTGCCAGGCGTGGAAGGATTCGTGCGCAGCGAGGGAGATGATTTTGTCATCGTTGCCCAACAGCAGACCAACAAAGGCCCGGTAAGGAAAGACCGGCTGGAGGAAGCCCGGCAAGTCGGCCCGAACGGTCTGAGCAAGTTGAATCTCCGCCCACTCACGGGTTTGCAGGCTGGAGACCCAGCGTTCTCCTACCCGCACGGCAAAATTTTCGGGGTATATTCCGTCAGAGAGCGGTTGAAAATAAACCGTTTGCCCATCGAAGGTTTCGCCTTCCAGGATTTGCCACATCCCGCCGCGCAGAGTCTCCGCGGGAACTTTGACCCAGCCCGTCGAGGGCGTACCGGGATAGCCGAGCAGGAAGGCATAACGTTCGTTGTAGGTGATGGCGGGTAACTCTGCCGCGCCCCAGCCCGGCCAGACTTCATCACCCACTTCGCGGCGCAAGTGAAAGAGTTCTGCCTGGCGGGTCAGTTCGGCCTGGCCCGGCGTTTCGGGGTGGGCGGAGGCGAGCGGCAGGCCGAGGTTGATGAGCGTGGAAACCACCAGCAAGCCGACGCATAGACCGGCGAGGGAGAGAAGAACAACAAGAGAGATTTTCGATGCTTTTTTCATGGTGTCGTTTTTCCAAATTACATCGAGAGAGCCGTCATGGCGACGTTGTAAAACGTGGCGGAAATCAGCCCGAGCCAAATGCCAGCCAGCAATACACACTGACGCACAGACCGCCTGACGCGGGAAGCGATTGAGCAAAAGAGCGCATCAGAAACTCATTTCGGCGCTTCATGTCCATCTTACGCCAACCGCCCGCGCGGGACATCCGACGGGCGGTCAGATAATCTATATCTACCTGGAGAGCATTTCACCTGGTCAGTTGGGCAGGTGTTTGGGGGGAGGCCTGCTCTGCAAACAAGATGCGGATAACCAGCCGCGATGACGCGCCTGATTTGGAGAGTCACATCTCCAGGCAGGCATCTGCTGCCAGCCAGAACAGGCTCTCGCGCACTTCTTTGCGCGATTGCCATCCGCGATTGTCCCAATCTTCGCCGCTCAAATCATCACCGGCGTACAAAATTTGCCCAAGCAGGACTCGCCTGAACCGCGCCACTGCCAAGAGACTGGCGGCTTCCATTTCAACGGTCAGGCAGCCCTCGGCGCGGCGGGCGTCAATCATGGATTGGGTTTCGCGGTAAGGGGCGTCGGTCGTCCAGGTTTTGCCGCTCACAAAAGGAACGCGGCGCGCTTCGAGAGCGGCGCGAATCACTGCCAGAGCCTGCGGCTGCGCCTGAACTTCGCGGTCAGGCGCGAGGTAGTGATACGACAGCCCCTCATCCCGCACTGCGCTTTCTACCAGGATAAGTTTGCCAACAGTGAGTTCCTTGACCAAAACGCCCGCGCCGCCCACCGCCACGAACTTTTTGCAGCCAAAAGCAATCACTTCTTCAAGCAAGCCAGCCGCAATCGGCGCGCCCACGCCAGGATGAAAGAACGCCAGCCGTTTGCCGCGATGCTCCATCTCGTAGAGAGGATGTTCCCCATCTTCCCAGCGGTTCGCAACGGCAACCCTGGCCTGCTTCTCAAAAACGACTTTTTCATTCACTTCCCGAAAGAAGGAAATGACGCAATGTTGCGGCACATCGCGGGGTTTGATGAGGCGCGCAGGTTCGAGTTTCGCTTCCGAAGCGTAATCATGTTCCAGGATGGGATAAGAAGGATTCATGGTTCGCCCTGTGACTTGATTTTCTTACGCCCGGACGTGCTTGAGCAGGACGATGGTCATCACCACGCCCGTTAGCGCCATGCCGGGGAAGATGACCAGCTCGCCAACGCCCACCGGCAAGCCCAGACGCGCCATGTTCAAGCCCATCAGGCTGACGGCGACGCCGAGGGTCAGGAACTTGGTCAGCGCGACGGAAGCCAGCAGGTAGCCCCAGGGTTTTTGGCGCAGGAGCAGAACGCCGGACAGGATGCAGACCGGAACGATGAGTGCCAAATCCATCGCCTGGATGAACATGCTGGTAACGTTATCCAGCGCGGGAACGGCGCCGGGCGCAAAGGTCGCGGCGATGCGTCCCAGCCAGGCGAGCGAGAGAAAGGCGGCAGCGAAGAACAGCAACCCGGCAATCCAGCCGCGCGGCAGCCGGTCGGAAAAATGCGCGGGCAGGCTGTCCAGGTCGAAGGTCATCATCACCAGCACAAAGGCGAACAGGCTCAGGCTGAACAGGGCGACATAGACCAGGAACAGGGCGTTGTACTGCGCGCCAAAGCACATGGTGATGTAGGTGTAGAGAATGAAGCCGAGCGTTCCAGCCAGAAGCAGACGTCCGCGCAGGGAGCCGCGCCACGCCAGCCAGGAGGAAAGCGCCAGCAGGGGCAAACCCAGCGCGAGCGTCACCAGGTCGTTGGCTTGCATTTGGGCGGCGGAACTGACCGTATCCCAGTAGTACAGGCCGCGCGCGTTGATGGTCACTTGTTCACCGCGAAAGGTGGTCAGCGGGTAGGGCGTCCCTTCGGCGGGCCACAGCCCCGCCAGCGCGGCGATGAGGGCCAGGATAAAAATGAGCGGGACGAGCCATTTCAGAGCAGGGTTCATTGTTGTTCTCCTGAATCAAGCCGGTAGAAAAATGTGGCGAATTCATTGACATGTCCCAGTGTGCCATACAGGTAAATGGTTTTGTCATAACCGCCCGAAAGGTAGGCTGTGCCGATATGATGTTCGTGCAACGCGCGCAAGCAGGCGCGCAACGTCATCTTCGAGTAGCCCTTGTTGTAATGGTCGACATGTGTGCAGACGCGCTCGATTTCTGCCGTGTTGTTGGCATAGTCTATAAACGCTTCGCATCCTGACAGATGAGCGCCAGATTCATCCACCAGCACAAAGTCGAAGTGGGCGTTATAGATGGGGCTGGTGCGAAGATAGTCGCCAATAGCCTTGTCGGTTTGAGAGTCATTGTGGGGGTTGGGCCAGGCGCTGCGCCGCAAGATTGACTGGTTGGCATAATTTTTGTTTTGTGCCATGCTCTCAAAGCGCAGCGGCGCAGGCGGGTGGGGAATGTCGCGGAAATGCGACGTATCAAAGATGCGGGTCATTTCCACTTCGCCTGTGCGTTGATACCCGGCCTGTTCCAGCGCAATAATTCGTTTTTGGTGCGTCTCAACAGCGCTGGTAATCAGTTGGCGATATTGCGTACCCCATTCAGCATGAGCCCAGGCAAGCATGTCAGGATAAAGATGCATGTATTCATCCAGCAGGATGATGTCGAATTGTTCGTCGAACTCTTCGGAAATCACAAATCCAACCAGTTCATCGCAGTAGTTGAACCATAGATGCGCTGCCGCGGCATAATTGCCAGGGAAGCGGCGCTTGAAATTGCACAGGTTGTATTTCCAATCAATTAGCCGGGCAATGTGCCAGATAAACGACTCGCGTTTGCTGGCGTTGTCACGCACAAGCAAAGCGCACATGCGCTTGAAATCTGAACTTTCGTAAACAAATGGGCGGTGATGGGTTTTCATAAGGATTTCTCTTGACGCTATGAAAGTAGTTCATTTGCCCAGGCGCGGATTTTCTCCCAATCGCGCTGGTCGGATTCGACGGCTTTGACCATGCTGGCAATGAAGCGGTCGAGGAAAGACAGGCGCGAGAAGTCCATCAGCCCGGTGAAGAAGGTTTCAGGCGCATTCGGCAACAAGGCGCGGACGGGCGCGGTGTAGGCGGCGCGCGCGGCGCGGCTGGTTTCGTCATCCGACGCATTCAGCATGTGAACGGTGAACAGCGCGGTTGGCAAAGCATTGAGCGCGGGCTGATTGGTCTGGATGAATTTGACCATCTCCGGCAGCCAACTGCCCATGCGGATGGCGCTACCCAGGATAACAGCGCCATAACCATCGAGCAGCAGCTGTGAATGAATGGATTTGACGTCCACGCGAAAGCCGCGTTCGGCAAGGGTTTCGCCAATGACCGCCGCAATTTCGGCGGTGGAACCGGCGCGGGTGGCGTAAGCGACGAGAACAGCGTTTTTCATTGAGTTTTCCTTTCCATAACGGAGGTCAGGCGTATAAATTTTTGGAGACCGGGTGGCGGCATAACCCAACCCGGAACAGGTCAGCGCGGCGCCGCCCAGCGCCAAACCAGAAAGTTTGAGAAAATCGCGGCGGGAAAGTTTGGATGTGGTCATGAGAGAGTATTCCTATTTTGTTTCTCGAACCAGCGTCAGGGTCAAGCCCAAATCGCGGATGCGGGCGAGGACGCCGTGCAAGGCGGACTGGTCCATGACGGCGCCGCGCAGAACCGTTTCGCCTTCGGGGGTACGTTCCACGTCGAACCCATCGAACCAGATGGCGGCGTTTTCTCCGAGATAGCCCCGGACGCGGATTTCATAATTGAGCGGCGCGGTTGGTGTTTTCATGCTTTGAATATACGGGAAAGGACGCGGAAACTGAACACACGATGGTGGGATTCTGGAAAATAAAATCGCCTAACACCAAAGTGTTAGGCGACATCAGATGTGGGAGCAAGATAGTATCTTGCTCCACTTGCGAAGAAAAAATTAGACCAACCCCAGCCTGCGCGCTTCGAGAATTGCCTGGGCGCGGCGTTGGACGCTCAATTTGCCATAGATGTTGTTGGCATGGCGCTTGACCGTATCGAGCGCGATGAAAAGTTCATCGGCAATTTCCTGATTTGACTTGCCCGCGCAAATCAGGCGCAATACGTCCAGTTCGCGTTCGCTCAACGGTTCGATGAGTGGCTGGGCGGGCGAGGCCTGGGCTTCCATCTCGCGCCTGACTTGGGAAACAGCGTCGGTCAGGAAGCGATTGTGAAGCGCTTCCGCGATTTGCTCCGCGCGGCGCATCTCTTCCTGCGCCTGGGCGGTTTTGCCATGCGCCTGATGCAAACGCGCGGCTATCAAATAGCCGTGCGCCAGATAGAATTGATGTCCGCTCTTTTGGGCAGTTTCCAGCCCTTGCGTCAGATGCTTTTCGGCTTCGTCCCAGGCTTTCTTTTCGCGCAAAACATTCGCCATCGCCAGATGAATCAGGCAGAAGGCGGGGTAGTCGGCGTAGGCGGGCTGTTCTGCAAGCGCCAACTCATCCCGGCAGCTTTTTTCCGCCTGTTCCTGCCGCCCCAAAGCGAGAGAAATTCGCGCCAGTTCGATGGTGGTATGCGCGAGCGCGAGAAAATTGCCACAGCGGCGGGCGTGCGGACTGACGCGGCTCAAGAAATGGGCGGCGCGCTCCAAATCGTTCGCCGCTGCATAGGTGTATCCCATCTGCGAGTAGCAGGCGGTGTAGCCCATGTCGGCGACCACATCTCCAAGCGTTTGGCGCAAGCCTTCGATGGTTGGCAGGAGTTCTTCGATTGCTTTGAGCGCGGCAGGGATGTTGCCGCGATTCCGCTGGACAATGGCGCGCAACAGAATCACTTGTTGCAAGACGATGTTGTATTCGGGATGGTCTTTGGGCAGTTTGCCTGCCGCGACCATTTGCTCAAAGGTCTGTGTAATTTCATCGAGATAAGTTTCGATGCGGTCATAATCCCCGCGCACGAAGAGTGTCCAGCAGTAAGCCACGCCCAACGGCGGCGACTGGCGGAGGAAATCGGGAGGCAGGGAATCCAGCCATTCAACGGCGGTGTTCAAGCGTCCCTGATGGTAGATGCGCCGCCAGTTATCCACCACCAGGCGGCTGGCATAGGCGTAATCGGGAATGGCGAAGGCGTGGCGCAGAGCGTCTTCGGCGTAGTGATTTGCCTGGAACCATTGCGCGGCGCGGCGGTGCAGGTCGGGCAAATCGGCTGGGCGGGTGCGTTTCAGGCGGCTGATGAGAAATTCGGCAAACAGATGATGATAACGAAACCAGGTATGTTCTCCATCCAGCGGAATGACGAAGAGATTGCGGCGATGCAACTCTGCCAGCGATTCCGCGCCGCGCGCCGCCCCGGTGACTGCATCGCACAGCGGGGCGGACATGCGCGCGAGGATGGAAGTTTCAAGCAGGAAGTTTTGCAAATCTTGCGGCTGGCGTTGTAATACTTCTTCCACCAGGTATTCCAGCACAAAATGCTGACTGCCCGTGAAGTTTTGGATGAACATCTGGGCGTCATCGCGCCCCTGCATGGAAATGGCCGCCAGTTGCAGCCCGGCCACCCAGCCTTCGGTGCGCGTTTCGAGCGCGCGGACGTCGCTTGCCGTCAGTTGCAGGTTCATCAAATCGTTCAGGAAAGAGGATGCTTCGTCTGTATCAAAGCGCAAATCGGCAATCCGAATCTCGGTCACCTGTCCGCGCACCCGCAGGCGGCTGAGCGGCAGGGGCGGGTCGGTTCGGGTGGCGATGACGAGGTGCAGGCTGGGGGGCAAATGCTCCACCAAAAAGTTCATCCCGGCGTGAATGTCCGCATGAGAGATGACATGATAATCATCCAGCACAAGCATTACCGGCTGTTCCAGCACGGCGGCTTCATTGACCAGGGCGGTCAGAAAGCGCTGGGAATCAAACTCCTGGGCAGATTCCGGCACGGTGAACCCGCCCTGCCCCACCGCTTGAGAGACGGTTTGAAGCGCGGCGATAAAATACGTCCAAAAACGCAGGGGGGAATTGTCGCGCTCATCGAGCGAGAGCCAGGCGGCGCGGTCTTTGCAGCTGCTCAACCATTCTGCCAGGAGGGTGGATTTGCCGTATCCCGCCGGGGCGGAGACAAGCGTGAGGGGTTTTCCCGCTTTCAAACCTGCCGCCAGTCGCTCAATCAGGCGAGTTCGATGAATGATTTGAGGGGGTAGGGCGGGGATGAAGAGTTTGGTGCGCAGAAGAGAGGAGTCCATTGGCGGTATTTTAGCATATCGAAACCGTCCGCCCGCAACGATGGCGCAGATAACTGGGGCGCATCGGATAATACGATGAAACTTCTCCCCCCCCGTTTTGCTTTCACCACTCATCCTGCCCAAGCCGCGCCCGGTTTCCCCGTCAGGCCGAAATAAGAGGGAAGTCGATTGACATTCAGGGCATTCTGTGCTCTTTCAGCATGAATCATCCCCTGCCAGATTTACATCTGATTTTCCTTGCAGGCCCAGCGCGTGGCCCACTCGCGCGGCAAACATCTCTGCTGTTTCTGTGGCGCTGCGGGCGCAGGTAGCGAGGCCACTCGCCCGGCTCTCTTGAAAAATCGTTGCAGTGATAAGCGCATCAAACGCCAAAAATTTCCGCCACATCTCTTCAGGCTCGGGCAATTGGTCAATCCATGCTTTCATCTCACCCCGTTCACCGTCTGCCTGCCATATCTGTTCGCTCGATAGTTGGGGCGCGGTCAGGCAAACGATTTGCGCCGGTGAAATGACCTGAGCCAGGAGGGCCGGGTTGCACACGCCGCCATCAATCAGGACGCCGCGTGCATACTGCGGGCTGCGCAGGTCTTCGGCCAGCAAATCCAGGTATTCTGGCAGCGCGGCGCGGTTGAACTGGTCAAACTCCTGCCAGGACATGCTCAGCAACCAGGCGAGACCGTTGGGAGACTGAGACCAGGCGCGATTGACCGGATGTTGCGCGGTAAAGCGAGCATGGTATTCCCCGTAAATATGCGCGTCCATATCATAGACGGGCAATCCAAATTGCTTTGAAAGAATGCTGCAAACGCGCGTCTTACCCGCGCCTGCGCCGCCAATGAGCCAGTACAGCCTTTGATGCCGGGTCAGAACGGAGCGGGCGTTTTTCATCAGAACGTCATTGATTTCAAACTGCATACCATTTGCTCCTGTGGCAGTTGAGTGGTCATACAATCCACTGCGTCTGATGATATTTTCGCCAGATGGTCAGGCAGGGATACATTTTTTCGACTTGAATTCCTGCATTCTGCACAAAACCTGAAAAACCTTTTTGCGTTTTATAAATTCCAAAGCAATCTATGCCGCTTCCGGCGCAAAGCGAAGGAACATATTGCGTAAACTGAAAGCAGCGCAAACGGCAATTGCGCAGAGGGAACACTATCGCCAGGTCGAGTTCAACGCTGCTTCGCCAATGGTTGAGAGTCACTGAAATCATATCAGCAAATAGTTTGCCCAGGTCATTGCAAATGATAGGAGGATTGGACGAAGCCACCAGCAGACTCAAATCCATATCCGAATCAGGGCGAGGGCGCCCATTCAGGCCGCGAGAACCGTGTAAAGTTACTTGAGCCACCAGGGGATGTACAACCAGGTTGGCAGTTTGCAACAGAGCGGCGGTATCAGGCACTTCCGTGTGAAGCAAAGGAGAGAAATGCGATATTTTGACCATCTTGAACTCCTGTCCGTTGTTCCGATGATAAGCCGGGGATGCAATCCGTACATCCTCAAAAAGTATGGTATGCGTTCTACTCAATAGGTGAGATTTGTACCTGGTCAGTTGGGGAGGTGTCTGGCCGTTGCGTAAACAGCCAGGTTAAAACCCCAGCATAGAGCAAACCATCGGCCAGCAGTTCCAGACCGTGAAAGAGGCGCATTTGCCAGGGAAACCAGTAGGCCGTGAGAACGGCCATGAAAGCGGTGCAGGCAAAGATGGCAAAGCCCAAAGCAAGCCACAAGTTGCCTCGCGAGTCGTTCCAGCGGACAATGATGGGCAAACAAACCAGCAGGAAGAGCAAGCTGCGCACCAGTTGCAGGGGAATCATCTGCTCCCAGGTGGGGGTGGTCAGTTCATACTGACCGGTCGCGTAAAAATCACCAATCAACGGCTGAACAAGCAAGCCAAATGTGAAGTAAATCAGCGGGTAGGAAAGCAAAGCGACCAGGGCGCGCCATAACCCGCCGCGAACGGTTGGCGCGGTCAATGGCTGAGAGGGGGCTGCTGGCGCGGGGCGAAACAGACTGGCAACCATCCCGCCCAGGAACACGGCAGGCAGCAGGAAGTTAAGCGCCGTAAACAGGGCGTTTTCGAGCGATGAAACAGCGCCAGTCGTCATGAAGAAGAACGATTCCAGCACCATGCCCACTGCCGCAAAGACCCATACGAACAGGGAAAGAATCAGCCCGCGTGTCAGACCTCCGGCAGTTAAACAACGGGAAAGCGGAGCAAGTAGAGCCGCCAAAATCATACTGCCCAGTAAAAACCAGAGGGTAATTGTCCCTGCGTCGGTTCCGGCGGGCATTTCGGGCGGGGTGAAACCAAGTTGAGGAAGAACTACTCCGCTTAGCGCCATGCCCAAAAAGAAGGCCAGGCTGCACAAAGGCAGTTTCCAAACATAGGCGAGGAAGTTCTTGGCGTTCATGGGCTGAAGTCTCCTATTTTTCGTTGAGCGCAAAGTGAAAATAACCCGAACGACGCGGGCGACGGGCAGAATCATCGCCCAGATAGAAATCAATCTCCAGAGCGAGTGCTTCAGCATCGTAGAGAGCGTGCCAGAGGGTGCGGTCTGGGACCGGTTGTGGTTCGGGATAAGATTCATCGGTAATAGCCACTGAAGCGTGAATGGCTCGAATTTGTTCGCGGCTGAAAGGCGCATGGGATTGTTGAATTTGAGCGTTCAGCGCGCAATAGCGGGCAAACGTTCCAGCGGCAAAGTTTTCGCGCGGCAGGTCATCTGAAGAAGGATGACGGTGCAAGAGGTGATTGGTGAGAATTTGCGGGCGTTCATGTCCCTCGAGGATGTATTCCACGTTACGGGTGGGCGAGAACTCCCATACAAAAGATTGCCCGGAACGGTCGGCAATGAGGTAATGACAGGGAGCGCACATGTAGAAGTGCTTGGTCTCCAGCAAAAGTTCTCTGGCTTCGGCTACCGTGGCGCAAGTATCCAGTAACAAGCGCGGCAGTTGAATTTCACTCACGCCTACGGCGCTTCCACAAGCGGGTTGGAGCGGAAAACCAGCCGTAGATTCGGCATCAGCATTGAGCGCCACCATCAGCCCGGCAGCGTTGATTCCATCGGTGCAACCGGCCAGTAAATCGAAGGCTGCCAGATAGAGACTGGGATAGCCCTTATCAGGGTAAGATTCGATGACATAGGGCCGGGAGACGGCGGGCAGTTCACCCGGGGCAGGCACAGTTGCCATAAACGTCCCGGTCGTGAAATCGAAGTTACGGCTGAGCAGAGGGTGCGAATCGGTGGTGTAGGCCGGAGGATAAAAGGCAGTAGAACAAGCAGGCAGACGCGGAGCATAGTTCAGATAGCTGCAATCGACCTCGTCTTTTTCCAGGTCAATTTTCAGGGCATCGGCAGCGCCGCACATGCGTTCGTAATGCAGCGGGAAGTTTTTTTGCATGTAGCGGCGCTGGGCGCGCACTTTGAGCGGCTCGGCAGCAGGTGCTTTGCGAACGCCATGCTCATACAGTCCAATTTGCGCCAGCCGGGCGCCAATTTCATATTGACTACCGCGTAAAATGAGATGCCGCACGCGCATGAAGTCATGCGTGGTGCCAACCAGGGTGCGTTCCAAAAAATTTGATGCCATCGTTTACATCCCTTATAACAAGGCTTAAGGTTTCGAAGATTCATCCAGATATTTCAGTAACATCCGATATTCTCTCACGCGCAGGCCGGGCAGGCTGAAGAAAACCTGTGCCGCGCTCTTGTCCAGCAGACAGGTCGCCACGCCCGCCGCCTGTCCAGCCAGAATGTCGCTCTCGCGGCGGCCAATGAGCAGGGTTTCGGCGGGATTGAGGGCGTGTTTTTCAAGCGCGGCAAGCAGAATGGCCGGGTTTGGCTTGCAAGGATAGCCCTGTTCCAGGCTGAAGATGTCGCTGAAAAAGTCGGTCATGGCATGTGCGGAGAGCAGCGCGCGGGTTGAAGCCACTTGGCGGTCGGTGACAATCAGGTTTAAGCCGCCACCTGCCACCACCCAGGCGCAGACTTCACGCACGCCAGGAAAGGGTAATTGTCGTTCCGGCGGAATCTGGCGATAATGTTCGGCAGAACGCTGACGCAACAGAGCAGAGTCGAGCTTGAATCGCGCCGCCAGCGTATCCACGCAATTCTCCAGTGACTGACGGGCGAGGCCATCCACCACATTGAGGGCGATGGCGCAGCCCATTTCGTTGAGCGATTGGCTGATGGCATAGGTAACAGCGGGATGCGTATCGAACAAAACGTCGTCCGTCTCCCACAGTAAATGCCGAATCATGGCCGCTCCCATCAGGCGAACCAGGTTAGAACGGCCAATAAAAGAGCAGCAGGCAGCCGGGCAAGCGCCACTTTGCGCCAGTTCTGGTCGCCTTCGATGGCAGAAATGCCCAGGCGCCCCTGGGGGTTAAAAATCACCAGCGCGGCTTTCAAACCCCAGCCAATGGGCAAAATGACCATCAACAGCCAGCCCGCCCAGGTCTTGGGCGCGGCATTGATGAAGTGATAAAGCGCAAAGAGGTAAAAGCCAATCAGCAAGAGGCTGGCCGCCACAAACCACCACGGACGGCGTTGGCCCGCGTAGGCCGATTGTTCCACCGCCTGCCAGCGCGCGCCCATCAGCGCCATGGCCATGCTGGTCAACAGCACCGCCAAAGCCAGAAAGTAACCGAACAGTTTGATGTAGAACATAGGAGACTCCTTTTGAGAAATTGGATTTTGCAACGCAAAAAGTTGCGTTGGGTCAAGTTGTTGAGCCGCCAGCAAGTCGGGGTCGCGGCCTTGCCGGAAATCGGCGAGGGTGTATGAGATGGGAATATCAGGTTGGATGCCATTCCCTTCCACCAATAACCCAGAGCGGGTATGAAACGCGCCCGTGGAAAAGCGTGCCAGGCCGTTGCCAGGCAGCGGGAAGGTAAGCGGGTTGCCGCTGGAGCCGCCGCTTGGCCGCCCAATGGCAATGGCGCGCCCGCTTTCGGTAAAAGCGGCAATAAATTGTTCGGCGCTGCTCATGTTGCGGTTATCCATCAACAAAACCAGCCCAACGGTCACAATCTCGCCGCGCGGTTGGATGCAGTACTCGAAGCGCAGGCTCCAGGCGCGCCAGGGGAGGCGCTGGCGAAAGCGGTCTTGCCCGTAACAGAAGGGCTGCGAGAAAAAACGCCCCGCCATGCGTTCAGCCAGCCGCGAATCGCCGCCGCCGTTGCCGCGCAGGTCGAGAATCAGACCAGAAGCAGCGCGTACCTGCTCAAGGGCCTGGTCAAATTCGGCCACCAGGTCCTGACCCTTGCGGGCAGAAAAGGTCGGGATGCGAATCAGCCCCCAGCCAGAAGGCAATATTTCTGCGCTCATCAGGGCGCCGGGGCGCGCATTCTGCTGGCGGTATGACAGAGGTGGTTTTTGGGGGCGATGCAGGAGGACGGTTTCAGCCGGGCCGTCCGGGTTCTGGTAGGTCAATTCAAGAACATCTTCAGAGGTACTCAGGATATGAAAGGCGGCGTGCGCGCGGCTTTGGCGGCTGTTCGCGCCCACTTTGAGCGCGGCAGGCAGGGCTTCCAGGGCTTGTTCCACAGGCAGACCATTTACAGCAAGGATTTGCGCGCCTCGCGCAACCCCAACCGCATGAGCCGTATCGCCCACCTGGTCTATCACCACGCCATCGTCCAGATACAGTCCAATGCCAAAATACATCCGCCCTTCCCCAGGAGAAGGCCGAACCAACCCGGTGTGCAGGTCGCCCAATTCGGCCAGCATATTGGCAACAAGAGCATGGTATTCCGCGTCGGTTTGTACGCTCTGCGCCGAAGGTTGATAACGCTGGTAAATTTCATTCCAGTGGATGTTCTTTTCTTCAAAATATGGGTAATGCGCCTGCATCACCTGCCAGAGCTGTTCGAAATTTTTACGATAGTTTGATATATTGACGCCAACCTGCCCCGCGTTGCGCATCTGAACCAGGCTGAACAACCCCAATCCAAAGACAAAAGTGATGGCGAGCATGGTCAGCAGGCGTGTCCGCAGGGGAGAACGGAGCGCCCAACCCCATAACGCTCCCACCAGCAAAGCAACCCCCAGGGCAATGAGGACAATCCACGGCAGAGGGAGTTCCAATATGCCAAAGGCCAGAGTCCCGCCGCCGAGAGCGGCCAGCAAAGCATGGAGGAGTATCAGGAAAGAAGAGAAAATTTGTTTCATGGTCTGCAACAACCGCGCGCAGTCAGGGCGGAGGAAGTGACCCTGCCCGCGCGTTTTGAAAAGAAGGCTGCACTTCGCTTTCATCATAAAATCAAACCTCCCCAGTCACATCGGCAGACTGGGGAGATTTGCACCTGGTCAGTTGGACAGGTTCACAGAAGCGCGCCCTGCCAGTAACGCAGAATGGCAAGCGCCAGGAAGATGGCAACAAACAGATAGGGAACAAATGATTTGTTCTGTAACGTAATGGCAGGACCGCGAAAGAATTGCAGCAGGGTGGCGTAGACCCCCGTAAGTAAAGCCAGATAAGGTAGAAAACCGCCAAAAAAGCAGGGGGAAAGGCCATAGATAAATCCTTGCGCGGCATGTAACAGGCTGCGCTGCCATGGTTCGCGCTTTCCACCTAAAAACCGAAACACAAAGAAAACCATTGGAATCCAGATAAACGAGATGATGAACATCTCCAGCATAATGAACGCCATGGCAAATGGGTAAGAAAGCGCGCCGTATTTGGGCAGCAGGGTATCGCGCCAGTAAGGATATATGTCCATTTGGGCGCCGAGCGATGAGTTGACAGGGGTATCGCCAGGCACCCCCGCGCTCCAGGCCAAGACCGACCCCAAGGAAAGCCATAATGCAAGCAAAAACAGATGGGCAAACGGTCTTCTCCAGGAGGTCTCGTCTTGCAGGATTTGGAAGAAGGTTTCAGGGTGGAAGGTGGCTTCCCAAACTTGTTTGAAAAATTTTTTCATGACAGTTCTCCGGCAGGTAATCGTTAAAATTCCATCCGCTCCAGCCTGACCAATGCCAGGCCAACCAAGAGCAGGCTCCAAAACAGAGCAGCAGCGAACGGCGCCCAGAACATGGGGGCTGGCACCACCTGTTGGTTGGCCACCAGCGCGGAGACTTTGGGCAACATCCAGGGAGTGATGTACAGCAATGGCTGGAAGAAAGAACCCAGCAAAGCGCCCCCCAACGCAGAACCTAATCCGATTCCCAGAATGGGCGCGCGGCTGTTGAAGAATATTCCAAGCGACAGAGTGAGAGTGAGGTAAAAAAGCGTGTGCGCAGTCAGCGCGCCCACGCCCATCAGAAAGGGCAAAGCGGGAAATGGCGCGCCCAGGCGAAAGGATAACAGCCCATAGCCAGACGCCGTTGGCAGGCCCACCAACAAAACCAGCACTGCCAGGCTATGGGCAGTAAGTTTGGCGAGAAAATACGCCCGGCGCGTAACCGGCTGAGAGAGCAGCCATTCTGTCAAGCCATTTTGCCTTTCTCCTAAAATTGCGTCCTGGCTTAAGATGACGACGCCAATTGCCAGCGCTGCCGCACCAAACTCAAAGAGAACGCCTGCCCCCATCTGAACCATATAGGCCGTCAGCCCGCCCGCTTGCTCAACTTCGGCTGCGCTTGCCAGAGCAGCAAGAGTGGGGACGAAGAGCATATTGGTCATCAGGCCGCCAATCAGCCCCGGCCAGACCAGGGCATTGAGCCACCAGCGACGGGTTCCCCACCAGGCGCGATTTTCCTTGCGCAACAGGTTGAAAAACCCGCGAAATGGCCGCCATTCTTTTACAGATTGAACATTTCGTTCAGAGGTCATTGGAATCACCTCGCACAATTTGCATGAAAACTTCTTCCAACTCGTATTTTTTGCGGCTGAACTCAACGATTTTGAGGGCCGGGTCGCTGAGCGCGTGCCGCAGGAGATGGGTTTCGGCGGCATCCTCGTCGCTGACGCTGACCAGCCAGGTCGTCTGCCCGTTCTTCTCGCCTGGTCGAACCTGCGTGACCCAGGGCAGGCTTTCCAGTCGTGCTGGGAAATCAGGCGGGGCATTCCTGACTGTGAGGGTGTAAACCAGCCCGTCTTTGCCGCTCAAAAGTTGCTCAATGGGCCCGCTGGCCACCACCTGCCCATGATTCAAGATGGCAACCGTATCACTGACACGTTGAACATCATCAAGGATGTGGGTCGAATAAAAAATGGTGGCGTGGCGGCGCAGGCGTTCCATAATTTCCAACACAGATTGGCGGCCAAGCGGGTCCAGCGCAGCGGCTGGCTCGTCCAGAATGAGCAGTTCAGGCGAGTGGATTTGCGCCAGGGCAATGCCAAGCCGCTGTTTCTCGCCGCCAGAAAAACCGCCAATAGGGCGCTCGGCCTTGTCGGTCAGACCAACCAGTTCGAGCATTTCGTCACAACGCGCGCGAATTTGGGCGCGGGAGGCGCGAAAAAAGAATTGGGCGGCAAATTCGAGATTCTCGCGCGCAGTCATGTAATCGATGAAGCGCGGCTGCTGAGGCAAATAGCCTGTGCGTTCGCGGATTGCCACGCTTTCGCGGGCAATATCCAACCCAAAAATTGTCCCACCACCGCCCGTGGGACGCGCCAGGCCGAGCAGAATTTTCATGGTGGTGGTTTTGCCCGCTCCATTGGGGCCGAGAAACCCGAAGATGGAATTGCGCGGCACTTGCAAATCTACCCCTTTGAGGGCCTGCACAGCGCCAAAGGACTTGCTCAACCCGCGCATTTCAATGACAGTGTCATTCGACGAGATGATGGGCGTTTTGAGTTGCATGAGAAGAGTTCCTGTTTACAAAACGCCAGGAGCGAAAAATGCGCCCCTGACGTATAGGAAGCAACCTAAGGCTGGCAGGTCACTTTTTCAATCAGCCAGTTTCCATCAACCCGAACCAGCTCGACAGTAAAAGCATGTCCTTCAAAATCCGTGCTAACCGTCACAAAAGCCCGGTTGGCCGATATTTGCGGTTGAGCAACCTCGATTTTTCCAGGCCTGTCCTGCGCGCACAAGAGGGGGTCATAAACCATCTCATCCCGTTTGAAGTCGTCCAGAAATGCCATCATCTCTGGGCTGAGATACGGACTGGCATGGTAGGCAAAGTCCATCAACGGATGACCTTCGTAGGACAGGTACCAGTTGTAAAAATTCTGCGCAACCTTCCGAGCCTTTGCCTGTTGATTGCCGGTGTTAATAGTGGGCCAAAGTACGAAAGCCAGCGTGGTAAAGGCGGCCAAAACCAGGATGATTAGAAATCCAAATTGATTTTTGTTGTTCATTCTGTTCTCCTTGTTTGAACTGTTCTGACTATAAATGCAATCTCCCCAGGCTGTATCGGCAGCCTGGGGAGATTTGTAATTAGCCGCTTGACCAGACTACAGCCTGGTCACCTGACCAGTTTGTTTTGCAGGGCAATGGCCACCGCCTCGGTACGGGTGGACGCGCCCAGTTTGGAAAGCACGCTGCTGACATGAAATTTGGCGGTCGAGGGGCTAACCACCAGCCGTTTGGCAATCTGATTGTTGTTCAGGCCCTCCACCATCAACACCAGCACTTCGCGCTCGCGGTCGGTCAGGTCAAAGCCCACTTTTTCAGCAGGATGGCGCGCCGCCTGAATGAGCGCCTGGGCGGCTTCTGGCGCAAGGGTGGGTTTGCCCATCGAAGCGGCGCGGATGGCGCCGGCCAGTTCCTGCGCAGTCACATCTTTGAGCAAATAGCCAATCGCCCCCGCTTGCAGCGCGCCCTGCACCAGTTCCTGCTCTTTGAAACTGGTCAGCACGATGACCTGCACTTCAGGACAGATTTCACGCAGCCGCCGGGTGGCGGTCGCGCCGTCCATGCCAGGCATCACCAAATCCATCAAGACGACATCCGGTTTAACCAATGGACAGCGCGCCAGGGCTTGTTCGCCGCTTGCGGCCTCGCCCACCAGTTCCATATCATCGCAAGTCATCAAAAAAGTCGCCAGGCCGCTGCGCACCACCGCATGGTCATCCACCAGCAAGACGCGAATTTTGTTTTCCATGAAAGGCTCCATTTTATTTTGTCAAAATGACCGTTGTTCCTTCACCAGGGCGGCTTTGGAGGTCGAAATGCGCTCCAATCGCCTGGGCGCGTTCACGCATAATGCCCAGGCCCAGGCTTGCAGATGGAATCTGACCGGGGTCGAATCCGCGCCCGTTATCGCGCACGCGCAAAAGCGTGGCGTTTTCTTTTCTCTGTAAGGTAATGAAGACCTTGGAAGCCGCCGCATGTTTCGTGATGTTGTTGAGGGCCTCCTGCGCCACGCGGTAAAAAACGGCTTTCACCTCGGTGGGCGGGTCGAACTGCCCTTCCACCGAGACTTCCACCGGCAAACGCGCCCGCGCCGTAAAAGCATTTGCCAGATGACGCAGCAGGTCGGCCAAATCCACCTCTGCCAGCGCGGCAGGACGCAGTTCAAACAACAGCGTGCGCATTTCAGAGAGCGCGCCGCGCGTCAGTTCGCGCAGTTCTTCCAGTTTTTGAGCGGCGGATTCGGGCTGCCGCTCCCACAGTTTGGGTAACACTTCGGCAATCAGGCTGGCAGAAAAAAGCGTCTGCGAAACGGCATCATGCAGGTCGCGCGCCAGGCGGCTGCGCTCCGAAAGCGCCGCCCCCTCGGCGGCTTGCGCGCGTAGCAGAGCATTTTCGATGGCAAGCGAAGCCTGGCTGGCAAACGCAGAAGCCAATTCAATTTCCTCCGGCTGAATGTTGCGCGGCGTAGGGTAATACAACACCAACCCGCCGTACATTTCACCCTGCACGCTCATTGGCACAGCCAATACCGCACCGTAACGGTCAGAAAATTTCTGCAACCGGTCAGTCAGGCTGGTATCAAGCAAAACCGATTCTCCTTCGGCGGTGTACACGGCCTGCCCGTGAAAGACCTGGGTGGTATCGTTCACGGCCACCGGCTGACGGGTGAGAACCGCCCGCCCCAGCGCGCCCTGCCCCAGCGGCAGGCGGATTTGCGCGGCGTATTCGGCGGAAAGCCCCACCGAAGCCTGCGGAGAAAGCATTCCCGCCGCCTGGTCAAGTTTGTGAACCGCCACCGCCTGAGCATGGAGCAATTGCCGGGCCTGCGCCACAATGTGCCGCAAAATCTCATCCAGCGGCCGGGCGGTGTTCAAAATTGAAAGAGTCTCGCGCAGGCTCTCGGCCACATTCCGGCGCTGCTCGGTCTCTTGCAGCAGGCGGGCATTCTCAAGCGCCACCGCCACCTGCTCGGCAAACGCCAACCCTAATTGAATTTGTTCCTCGTGAAAATCTTGCGGCTCGACATAATAGAAAACCATCCCGCCATAGAGTTTATCCTGGATATAGAGCGGCACGGCAAAGGAACCGGCGTAGCGCTCGCGCAAGGCAATCCGCTCACGCTTGATGGTTTCGGGGATGGCTGGGTCGCGGCGAATCTCTTCCACCCGCTCTGGCAGGGGCGGATAGTTGCCATAAATCGGCTGACGATTAAGCAAGGCCTGCAGGTAAGCCTCGCCCCCCGAAGGTTTAAGCGCCGAAAACGGGCGAATGCCATGTTTGGGGAAGATTCCTTCCAGACCATAACTGGCCGCCTGGGTGATGACTTCCTTCTCCAGGTCGAAGTGATGCAAAACGCACGCCCCCGCGCCCAATTGCCGCGCTGCCAGTTCCACTGCCCGCCCCAAAAATTCATCCAGCGGCAGGTTAGAGTTAATCATGCGAATAATGTCTCGCAAACTTTCGGCAGTCGCGCGCCGCCGTTCAATTTCTTCGGTGCGCGCCCGCACGCGCTCCTCCAACGAGGCATTGACTTCCTGCAAAGCCAACTCGGCTTCTTTTTGTTCGGTCAGGTCAATGACCATGCCATCAAAGTGAGTTAACTGTCCCGCCGAATCATAGCCGGGGTTGGAAATAGTCTGCACCCAGCGCCAGCGTCCCTGAAGAGGATTGTAAACGCGCGTCACCTGGTTGTATGGCTCGCCATATTCGAAAGCGCGGCGGTTGGCTTCTTGCACACGAGGAGCGTCTTCAGGATGCAGATTTTTGAACCAGTTGGCAAAATCGTAATAGTCTTCCACCCCAGTTAATTCGCGGATGGAGGGGCTGGCAAGCATGACTCGCCCCCCATAAGGGCTGAAAGGGTCCAGTGCGACGCGATAAATGGCAAAATGACGGGCGTTCTCAAGAATGGAACGTAAAAGCGATTCGCTGGCAGCCAGGCGGGTGAGCGTTTCGCGCAGTTGGGGTTCATCCAGACCGCCATACAAGGAAGAGAGCGTTCCAAGCGCCGGGTCGGGCGTAAAAGCAATCACCTGCTGGCCTTTGGCCTGCGCAGCAGGAATTAATTCGAACTCGCAAATTTCGTCGCCACAAGCCTGGCAGCGTCGTTCGATACAAACCACATCCCGCCGCTGTGTAACTGCGTTGATGAAGCCCACCAGCACTCCGGCAGTATAGGCGCAGACCGGGCTGGAGGCGCGCCAACCATGCCGTTTCATCATCCAGGCTTCAAAAGCATCCCGCCCCTGAAGGCGCACCCGTCCAGGCAGCCATTCCGCCTCAACAATATCGAACTGGCCAAAGCCCGCCGCCTGATAAGCCTGAACGCATTGGGAAAACAAAATGCCTTGCGCTTGCGGTTGGTCTGAGCGCCCTTTCGTAACAGCATACGAAGCGCCCCCATCCGCGCCCGCCTGCTGAAAGATTTTCTCCGCTGTTTTTGTTCCCAACAGGCTTTCCACCTGGCGGCGCAGGCTCCAAAAGCCAGATTCGATATCGAAAAACGCCATGCGTGCCCTGCCGATGGTCAACACGCCAGGAGCAGTTTGAGCGAGGTATTCAGACAGGGATGCTGTTTTCATGCCATGATTCTACCAAAAGGGGCAGCAGGTGGAATCGATATGAACGATTCTCACAAACAGGCATTTTCCGCCACGCGGTCTGGCTGCCTTGCCCCTCTCTGGCTATATTCCACCAGGAGAAAATCAAACAGCGCGGCAAGGGCAACCTGTGAGCCGGGCCGCCCATCAATCGTTGGGGCGCTGCGGGTAGCGCAATGCAACCTGGATGGTTCCCCACAGGCCGACCAATCCAAAGATGGCAATCACCGCCTCCAGTGTCCAGATTTTTTCGAGCGTGTTTGCGCCCCAGAAAGCCGCAAACCCGGCGGGCGCATCCAGCAAGGTTTTGTAGAGAATGGCAAGCCACCCCCATTTGGATTCACCGCTGACAATTCCGTAAAGAATCAAAACACAAGAAAAGATATGCGCAAAAATGACCGACAGCCGCTCGACAACGGGAGCCAGCCCCATGCCGAGCGTGGCATTGTTCGCCAGGCTGCCCAGGGCAGAAACGGGAAGCACATCCAGCGACAGAAGGGCCGCCAGGGAAGAGCCGAACCCAACCAGGCCGAGCAAAAAGGCTTCAATGGCTCCAAAGCCAATCCCAAAAACCAGCGCCTCACTCCAGCTTGCCTGCCCCCAGCGTATCTTGCTCAAGATAAACCAGGCCAGCCCCGCCTCAAAAACACCGGTCAACGCGCCGATATAAAGATACGCAACCAGGTTGCCAGGCGAGAAAAGCCGGTCGCTTGTGACTCCCAACGCCTGATAAACCAGGGGATTAACCGGAATGGCAAAGGCAAACTTGACGGTCACCGTCAACACCCAGAACAATGCACCCAGTCCCAGGTATCGCCACCCCAAGATTTTCTGGTGGGCAGCATAAATGACGAAGGCCAGCGCTACCAGGGTCATGCCTATACCAGGCAGGAGAATCATCGGGTCAAGCCGGAGGGCATGCCAGCCCAGGTTGTAAATGGCAGTGGTATTCGCGCTATAGACCAGGCCCAGCGTATACGTTCCGGTTTGGTCGGCGGGAATGGCATACGTTGTGCTAATGCTGTAATCGCCCGGGTTAATCGTCCCGGAATGCCAGACCGGGTATCCATCCGGACGGCGCAGTTCGAACCGCACCGAGCCGCTGCTGACCTTGCCGCTGACCTTGATGTTGACCGGCGAACCTTCCGCAATCATGCCTTCATCGACCAGAATATTGAAGTAAAACTGTTCACCAGCCCGGGCTTCCTGCACCTGGCTCCCTTCTACGCTGGCCCAGCGATACTCCGCTGGCACCTCCGACCCCTGCGCTGTACAGCCAGACAGGCAGGCGGAGAATAAGATGACAAGAAACAAAAAGGCGGGAACAATTAGAATTTTTCTCATTACTTTATCCTTTTCATCAAACTGAAGCCAGCACCACCAGCCCGAAAACATCCCCCAGCAGATGCGCCAGCCCAAACAGGAGCGAAGCCATCCCCACCGCTGCCGGGATGCCGATAAAGGGAGCGAGTCGGCCCTCTAAATCAACGTCCGGCAAGTCATCTCCTCGCCCAACAGGGAAACCGCCAGCAGGAGCAGCAAGACACCCCGCCTCGAAAGGCAGACGCGCCTGGACATGCGCCAGGAAAGCCGGGAAATAGGCTCTTGCCCACCAAGCAACGACGGGCTGAATGACGAACCCCAGGAGGAGAAACAAAACTCAGTTGGCGCGCAAATCGTCCCAAAACGTGTGAACTTTAAACCCCAACTCTCCCCAGGCGCGCCTGCGCAGTCGCCGTTCTACCAGCAGGTAAACGACCGGCAAAAGTGCAAACAGCGTTTTGGCGGTTGGGATGAGCAGCATACCCAACAGGGTAACAATGGTGATAACGGTGGTTTCAAAAAGGACGCGCTTGTTTTTCATATTTACCGCAGTTCCTCCCGTAAGACAAAATGCCTTCCCAAAAAGGCAAAAACAATCAACAAGATGGCTGTCAGCCAGCCGCCCAGGCTAAAAACGTCCGGGCCATACAGCGCCAGGCCAGCCCCGGCGACAACCAGCAGACCCGCCAGGAGACCGAACATTTTCATCCCGTACAAGGTGATGAAGGGCAGGTAATGCGCGCCAACCACCACCATCGCCGCCGGAAAAAACCAATTCTCACGGTAAAGCGTGGCCGCGCCCACCAGGAGGAAGTTGAGCGGCACGGTAAAAGCAACCTGCGAGCCAAGCGCCCACAGTTCGTTCCTCGGGCTGACTTTGCCAGAACGGCCCAGCAGCCGCACCACACCCTGAGTCAGCGGGAAAATGCCCATGCTGCCAAAAAAAAGCGCGGCCATGCCCACGCCCGGCGAGAGCCAGGTGCCAAGCGCAGCAGCGACCAGCCAAATCACCCCAGATACCAATTGCCCGGCAAACCCGCCCAGAAAGGCGGAACGCATTTCACGTTGACAGTCATTTAGATTCATAGTATCTCCATTTAGAAAACTGGTTTTGTAGTAAGAGAAGGTGCTGATTCCATGCCACCGGCCCCGTAACCATCAAGGGGCTGATGTCCACCTGTCGTTTTCCATCCAGGTCATATTCGGTGTAGCCCCAGCGAAAACCCGCCAGGCAGGAAATGGTGTACTCATTCGCCCGAGTCGGCATGGTCACAAAGAAAGTATCAGCCAACCACTCCAATTTGGCAAGGCCGTTCAGGTTGTTGCAGGGAGCATCGAAAATCTCGGCCGGGAAGCCAAACGCAAAAAACGGGATGCCTGAATCGGCCAGAGTTGGGTGCGTGTCCACGCTGGGCAGACCGGTCGTCGGTTGGGCTGCTTTGAGAGAATGAAATTCCCGCCGGGTGACGATTTGAATCCAGGCGCAGGCGGTGGCATAGCCCATACCATCATAAGATTCAATGCGGGCGCGCATGGTCGGATAGCCAATGCACATCTTAACATCAAAGCCGTTCCCGGCAAACAGGTCAAAGCCAGATTTTTCTGCGCTTTGGTTGGGTTCGTATTCAACTTTCAAAATGCCCGGCTTGTGGTTAAGCACAAAATCGATATGAGTGATAGTCATGGTCTGTTCCTGTTTCATCACATTTGCGATTGCATTTTCAACTCATCCAAAACCGCCCGTCCTTCGATGAGTTCTTTGAGCGTTTGGGCAAAACGGGCGGCGGGCGCGCCATCCACCAGGTCGTGGTCAAAACTGATGGTCACGCACAATACCTGGCGATTTTCCAGACGGCCATCCACCAGGGCTGGCCGTCTGGCAATGCCGCCCAGCGTAATCTGAAGCGTGTGATTGGAAACCGGCAGTCCCCAGCCGCCGCCCGCTCCAAACATGCCCACCGAGGTCAGCGCCACGGTGCCGTTCATCTCTTTCAGCCAGCGCGGGTTTCGGAACAACATTCGCAGAAAAAAACGCCGCAGGACGCCGGGCAACAAAACGAACCAGTCAATCAATTTGCTTTCGCGGCTTTCGGCATGATTGGCCTGAAACGCGCGAATTTCGGCATGAATCTCGGTTGGGCTTTTGCGGTTCACGGCGCGCAAAATATGCGGACGGATGATTTTCTGCCCAGCCACATCGACCTCGAACATGGTATTGACATCCACCTCATCGAACAAGACAATTTTATCGCCCCAGGCGCGGCAAGCCTGGATGGGTTTGTGGCGCGCCACTGCCCGACCCACGCAGGCTATCACAAACGCCATAAACGAAAGTCCCTGACCAGCGCGAGCGCGGTATTGCCGAATGGCGCGTCGGACCTCGGTCACATCCATTTCGAACAGACCGTGAATCAGGTGCTTCTCGCGGCCCAGCCGCCCGCCATCTTCCATCAGGCGGCGGATTTTCGGAAAAGGCAGGGTTTTATATCCGGCACTGTTCATTTTACGCTCCCAGGTGTTGGCGGATGATTGCAACGGCAGTCTTTACGCCATTTTCGGCGCGGATAGCGCGTCCCAGCGCTTTGGCCCGCTCGCGCATGGTTGGTTCACTGACAGCCCTGTCAATGGCTGCTGCCAAATGGGCGGATGTCAATCGTCGGGCAGGAATCGGTTCTGCCCCCGCGCCCAGCGCCTGAACACGCTTGCCCCAGAACAGTTGATCCACGATGAAGGGGACAATCACAGCCGCTTTCCCGGCGCGCAAGCCCTCGGCGGTCGTCCCTGCGCCGCCGTGATGGACAACGGCGGCCATGCGCGGGAACAGCCAGCCATGCGGCGCTTCTTTCAAGATAAAAACATTCTCCGGCGCATCCAGCGCGTTCAACCCGCCCCAGCCTGCCGCCAGAATACCGCGCTGTCCGCTTTGCGCCAGGGCATCCAGCACAATCCCGGCAAGACGGCGCGGATAGCGCCCCGCCATGCTGCCAAACCCAACATACACCGGCGGCTCGCCCTGGTCGAGAAAAGCCTGCAGGCCAGCGGCAGGCTGCCAGGCGGCCTGCGCGTCATCGAACCAGTAACCTGTGATGTGGGCATTCCCTGGCCAATCCTGTGGATGACGAATCACCGCCGGGCTGTACGCGCCCAAGAGCGGGACAGCGGTCAGGGCGCGGTAAAAATCCGCGCTGTTCAGGGAGCGCAGGCCAAAACGCTGGCGAAACTGGTTGACAAAAGGCCGATACCACTGCCAGATGACTTCCAGCATGGCAAAGCCAGAAAAGCGGTTGTGCCACCGGCCCAGGTCTTTTTGGATAGGCCAGCCAGGGGCAGGGAAATCGCCCGTTGGCAGCACCGGCGTCGGCTCAACCAGGATGAGCGGAATGCCACAGATTTCCGCAAGGGTGACCCCTAATGGGGCAAACACGGCCAGAGTGATGAAAGCATCGGCCTGACGGCAGGCTGCCAGTGCATCCTCTGCCATTTGAAGGGCCACCGGCCCAAGCATTTTGCGCATCGCCAGAATGGAATGGAGCGGGTTCCCGCCGCCCGATTCCATGTACTTTTGCCCGGCCTCGCCCGCCATCATTTGCTGCACATCCCCGCGCAGGGCGTGGAAAGGCAGCCCTGCGTCGCGCGCCAGGGCGGCAAAGTTCTGCGGGGCCGCCAGGGATACATCAAACCCCGCCTGCTGCAATCCTTTGCCCAGCCGAAGGCAGGGCTGAATATCGCCCTGAGACCCCGCGCAAAAGAAAACAATGCGCATTTCAGCCTCCGTTATCCTACAAGTCTACGCAGCGGCTGGTCCTCTTTTGGCGCGAATAGCGGCGACCAATCCGCTTTCCAAAGCAGGACAGCGCCAAAGACCAGCGTAACGGACATCTCCCAAATGCTGACCAGCGGACCGAAACCAATGCCCCGGTCGAGGGCGTCGCGGACTTCATCGTAAGCCGAATGATACACGCTAACCACCGCCAGGCTTTGGGAGGCTTTCCAAACATAGGCATACAAGACAGCGTTCATCATGGCAGGCAGCAGGCTGATAAGCAGGGTCACGATGACCGAGAGCCAGGGATTGGCCTGCGCGCCTTCCACTTGCCAACCGATTTTGGCCAATACCGGGATATGCCAGGCCCACCAGATAAAGGCGTGGAGCAGCAGGGCTTTGCGCAGGCTATAGCGCTGCGCCAGGCGCGGCAGCAGGTAGGCTCGCCAGCCGAACTCCTCGCCAAAACCGGGAATGATGGTCAGGATAAAACTGGTCAGGAAACTGCCCAGAAGCGCCCCGGCGGAGATGTTTTCGGGCAGGCGGCGCAGGCCAAGCAGGTTCTCGAGCAGGACCGGCGCGCCAAAGATGAACAGCGCCAGGGCAAAAACAGCCAGGTAATGTTTGGGTTTGCCCCAGCGCCAGCCCATATTTTTGAAGCCGTCGCGGAAAACCCAACGTCCGGCAATAAACGTTCCAACTGTAACCATGACCATCGAGAACGAACTGAGCAGATAGCCACTGGTCGGGTCGTTGCTCCATAAGGCATAAACAATTTGCGGCGGCCACGAAAGGGCAAAGACTATCAGCAGGTAAAGACTGAGGGAAAACGGTCGCCCGGTATTCGTTTGAGTCACGGAAGTGGTTTGCAGGGTGGTTGTCATTGGTCTCTCCTGTTTAGCGGTATGTTTCAGGCAGGACGGTCTCCACCATCAAGCGGTGAAACTTGTCGGTTTCCTGCCAGAGCATGCCGTGACCAGAATCTTCAAAGAAAATCAATTCTTTTTTCGGCGCTTCGAGTAAGTGGAAGTATTCTTCAGGAAGAGGGGAGGGATTGTTCATGTCATGCCGCCCCAGCACGATGTAAACAGGCAGGTCGAGGCGGGCGGCGTCCACGCGGAAGTCCATCTCCTGCAACTGAGGGTAAACCACATTGAAGGTGTTCATCAGCCCAAGCAGATAGTAAATTCGGTCGAGCCAGCCATATTCAGGCTGTTTGAGCATGAGCAGGATGGCGTCTCCCTCGCGGCGATAGGTTTCATCCTTAATGTGCGGTACTTCAAACGCCTGATACTCGCGTCCAAACAGGGTGGCATAAGGTTGGATGGGGTTCTGGCCCAAATAAGGCGGCGGGCCTTGCTTTTCGAGAGTTTGCGCAAAAGCCATATCACCGGTTTGGCGAGCATGTTCCAGCATAAGGTCATAAATCATCTGGTCGGTTTCCAGCACATCCACCATCTGGGCGGTGCCGATGTAAGCATGGAACAGGTCGGGGCGCTGTTGGGCGGCCAGCAGACCGATGATGGTTCCCCACGAGTGACCCACCAGGTAGATTTTCTGTTCGTCGAAGCGCGCGCGCAGCATGTCGGTCAGTTCGATGAGGTCGGCAACATACTGGTCAACGGTCAGGCCAGATTTGGGATTGATGGATGGGTACGATTTGCCGCAGCCGCGCTGTTCCCAGATGACGACCACGAAGTGCTTTTCCAGCTCGCGGTTGAAGCGCAGCACGCGCGCCGCCTCGCTTGCGCCAGGGCCGCCAGAGAGAAAGAGCAAAACGGGTTTATTAACATCGTGACCGCGAATGATGAGCCACTGGTCCACACCGCCCAGTTTGACTTTTTCGAGCGAGGCAATACTGCCGGGCAGGGGCTTTCCGTCCGCGCCGAGAATGGCGGGGGTATGGGCCGCCCACTGTGAATACAGCACAAAAGCGGCCAGCAGGAGCAGGGGAATCAGCAGGAAGAGCATACCGCCTCCGATTTTTTTGGGTTTATTCATGGGAAACTCCTTTTTCATTTTTGTTGGGATAACTTTGGAGAGAGAGCAGCACCAGCCCCAGGTCACGGATGCGCCCGAGGACGCCATGCAGCGCGGCCTGGTCCATTCGCCCGCTGAGCACGGTCTCGCCGTCAGGACGCAGGGCAATCACCAGACCTTCGAACCAGTCCTCGCGGACATGTCCCTCCACCCGGATTCGGTAAATGATGGAACGGTCACTGTGATTCATTCAATCCCCTTTGGTAAATAAGCGCTTTGCCGCCGCGCCAACTCCAACCAAAACCAAGCCGAGGGCAGGCAATATCACATTCAACGGAGATTCCAATCGCCCCAAAAGCAGGGCAATGGCGCCAACGAGAAAACACGCCACTCCCAAAAAGAGAATCAGGTTTGAATATTCTGGTTTCATAGACATTTCCTTTCTCAAGTACGGTGATGGTTGCAGTGTATCTCCTGCAAGTCAAGTTGTCCCCTATCCCCGGATAGGTTGGGCGGGTAGGTTAAACAAAAAAGCCGCTTACGCGGCTCGATTGTGCGCCAATGGCGGATTAAAAACCCAGTTCCCTGGCGCGGACAATCGCCTGCGGGCGGTTTTTTGCTCCCAATTTTTGCAGCACATTGTGGACATGCCACTTGGCTGTCCCAACGCTGATGACCAGTTCATCGGCGATTTCTACATTGGATTTCCCGGCCACGACCAGTTTCAACACCCGGATTTCCTGCTCGCTCAACGGGTCGGGCAACTGAGCGAGGGGCGAGGAGCGGGACTCCGCTGGGGCTGAGGTGGCGTTCAAGAGGGCGTCCACCAGCCCGGGCGCGGCGCGCCGAACCCTGGGCAGCAGGTCGAGCAGCGGCGGCCCTTCATCGAGGAAAATACGAAGGTATCCTTCGGGAGCAGCCCGCTCCAACGACTTCGCCAGCCATTCCAACGCCAGGGCAGTCTCTCCCCGCGCGCGAGAATACAGCCCCAGGAGCAGCATGGCTTCGAACACAGTTGGTATTCGCCCAACCGCAGCCGCTTTTTCCAAAATCGGGTACAGAATTTCGGGCAGGGACTCCAGGCAATTGGTCGAAAGCAAAATCCGCGCCAGGGTCAGGTCTGCGAACTCCTCCGGTTGTTGTGAGCGGTATTCGTCGGCCCAACGTAAAGCCGCATCCGTTTGGCCGACGAAGTGTTGATGGCGGGCAATATGGGCATAAGCCAATTGCTCTGAGCGAGGAATGTTGACTGAGCGAATGATAGACAGGGCCTCGTCCATCGCGGACTGCATCCCAGCGGGATTGCCCTGGCAGGCGCACAATCGCCCCAGCGAAAATAGCTCCACAATCAGGTCAGAGCGCAAGCCCCCCTGCCGGGAGAGGGCAATCCCGTCGCGCAAATGCCGCTCGGCGGCGGGCAGGTCATTCCGTTCAATCGCAATTGCCCCCAAAATGCCCCAGGCCAGGCCCACAGGCGGAATGCGCCTTCCGCCCGCCCATTGGATTGCCTCCAGGCAAAAATTCTCAGCAAGCCGCAAGCGTCCTTGCTGCATTTGCGCCTGGGCCGCCGAGCACAAACCGCTTATTGCCAGAAAGAGAACGCCCGCCGCGCGCGCTTCCGCGCTGGATTGGATGTAGTTTTCGATGGCCCGTTCAGGCTGCCCGGCATTTTCATAAGCAATGCCCAGGCTAAAAAAGGCGCGGGCGTGCGCCAGGTGGTTTTCAGGCGGAATACGGGCCTGCGCAGGCGGAACCAGCGCAAGGACTTTTTGGAATTCACCGCGTACCGAGGCAATTGCTCCACGATGGAGATGCGCAATGGCCCACAATTGCTCTGTCTCTGACTCGGCAGGCTGATTTTGCAGGAATTGCTCCGCCTGAGTCAGCCGCGCTTCCGAGGTTGTAAAACGCCCCTGCACATAAAATGCGCGGGCAGCATGAAGCGCCAAACGCGGGCGGGCCTGGAAACATTCGTCTGGCAACGCCTCGAGCCAGGACACCAGTTGCGCCAGGTTGCCATCGGACCAGGTGGCGTTTTTCCCCAGGGCATGTTCAATCACCTGCGCGGCAAAATCAGCATGGCCGCAAGCCAATGCGTAACGAACGGCTTCGGTCGAAAAGTCGTTTTTTTCGTGCCAGGCGGCGGCTTTCTGACACAAGGCGGCTTGTTCGGTTTTCGAAAGCAAACTGCGCAGATAATCGGCAAACAGGTGGTGATAACGATACCAGCAGCGTTCGTCATCGAGCGGGACAATAAACAGGTTGGATTGCTCCAGCCGGGTGATGATTGCCTGAGAATCCTCGCGCCCGGTGAGCGCGTTGCACAGGTCGGCATTGAAACGGTCGAGGATGCTGGTGCGCGTCAGGAAGGCGCGTATCTCCTGGCTCTGCTGCTGAATGACTTCCCCGGCCAGGTAATCCAGCACGTAACGGTGACTCCCGCGAAAAGTCCCAATGAAAGATGCCGGGTCAGGCTGGTGTTGCAAAGCCAGAGCCGCCAACTGCAAGCCTGCCGCCCAGCCTTCGGTACGTTCACCCAGGGCGCGCAGGGCGCTTTCAGCCAGCGGCAGGTTTGCCAGACCGAAGAAGGCGCGGGCTTCGTCTGGCGTGAAGCGCAGGTTGCGAGCGCGCAGTTCGGTCATCTGGCGGCGGGCGCGCAGCCGGGCCAGCGGCAGGGGCGGGTCGAAACGCGTGGTCAGTACCAGGTGAAGGGAGGCCGGTTGGTGTTCGAGGAAATAATCCAGGGCGGCATGAATCTGGGGGTTGGTGATGACGTGATAATCGTCGAGAACCAGCACTAGCGGAGAAGCGAGCGCCGCCAGGTCGTTAAGCAGGTCATCCAGCAGGCTGGAGAGCGGCGGCAGGTTTGGCATGTCTAAAAGGGCTTGCGCCTGCCCGCCGAGCGCAGGGTCTATGCGCTGGAAGGCAGCCAGGAAGTAGCGCAAAAAGCGCGCCGGGTCGTTGTCGGCTTCATCGAGGGAGAGCCAGGAAAGGCAGGGGGTTCGGTTTTCAGGGTCAGATTGGAGTTGGGCAAGCCATTCTGCCACAATGGTGGTCTTGCCATAACCCGCCGGAGCCGAAACGAGGGTCAGTTTGCGGTTTTCCACCCATCCATTTTGAAGTTCTTCCAACAGGCGCGGGCGCGCCACCAGCCCAGCCCGCCAGGGCGGAATGTGAAATTTGGTGGCGAGCAGGCGAATAGGCATGCTGAAAATTATAACCATGAACCGCGCCGTTGCCCCTCATTTTGGATGAAACTGGAGCGTGATTTGGAAAAGCACAACCGTAAAAGTGGTTATAATCCAGACACTCTCCTGTTTTAGGGATATTATGGCGCGCGCAAAAAATCAAATTGATTTCCGTCTACTGACCAAAGTCAGCAAATTGTATTACGAAGATAATTTCAATCAAGATGAAATTGTGGCCCGGCTGCACATTTCACGCTCAACCATCTCGCGGCTGCTGGCGCAGGCGCGAGAGACGGGCATCGTCAAGATTATGGTCATCCCCCCCACAGGAACCTATGCGGCATTGGAATCGCTCATCGAGCAAAAATTTGGCATAGAAGAAGTCATTATCGTAGATGTGCCTGACACCCATTCTCCGCAAATCATTGCCAGAGAGCTGGGCGCGGCTGCCGCGAGTTACCTGTTCCGGGTCATAGGTCCGGAAGATGTGATTGGCGTTTCCTGGGGATATACAATTCGCGGCATGGTGGCTGCGCTTGAGCCAAAGAATTTCCCCAATGTGCGCATTGTTCAGATGACCGGAGGCATCGGCAAACCTGAATCTGAAGCTCATGCCACAGAATTGTGCCGCGCCATGGCGCGCATGCTTGCCTGCAAACTGGCGCTCTTACCTGCGCCGGGGGTGGTGCAAAATCGAGAAACGCGAGAAGTTTACCTGATGGATGAACATGTTCGCGCGGCGATGAGTCTGCTTCCCAAAATCACGCTGGCCTTTGTTGGAATTGGTTCGCTCAATTCTTACACCATCGCCACCCGAGATGAAACCATCCTGACCCAGGCCGACCTGGATGAAGCCATTGCGAATGGCGCCGTGGGCGATATTGCCAATCGCTTTATCAATGTAAATGGAGAGCCAGTGCAAGTGGAGTTGAATGAGCGTATTATCGGAATCGAACTCAAACAATTGCTTCAAGTACCTCGCGTGGTTGGCGTTGCCGGGGGCGAAAATAAAATTGACGCAATCCGCGCCGCGCTGCGAGGAAAATTGCTCGATGTACTGATTACCGACCAGATTACCGCGAAAATGTTGACAAACTCATAATCTCCAGCGCGCGAACGATTAATTGACTTCTGCCGCGTTATAGTCGATTGATTCCCAGGTTACAAAGCCAGATTCGATGTTGCGATAGCGGCACGCAGCGACTTAATCCCCGTAAAGATTCCATCCGGGTGCTGGAAAATGGCGCTGCCGCTGACAAAAGCGCACGCCCCGGCCTGATAGGCTTCTGGCAGGGTTTGGGCAGTCATACCACCGTCAACCTGGATGATGGCCGCTGACTCCGCCTGCTCCAGAAAGTGCGCCACCCGGCTGATTTTTGCAGCCATTTCGGAAAACCAGCCCTGCCCGGAGAAACCCGGATTATTCCCCAGCACCAGCACCAAATCGAGCAAATGGACGACTTCGCGCAGGCTCTCAACCGGCGTGGCGGGGTTGAGCGCTGCACCTGCTTTGCAACCCGCCGCGCGGATGGTCTGCAAAGTCCGGTACAGGTGCGGACAGGTCTCGACATGGACGGTAATGTAGTTCGCGCCGCCTGCGATGAAGGCCGGGATGAGCGCATCCGGGTTGGCAATCATCAGGTGGACATCGATTGGTAAACGGGAATGTTTCTTGATGATGGGGAGAATGAAGGGGCCAAAACTCAGGTTCGGGACGAAATGGCCGTCCATCACATCGACATGAATCCAATCTGCGCCAGCCTGCTCAAGGGTGGCAAGCTGTTCGCCCAGGCAGGAAAAATCGGCCGAGAGAAGCGACGGGGCCAGGATGATACTCATTGCGCGCCGCCCGACAGAGTTTGTTCGATGCGCATTTCCTCGGCGCGGGTTTCATCGGGGCTTAAGACGCCTACTTCCAGTTCTGACGTGAATATCTCGCCACCCAAAAGCGTACGAAGATTGCCTTTGGCTTTTTCGGCGCTGAAGCCTTCCACTTCGGCGGTGCAGGGTTCCATGCCCAGCGCCTCCTGGTCGGCGGTGCGGCAAATCCAGCGCACGCCATGATTCAACTGCTCAGGACGGTGACGAACAACATCGGCAGAACCATCGGGATGAATGTGCAGGGTGCGCGCCCAACCATTTTCATCGGCTTGATAATTCAGGTAAAGCACCATCTCCGGGTCGTAAACCAGGCCGGGGTCAAAAACGAGGTGTTTTTCGGGGTGTTCCTGCAAAATTTTGACGAATTCGCGGTAGCCGGGGGCAACTTCCATGAAGGGCGGGATGTTGGCGCGCACGCGCATATTTTCAGGGTCGCAAACAACGCTCTGGGCCAGCCGCCCGCCATCTACCGGGCGAAAGTTGACATGCTCGAGGAACATGAGCGGCATGGGGCTGGCTTTCAGGTTGTGAATGGTCATCGAGACGGTGAAAACAGATGAGGCGGCGTAGAGTTTGACCAGCGGCGTGGCGGTGTAATTGTAGTTGAAGGCCACAGTGTGACGGTAACAGCCAGTCAGGCCAAGATATTCGCCTTTTTCATCTGCGCCAAAAACCAGGTCTGCCGACTGGTAGGGCGCGTTCGGCAATTCGCCGTGCAAGGGATGGGTATCTTGCGCGCCGGGAGCACCCATGGCAGTTGCCCCGCAATGCAACAGGAAGCCGCCATAGGTGGCGAGGAAGTCGCGCGTGGGGTAGGGCTGGCTGAACATGGATTTCATCGTCAGCCGCCGCCCGCGCAGGGTTGCATCCCAGATTTGCTGGCCTTGATACGGTAACATGACCAACTCGCCGAGGGCGTTTTTCAGACGCAAGGCGCAGACTCCGCTGGGGTAGCGGAAGATGCTGGCGGTCAGTTCGCCGCGTTCGGCAAGCAAGGTTTCTTGGGCGGTAAATTGGTCGGGGGATAGGTGGAGAGTGGTTTGCATGATGAATTCCTCGGAATCGAAAGTCTCCAGACTTTCGCATGACCCTCCAAAGTCAGGAGACGTTGGAGCCCGGTTAGAGTTGATGTGTAATCGGCGCAACAGCGGGGTAAACCTGCCGGTAGAGTTCGAACTGGCGGGTGTAGGCGGCGTGACGGGCGGAATCCGGTTCGTAGGTATCGGTCAGTTGCAAAAAGCGGTTGGCGGCTTCGGCAGCGGAGAGGAAAACCCCCGCGCCCACCCCGGCCAGCAGCGCCGCGCCGAACCCGGCGGCTTCGGTGATTTTGGGGGTGACGACCGGAATGCCGGTAATATCTGCTTTGAGTTGCAGCCACAATTTGGATTTCGCGCCGCCGCCAATGGCGCGCAGCACATCAATTTGCGCGCCACCTGAGCGCAGTAAATCCAGGTTCAGGCGCAGTTCATAGGTCAGGCCTTCGAGAAAGGCTTTGGCGAGGGCCGGGCGGTCGTGGGAAAACGTCAGGCCGAGAATGGCGGCTTTGGATTGGGTATCGAAGGTCGGCGTGCCGCTGCCGGAGAAATGCGGCAGGACGAGCAAGCCAGTAGGACCTTCGGGCGCGCCCGATACCATCAGGTCGTAGGCGTCCGCGCCGCTTTGGTCGGCCTGCGCGCGCTGCGGTTCACAAAAATTATCGCGCAGCCAGCGCAGCGAAAGGCCGCCGCTGTGGTTGAGAGTCATTGCCAGAAACAGGCCGGGGACAACATGCCGATAGACGGAGAGATTGCCCTGGTAGAGCGGCTGGCTGACGTTGGGGGAAGCAAGCGCCAGTTCGACCACTTCCGCGGTGCCGGTGGAGACGGAGGCAATCCCTGGCGTGGTGGAGCCAACCCCCAGCGCGCCGCAGGCCTGGTCGTGTCCGCCGGTGACAATGAGCGGGGGGCGAATCAGCCCGAAATTGGAGGCAAGTTCCGGCTTGAGCGTTCCAGCGGGCGCTCCCGAAGGGCGGATTTGCGCCAGGCGGGATGAATCCAGTCCCAAATCGGCCAGAATCTCCTCATCCCAATTGCCGCGCGCCAGGCCAAACAGTTGGGTGCGCGAAGCCAGGCAGTCGCTGATGACGGCCTGACCAGTCAGTTTGTGGATGAGAAAATCTTCGACCAGCAAAAATTTATCGGCGGTTTTCCATATTTCCGGTTCGTTCTGGCGCAGCCACAGGAGTTTGGGCAGGGTGTTAATGGTGTGAATGGGCATGCCCGTGCGCTGAAAGAGCGCCTGACCGCCAAATCGTTCGCGCAGATAGTCATTTTGCGCGTCGGTGCGGGTATCCATGCCCAAAATGGTGGGGCGCAGGGGGTGGCCGTTGCGGTCCACCGGGGTGATGGCTTCGCCGTGTACCGAAAGAGCAATGGCGGCAATTTCGTTTACCTTCGCGGCGGCCAGAGCCTCGCGGATGGCTTGCTGCGCCAGCCGCCAGACGGTTTCCATATCCTGTTCGGCCCACTGCGGGTGGGGAAAGGAGACGGCGTATTCGCGCGAGGCTTTGGCAAGCAAAGCGCCATCGCTGTCGAACAAGAGGGCTTTACAGCCAGTGGTGCCGATGTCGAGACCGAGGAGGGTTACTGCCATGCCGTCCACTCCAGTTTTTTTGCTTCGGCAGGCCGGGCAATCCGCTTTTCCAGCCGGATGTTGCGCCGTTCCAGCCGCTTAATCAGGCTCATGCGCTGCGCGTCTACGAAGACTGCAAAGAGAATGACCAGCGCTTTGACCATTTCTTGCAGGTACAGGTCAACGCGCATGAAAATCAGGCCGTTTTGTATCATTTGAATCAACAAAATGCCGATGACCGTGCCAGGGAAGACGTTGCCCACGCCGCCGAACAGGCTGGTGCCGCCCAGCACGGAGGCGGCAATGGCCTGAAATTCGATTCCCCGCCCAAACGAGGCCGAAACGCTGCCCACCTGGCTGATGGAAATGATGGACGCCACCGCCGCGCAAAAGCCGCTGATGATGTAAACGGCCGCGGTGAGGCGGGTGGTATTGAGACCGGCTTTCTTGGCGGCTTCTCCATCGTTGCCCATGGCGTAAATCTGACGGCCAAAGGGCGTGTATTTGAGAATGACGACCGCAACCAGCACCATCAACGCAAAGACCAGCACGGGAATCGGCGCCAGGTCGAAGAGACGCACGGCGCCAAAGCGCATTTCATTGGGAACGGAGATGTGGCGGGATTGGGTGATGAGCAGGCCCAGGCCGCGCCCGGCGGTAAGCGTGCCGAGCGTGACCATGAAGGGGATGATGCGTACCCGGCTAATCAGGAGTGCGTTGAAACAGCCCCACAGCGTTCCGGCCAAAATTCCGCATGGAATGGAGGCGGCCAGGCCCCAGCCGTCTTCCAGCATGAGCGCCACCACCGCGCCAGTGATGTACATGGTTGCGCCGACCGAAAGGTCAATCCCGCCGGTCAACAGGACAAAGGTCATGCCAATGGCGACAATGCCCACATCGGCGGAGGCCAGGATGATGTTCTCGAAGTTGCGCAACGAGGCAAAACGTTCATTGAACAGGCTGAACGCAACGAAAATGAACACGAACAAGAGGAGCGAGATATTCCGCAAGACGAAGAGCAGCCAGCGGTGATTGGTCTGGATTCTCATTTGCCACCTTCCCGAAACGCGGTTTGTAAAATGCGTTCGCGGTTGAATTCTGATTTGCTGAATTGTCCTAAAATTTCGCCAAAGCCCATCACCAGAATGCGGTCGCACACGCCAATCAGTTCTTCGATTTCCGAAGAGATGAACAAGACCGCCGCGCCTTTGGCGGCGATGTCGTTGATGATGGAGTAAATTTCGTATTTCGCGCCCACATCCACGCCGCGCGTTGGCTCATCCACAATCAGGATGGAGGGGTAATTCATCAGCCACTTGCCCAACACCACCTTTTGCTGGTTGCCGCCGCTCAATCCTTTGGCCTGGTTCTGGAAGGCGTCGTTCACTTTGACGCGCAGGGATGAGACGGTATTTCGGATGGCTTCCGAAAGCAGGGATTGACGGATAACTCCACCGGTGGATGTGGCGTAACGGGGCAGGGCCACCAGCCCCATATTTTCGGCAACCGTGGCGGTCATCAACAGCCCTTCTTCGCGCCGGTTTTCGGTGACGAAGGCCATGTTTTGTTGAATGCTCTTGCGCGGCGTGCGGTGATTGCGTGGGCAGCCTTGCACCACGATTTCGCCGGTGTCATAGGTATCGAGGCCGAACAGAATTTGAGCCAATTCCGAACGCCCGGAGCCCATCAACCCAAAGACGCCCAAAATTTCACCCTTATAGAGCGAGAAGGCGATGTCATGCACGATGCCTGATTTAGAAAGATGCCGCACTTCCAGCGCGACTTCATCGGTCGGCTGAGAGGCACGCTCCGGGTAGAGCGTGCCGAGATAGCGCCCAACCATCGAGGAAATCATGGTCTGGATGTTGAAGTCGCGCCGGGGGCCGGTCTTGACCACTTCGCCATCGCGCAAGACGACAATTTCATCGGCCAGGCGCAGCACGTCGCGCAGAATGTGAGAAATGTAGATGATGGTCTTTCCGGCAGATTTGAGCCGCTCGATGATATCGAACAGCCGCTCGGTTTCGCGGGTGGTGAGGGATGTGGTGGGTTCATCGAAGATGATGATGCGCGCGTCCTGGCTGAGGGCTTTTGCCACTTCCACCAGTTGCCGTTCGCCGGGGGAGAGTTTTTCCACCGTTGTATCTGGCGAAACGTTCAAATCGACCTGCGCCAGGAATTCCTGCGCTGCAAGTCGGATGCGTTTGCGGTCAATCAACGGCGTTTTTCTCCATTTTGGGAATCCACTGATGAAGAAATTTTCGGCGATGCTCAAATTGTTGAACAGGTTCAATTCCTGGTGAATGAACGCAACGCCGAACTGCGCGGCTTCCGCCGGGTCGCGCGGGGCATATTCCTGCCCGTCGAGCAGCAGTTTTCCGCTATCGAATGGCACAACGCCGCCCAGGATGTTCATGAGCGTTGATTTTCCCGCGCCGTTTTCGCCAATCAGCCCCACCACATGCCCGCGCTGAATGTCAATGCTGACGTTTTTCAGCACTTTGACGCCAAAGAAACTTTTGTTGATGCCGCAAAACTGAAGAATCAAATCGTCCATCGTCTTCACCTTTAGACGTTGTATTGCAAAATGCGGGTACGGGTCACGTCAATCAGCGCGGCGGCCAGGATGACCGAGCCTTTGACAATTTCAATCCAGAAAAACGGTACATTGAGCAAAGAAAGCGCATTGCCGAGCAGAGAAAGGAACAGGACGCCCAAAAAAGTCCAGATGACTTTGCCCTTGCCGCCCGCCAAACTGGAGCCGCCGATGACCGCCCCGCCGACAATATCGAGCAGGAACGGCGCGCCCAGGGTGGGGCGTCCCATTTCCATGCGCGAGGAGTAAATGATAGACGCGAACGCGGCGCAAAACCCGCTGAACATGTAGGTCAGGATGATGACTTTGCGCTCTGGCACGCCCGAAACAACAGCGGCGCGAAGGTTTGTGCCAATTGAGTAGAGCCAGCGCCCAAACACAGTGCGGCTCAAGACGAATTGCGCCGCCACCGCCAGGATGACCGTCATCACCATTGGGATGGAAAGCAGACCAGAATCCGCGCCGATGCTGGTGAAACTTTTGGGCAGATTGATGATGTTTTCGGATTTGACGAAGTAAATTGCCAGCGAAGCAAAGAACATCTGCGTAACCAGCGTGACCATAAAGGCCGGAATGCGCGCGAAAGCAATAATTGCGCCGTTGATGAAGCCAATGAGCAGGCCCACCAGTATCATCGTCAACAGCGCAACCGGCACGCCCAGCGGCGTATGCGCCAGGATAGCGCCGTCCTCGAAGAGCAGTTTGCCCCAAATGGGGCTTTGCCCGAAGACAGCAGAATCCACTTTTGTGGCAATCAGCGATGCGCCGATGACGCTGGTGATGGAGATGATTGCGCCTTGCGACAGGTCAATCCCGGCAATAATCAGCACAAAGGTCTGCCCAATGGCAACGGCAAAGAGCGGCCAGGTATTCGAGAGCAGGTTAGAGAGATTATAGGGACTGGCGATGACCGGAATGAAGGGCGTGAGGGCAACAAACAGCGCAATGCAAAGGTAGAAAATGAAAAATTCCGACAGGAGCAACCGCTGGAAAAATTTTTTCAGCATACCGGCGGTTGATTCTGGAGAGAAACGAGGCGTAACGGTCATTCCGAGTCCTTTCCGAGAGTGATTTTTTTCGGGGGCAGAGCGTGGGGGACGGGCGGAGGCCCGCCCCCACGCAGGAGAAGGAGAAATGTCTATTTGCCGTGGAACAGCTTGCAGCCCCACATATCCAGTTCGCGCTGGGCCATGTTGCCCTGGGTGAGGGCAAAGCCGGGGTCATCCAGCCAGGCATCGGGCTGCTTGTCGCCAGATTCAATGGCTTTGACGATGGCGTCGAGCAGAGTCTGGGCTTCGAAGTACAGGTCTTGCACGCCAGTCGCGTCCACATACGCATTGCCGGGCTGCATGAGCGAGCAGGCGGTCTTGTCGCCATCCAGGCCGCCCATAATGACATGACCTTCTTCGCCCATCTTCTTCCACTTGCCAAGCGGCTCCAGCACGCCCTGGATGGTGGGATAGAGGAAGTCGGACGATGTGAAGATGAAGTCAATATCGGGATTGGCGGTCATTGCGGCTTGCAGGCCGTCGCGGGCTACATCGGCGTTCCACTTGGTCGCCACTTCTACCGGGGTTTCAAACAGGTCAGGGTACTTGTTGATGACGTTGTAGAAGCCCTGTTTGCGGCCTACGGCATTCGGGTCGCCCAAATCGCCGACCATGATGAGCGGCTTTACTTTGCGCCCAAGTTTTTTGGCTTCCTGCGCCATGTATTCGACGGTGGCTTCGGCAATTTTCTCATTGTTGGCAACCACCGTCAGGGCATTGCCTTCATCGCTCTGGGGCGGGCGGTTAAAAATACCAATCGGAATATTGGCTTTGTTGGCTTCGGCAATCAGTTTCAGGGCAATCGAGCCATCCACCGGGATGACGATGATGCCATCCACTTTTTGGGCAATGCAGTTCTTGACCTGCTCCAACTGCTTGTTGGCATCTTCCTGCGAGTTGACTTCGACCACCTTGTACCCGCGCGCTTTCAGGGTTTCGGTGATGGCCTTGTGACCAGCCATCCAGAACTCGGTTTCCAGGTCCTGGAAGGCAAAGCAGATGGTATATTGCTTGGGGCCGCTATCTGCCGCCGGTTGAGCCGGTTGAGCAGGCTGAGCAGCGGGAGAACAGGCCGCCATCAGGAATGCAAAGACGAGCAGAACGGAAAAGATACGAACCTGGGATTTCATTTTCTACTCCTTTTTGTCAAAATAAGACGGGTTTGGTAGAATACAGCCGTTATGGATTTTTCTCCATAACCATCGGGTACAGATTGCCAGATTCCTTTTGCCTGGATGGACAGTCTGTATCCTTTTTATTTCTTATCTCCTCTTTCCTTGCCAATCACCTCCTTCTGCATATTACAGGTCATCGTCATCCTTACCCGGCATGATGATACACATCCCAGCCGAAGTACGTCTCGAAGGCTTCGGCCAGGATGGCGGCGGAGTGCGAGGCGTTCATGGCGCAGTGATGCTCGAAGCCGTTCTTGCAGATGTATTTCATCATTTTTTGCAGGCCGGGGACGTGAACGACAGCGCGGGCGCCAAAGGTATCGAGCGGGTCATCGGTGAACATGCCTTCGCCCACATAGGTACGGATAAGTCCCTGGTTGTCATCGGTGCTGATGCGCGCAAAGGTGAGCGGGCCGGGCGGAACGCGTCCCGCCACCGCGCCGTAGGTGTTTTCGGTGCCGAGGGTGGTCGCCAGAATTTCGGCATTCTTGATTTCGATATCGGGCAGGAAACTCTTGGCCCAGTTGCCGCAGTGGAACAGAACGCATTTATCGGGGTCGCCGCCGTAGTTGTTGTTCCAATCCACCAGCGCGCTGGGCGTGCCGGAGGCCAGTTGAAGGGCATACATGGAGGCCACGCCGGTAATATCTACCTCACAGGCCGAGGGCATGAGTTGGTCGCTCATCATGCTCATCAACGTACAGACGTTGATGTGATAATTCTGTTGCAGCGAAGTCCAGCACTGAATGGCGCTGGCGACCAGGTCGTATTCTTTCATCCAGTCTTCAATAACCAGGCCAATTTTTGCCATGCGCAGGAGCGAGGGCGAGGGGACGGAATCGTGCTTTGCATAGCCCTTGATGGCGGCCAGTTTGTCTTTCACGCGAGAGTCGTCATCGGTCAGTTTGGCGGCTTTGCCGAAGATTTCCGAAAGGTCCACCGTTACCACGCTCATGCCGTAGTTCTGGAGCATTTTCTCGCTAAAGCGCATGGTGTTGAAGTTGCCGGGCCGCGCGCCGATGGCGCCAAAGCGAGCGTTCTTTAGCCCCTTCACCACCCGGCAAACGCCCACGAAGCGCGCCAGGTCGGCGCGGAAACTCTCGCTGAGCGGATGGACGGTGTGCAGGTCGGTGAGGGTGTAAGCATAGCCATATTGCCGCAGGTCGTTGCAGACCGAAATCTTGCCGCAAAATCCATCGCGGCGGCGCTCCACTGTCAATTGGTTCAGGTCATCGGGGTATGCCTGCACCAGAATCGGCACGTTCAGCCCGGAGAGTTTGACCGTATCGGCCACGCCTTTTTCATCGCCAAAGTTGGGCAAAACGACCAGAATGCCGTCTATGCGGTCGGCATGCTTTTTAAACAGGTCGGCGCAAATGCGGGCATGCGCCCAGGTTTCCACGCCGCCCAGTTTGGTGGCGTGTTCATCCAGAATGACCGGTTCAATGTCCATTTCTTTGAAGAGCGCCAGGATGTCGGCGCGCGCTTCGGTCACGAGCCGGTCGGGGAAGAAATCGCGGTTGCCGATGATAACGGCCAGGGTTGCTTGGGGCATGGTACATTTCTCCTTTTCAGGTCATCCAATTAATCGGTTGCCAGCGCATCCAGGGCGGCGAGCAATTCGGTTTCGCCGGTTTTGCGCTCAAACCATTGTTCCTGCAATTGCCGCAGTTGCAAAACGGTGGAAGGCTGAATTTCAACATCTGCGCAGGTGATGGGCGTATCCATTTTGACCGGGCGGGTGACTCGCGCGCCTTTTGCCAGGCCAATTGGCAGCAGGCACTCGGCTTTGGCGTTTTCGTAAGTATCAATCAGGCTGTAATAGGCCGTGCCGCCAATCGCGTCGAGCGTATCGCCGGGCTGCAGGTCGCGCTTGGCAACGGCGAAGACTTCCGAAACCAGCCGGTCGAGCGGCACCATGTTCGATTTTTTGCGAATCTGGAGCATGGCGCAGGTGAGCGGAACTTCGATACTGCACAGATGGAAGGGGCGGAACAGGGTGTAGTAGGGGCCTTTGCCCATGTCGCGCAAGACCATCGCCTCTCGCAGGCGTGGGTGATTGGTGTAGGCGATGACGAACACGCCCGGCGCCACGCGCCCAATGCCATAATCCACCACGCCCATCCGGTTCAGAATGCCGCCATCTTCTTTCAGGGCAAAGGTCTGGTGCAGGTGGTCGCGGTCGGTCGTGGGGCCGTGCATGCCGCGTACATCCGGCACGAGGCCGGTGGCGTTGGAGATGGCGGCCATTTCAATCATCGTCTTCGAGCCATCCACAAATTCAACCAGCATGTTCGGGTTCAGGCCGCGCCGCGCGGCTTCTTTTTGAATGGCCGGGTCGGCGGGAGAAGCGTGACGGTCGAGCGGGTTGTTCTTGCCCTTTCCGGCGGCGACGACTGTAAAGCCCATTGAAACGGCCAGGTCGTACAATTCCTTGCAGGCGGCGGGTTCATCCCCGGCGGCCAGGGCGTAGAGCGCGCCTTTTTGCCGGGCGTACCAGTGCAGGATGGGCCCAACGGTGATGTCAGTCTCCACGTTCATCATCGCCAAATCCTGCCCGGCGCGCACGGCGCGCAGAGCGGCGCGCGCGCCGATTTCGGGAACGCCGGTGGCTTCCAGCAGCACCTGGACGGTCTTCATGCCCGTAACCACGCGGTAATCGCGGGCGGCCACCCGTTTTCCAGCGGCAACGGCTTCATCAGCCTGGGCCGGGCTTTCGGCCACCACCACTTCGTCTTCGATTTGGGCAATCTTATAAGCAGAAATAGCCCGCTCGAGGTCAATATCGGCCGTGACAACCACCCGCGCGCCCTTCATCATCTTCGTGGTGGCGACGACATCGGTGCCCATCTGACCGGCGCCGACCAGCCCAATGCGCACGGGGTTTCCAGCGGCTTCGCGTTGTTCGAGTTCTTCATTGAGTCCAATCATGGTTCTACTCCATTGTGACCATGACCTTGAGCGCTTCGCCGCTGGCGGCCTTTTCAAAGGCCTGGGCAGCCTGCGCAAGCGGAAAGGCATGGGTGATGATTTGTTCGCTGTTCACCAACCCGCGCCGGATGGCCTCCAGCGCCAGAGCATGGTAAGTGGGGTGATAGGAAAACGTGCCTATAATGCGCAATTCGTCATAGTGAATGCGGTTGCCGTTCAAGATGGTCATTGGGTTGGCTTTAGGCAAGCCGCCGAACAGAATGACCGCGCCGCGCTTGCGGACCAGTTCCACCGCCTGCGCGTGGGTGGCGGCCACCGGGTTGGCGCAGATGGCGGTTTCGGCCCCGCGCCCGCCTGTTGCCCGGCGTACTTCCTCCACCACGTCCTGGCTGGAAGGGTCAAGCACCAGTTCCGGGCCAAAGCGTTTGGCAATCTGGCGGCGGATGGCGCTTGGCTCGGAGAGAATGACCCGCGCCCCGCGCGCCCGCGCAACGGCCATGTGCAAACAGCCAATTGGCCCGGCGCCCATCACCACCACCGTATCGCCCAGGGTAGTGCGCGCCTGCTCATGCGCGGCCAGCACCGAACTGAGCGGCTCGGACAGGGCGGCCTGGGCATAGGTCAGGCCGTTGGGAACGCGGTGAACGATGCCGTTGCGTAAAATTTCGCCATTGAGGGCCAGCACTTCGGCAAAGCCGCCGTTCCAGCCAGGGGTAATGCCAATCAGACGAAGATGGTCGCACAGGTTGTACAGGCCGTGTTCGCAGTAGTAGCACTGTCCACAGTGGACATCCGGCGCAACGGCCAGATGTTCGCCCACCTGATAGCCGGTGGCCTGCGGCCCGACTTCCAGCACCACGCCAGAAATTTCATGACCGGCAATCAGCGTTTCGCTGCCCTGGGCGGGGCCTTCGCGCCAGCGGCGCAGGTCTGAACCGCACACCCCACAGGCTTTGACGGCCAGCAGAACGCCATCGGCGGGCAGGGAGGGCGCAGGCGTTTCACGCACTTCAACTTGCATGGATGCAGTGATGTAAGCCGCTTGCATAATTAGAAGATTCCTTTCAATTTTTTCCCGACTGCCCCGCCGGGATGAGTTTCACCGAATTGTTGCAGGGTGTAGCCGCGCAGTTGCAGCAGCGCCACGCAGATGACATCGCACAAAGCCGAGTTGAACAGCGAACTGCCGGTTGCCACCATGCCAAACGGGTCCACGCCTTCGGGGGCTTTGGCTTGCAGCACCAGGTCGGCGCTTTGCCCAAGGGTAGATTGCGCGTTTTCGGTGATGGCAATGACGGTTGCCCCGCGTTTTTTGGCAACCCCGGCCAGGTAGCACACTTCGGCAGTTTCGCCGCCTTTCGAAAGGCCAATCCACACATCTCCGGCGCGCACTGCCCCCGCCGCGCCGTGCTGACTATCGCCAGGGTGAAGGAAAAAGGCCGGCGTTCCAACGCACGAAAGCAGATGGGCAAAGCGCAGGGCAACCGCGTGCGAAGTGCCGGAGCCGGAGACAATGACATGCCCCCGACAGTTCAACAGGATATCCACCGCCTGGGGAAGAGAGGGGCCAAGTTGCCCGGCCAGGCTGGAGAGCGCACGCTGTTCAGTGGCGAGAACATCCGCAGCCAGGTCTAAAATTCGTTCTTCAGTCATGTTTCTTCCTCGATAAAAAAGAATGATGGCAAGTTATTCAAGCAATCGTTCGGCTGTCAGAGAGTCAGTAATCAGCACATTCAGCAAACCACCGCGCAACGCGCCCCGAATGGATTGGATTTTTTGCAGCCCACCGGCCACGCCAATCACGCGGCGCGCCTGTTTCAATTGTTCGAGCGTAATGCCCACTACCCGCCGGTCAATCTCCGATTCCACCGGCTGGCCGTTCTCATCGAAAAAACGTAAGGCAATATCGCCGACCACGCCTTGTTCGCGCAAAAGCGATAGTTCTTCGGCAGACAGAATGGAACCAACCCGCATAAGAACGGAATCGGAGGTAGGGGCGCCAATCCCCACAAACACCAAATCCAATTGTCCAAACAAGGCCGCCGCCCGCTGGATGTCCGCATCGGCCAGCAGGACATCGCGCGCTTGCGGAGTGGGAACAATCCCCGGCGCGGGAAGCAAGACCGGTTGCGCATGAAGCGCCCTTGCCAGACGCAGACACAATTCGGTGGCATGGACTTCTGCTTCTGGACGGCCCAAACCACCGATGATTTGCACCACTTTGCCAGAGAATCCTGTTTGCGGGCGAACGGCAGCCACCATGCTGTTCAGGGTGGCGCCCCACGAGATGCCCAGCGCGTGGAAACCATTGAGCGAACGTTCCAGATAGGCCGCCGCCGCAGCGCCCAGGCCTCGTTGAATGCTTTCTGGCGAGTCTTCGGCGCGGCTTTCGACCACCAGCGCTTCTTGCAGGCCAAACTGTCGCTCCAGGCGGGTTTCCAGGTCTGAGAAAAGGTGTTTTGGCGTTACCACCGCAATTTGAACGATGCCTGCTTCGCGCGCCTGTTGCAGCAAGCGCGAAATTTTGGAACGCGAAAGATTGAGCCGCTCAAGGATTTCATCTTGCGACCAACCTTCCTCGTAATACAGTTTGCTGACCTTGACCAGCAAGCGCTTTTCGTCGAGCGAAGATAGTTTGGGCATCATCAACCTGTTCTTGAAAATATTTTCATTATTGAAATTATTTTCAAGAACATAATAGCACTACCTTGAACGAAAGTCAAGTCATATACTCGACATGACTTTTGTCACGAATAAAAGCACTCCTGTTTATAAAGAGTCGCCGATGACCGATAAGGTGGAAGCATATCCCCTTCAACGCCAGCCATCCGGTCAGTGCTGGCACGCCCTCAGCGTCATTAGGAGGTACGGAGGCCCCATAATGAAACATTGCCCCCTGCCAAGCGCCAGGCATGAACTACCGCTGGAAGTAAAAATAATATGGCAGATTGGGCAATTAGAATGCTCAACCTGCCAAAGAATGAGAACGTCAAACGGAAACGCCTGCTGACTGAATCAGCGCTGGTTCGCGTTGCTTTAAAAAAAGATGAAGGGCTGATGGCTTACTTCGCCAAAACGCGTCTTAAACACAAGTCATGCAAAAATGTGTCTGGCAAAATTTTCCCCCGCCAGGTGATTGGTGGGCCCGGCAGGATTCGAACCTGCGACCAAGAGATTATGAGTCCCCTGCGCTAACCACTGCGCCACGGGCCCGCGTTCAGTAAAAGAGTGAACAGTTATCAGTGACCAGTAGCGCGCTGATGACTGATAACTGCTCACCGACCAGGAGCGGGAGACGGGATTCGAACCCGCGAATGTTAGCTTGGAAGGCTAATGCCTTACCGCTTGGCGACTCCCGCATGGGTTTGTATTCTACTCCACAGAGGCGGGCATAGTCAAGCCAAAAAAAGAAAAATTAATATTCAGGCATTGAAATTCAGAGACTGAATATTGACACCCGCCCGAATATGCGCTATACTTTTTCTGCAACAAAGTCTAGTAATTCACTAGGGATAATCGTCCATGCACTTATCGAAACGCGGCGAATATGGCTTGCGCGCCATGATTTTTCTGGCAGAACCCGACTCAGATGGTCGCCCCGCCATGATACAAATCAAAGAAATCTCCAAACGAGAGCGCATCCCCACCAAATTTCTCGAACAGATTTTGCTAGCGCTCAAAAATGCCGGATTGTTGCATAGCAAAATGGGCGCGGGCGGTGGCTACTACCTTGCCAAGCCAGCCCGCGAAATTACGCTGGGTCAAATTATCCGCGTGCTGGATGGCCCGATTGCGCCGATTAAGTGCGTCAGCCAGATTGCCTACGAACCGTGTGAATGCCCAGACGAGGCCACTTGCGGCCTGCGCATGGTGATGTTCGATGTCCGCGCGGCGATGTCCAATATTCTCGACCAGACTTCGCTGGAAGAGGTGACCAAGCGAGTGCAGGCGCAGCGCGCGCTGCTCGGTAAACAATAACCCGTCCACCCGCCAAAGAGCGGCTTTTTCTATGGTTCAAAAGTCTACTTTATCTGTAGACTATATATAATATTCAGAGAAATTGGAGAAAAAACATGAAATTCCCTTCTCAATTCGTCTTGTTTGTCATGTTTGCAGGAATTGCACTCGTCCTGAGCGCGTGCGGCGCGGCCTTTGGCCCGGCTGGAACGGCAGCCTATAGCGGGCTGAACATTTTTGCCTTTGTGCTGGTGGGGTTTGTGGCCCAAATCATTGACGGCGCGCTCGGCATGGCGTATGGCGTCAGTTCCAACACCTTCCTGCTCAGCCTGGGATTACCGCCCGCCTCAGCCAGCGCCAGCGTTCACATGGCAGAGGTCTTTACCACCGGCATTTCCGGCATCTCACACTGGAAACTGAAAAACATCGATACCAGCCTGGCAAAACGGCTGCTCATTCCCGGCATCCTGGGTGGCATAACCGGGGCTTACATCCTCACTTCGCTGGATGGCAACCTTCTTAAGCCCTGGATTTCGGCCTATCTGCTGGTGATGGGCGTCATCATCCTGGTCAAGGCGCTGAATGGGGGCAAGAAGAACCAGGAAGAAGTGAAGCATGTGAGCCTGCTTGGCCTGGTGGGCGGATTTTTCGACGCAATTGGCGGCGGCGGTTGGGGCCCGGTGGTGACGACAACTCTGGTAGCGCGCGGCAACAATGTGCGCGTCTCCATTGGCACCGTCAATTTCTCGGAGTTCTTCGTGACACTGGCGCAATCCATCACATTCGTACTGACTCTGCGCTTTGCAGATTACTGGCAAATTATTCTCGGGCTGCTGCTTGGCGGGGTACTGGCCGCGCCACTGGCAGCCTACATTACCAGGCGATTGCCGCACAAGATTCTGATGGTGATGGTTGGGATTGTGATTATCCTGCTCAGCATCCGCACGATTTTGCTGGCGGTGATGTAAACATCCGCCCATCGAGAAGCCGCGTCCTCCGAATTCAGACGAACTGGGCTCTGAATTTGAGGGACGCGGTTATATTTTTATCCATTTCCGGCCATGCGCGAACGTATCTGACGAAGAATATATTGCCGCAGGTCTTCGAGCAAATCGCTATAGAGCACTTTCGCCAAATCGACGGCAGATTGCACCATTGGGCGCGTGACGTATAACGAGAGCGCGTAATCGAGCAGGATATCGAGGACAAGGAGTTGCACTTCGGTAGAAAACTGAGTGAGCGGCGGCGCGCTTCGGATGCGTTGAACCCACTGCGGGGGCGTGCCAGATTGAACTTTGCTGCTCGAATCCACCTGCACCTGTACATCGGGATGCGTAAAAACCAGGCCTCCGTGAAGGAGCGCGCCCAAATGAGCGGTACGCGCCAGTTTTAAAGAAAGTGTTTGTTCGATGATTTTGCGCCCTGCCAGCCAGGATTGGTCGAGCGGGGTGGTTAAACTTTCCAGCGGGGCATCGGGCGCGGGTTCACGCTGCCAAATGCCGCCCCGACAAATGACCCGCCCGCGCCAATGCCTGGTTTCAAACAACCAGATGCCAGTAGGGCCAATGACCAACACATCCACGTTGAGACTGCTTTGCAGAAGGGGACTGCGCGCGGCGAAGTAGTCATCAGGCAATTGCTGAGACAGATATTTCAGGAAAGCAATCTGCCCCGCTTCTGCCGAGTCACCGCTTTCGAGCGCATCCACGCTGGAGATGGCCTGCCACCACTGCTCGGTGATATCGAGCGAGGCCTGCGGTTCTTCTGGCGGAGGCTGAATCTTTCTCAGAGCGGCAATGGCCAGCAGTTTTTCGGCAATGGGCAAAACGAGAATGAGCGACTGGATGAAATGAATGACGCCAATCGGTAAAAGGAAAAAACGCAATTGTGGATAAGTTTCGATGAGCGCGCTAATGACCGCCATGAGCAGGACAACGACCGCCAGCAACACCAGGACCAGCCTGAGAGTGCGTTTTTCAACGTGAATTTGAGCCTGAACGGCCGCAGAAGCGCGCTTAAGCCCTTGCTCGCGCGCAAATTCGACTGACTTTTTCCAGGCGGTTTGCCAGTTTTTGAACGCTTGTTGTTCCAGGTCGCGGGCAGTTCGATAGCCTTTGGAGAGATTGGTCCATTCAGGGTGGATGATGCGCATATTCGCTCCGATGAACAAAATGGCAACAGGACAAACTCCATTTTCCATTGTACAACCAATGTCGACAAAAACCCCAAATTCAGGCAGACGGCTTTGAAAAAGTGCTTATGGAAAGAAAACGCGCGCCAGATGCGAATTTTTAAAACAAGGGAGATATAATCGATTCAGGAGTACAAGATGAAACGATTTGGAATGTGGTTTATCGTCTTTGCAGGCCTTCTGGTCTTCCTCCATCCCGCGCTGGCGCAAACTGATTCGCCACTGGTTTTAGTGATGGAGGCCAAAGGAGTGGTTGCCCCGGCCATGAAAGAGTATATCCTGCGCGGCATTAAGACTGCCGAGCAGCGCGGCACGGAAGCATTGGTGATTAAACTTAACACGCCCGGCGGCTTGATTAGCGAAATGGAGGCGATTGTGCAGGCCATCCGCGAGAGTCAGGTTCCAGTGGTGGTGTACGTTAGCCCGCGCGGCGGCACTGCCGGCAGTGCCGGAGCGGTGATTACGCTTGCTGGCCATGCTTCGGCAATGGCTCCAGAAACAATCATCGGCGCGGCCAGCCCCATCAGCGGCGAGGGGCAGGATTTGAGCGAAACGCTGGAGCGCAAACAGAAGGAGGCCTTGCGCGCCCAGGTGCGCGCGCTGGCAGCCGCCCGCCCTCCCGAAGCAATTGCGCTGGCAGAGGATATGATTGAGATTGCCAGGGCGGTCTCTGCCACCGAGGCCCTTCAGGTCGGGCTGGTGGACTTCATAGCCCGCGATGTGGATGAATTGCTGGAAAAATTGGATGGCTTTGAGGTGCAAATGCCCGAGGGCCCGCGCGCGCTCAACACCGCCAATGCCCGAACCCAGGATTTCGGAATGTCCTTTATTGAGCAGTTGCTCGACATTCTGGTCAATCCGAATATCACGTTCCTGCTGGTCACCATTGGGGTACAGGCTATCCTGATTGAAATTTCCAGCCCAGGCGGCTGGGTGGCCGGGTTTATTGGCGCAGTGTGTCTGGCGCTGGCAGCGTATGGCCTGGGGGTGTTGCCGGTCAATTGGTTTGGGTTTATCTTTTTGGCGCTGGCATTCGTTTTGTTTATTCTGGAAATAAAAACGCCCACTTTTGGCGGTCTGACGGTCGCCGGGGTGGGAGCGCTGATTGTGGGCGGGCTGGTGCTGTTCAATTCGCCAGGGATTCCGCAGTTTCAAAGAGTCAGTATTCCGTTGGTGGTTGCAACCAGCATCATCATTGGAGCAAGTTTCGCTGCCCTGGTTGGGATTGGCCTGCGGGCGCAGCGCGCTCCTATTCACGTTGGACAAGAAGCGCTGGTTGGAACGCAGGGCATTGCGCGCAGCGACATCAACCCCTATGGGCAGGTGCAGTTGCAAAGCGAGTTGTGGACCGCAGAACTGAGTGATGGCGCGGAAGTGATTAAGAGCGGGGAACGGGTGGAGGTGACGAAGGTGGAGGGGCTGCGACTGAAAGTGCGCAAAGCGCAACCCTGATGCAATCCCCGTCCGTTCTTCGATAAAACTTCAGGGCCAGGACGCTCCGACATTGCGGAGCGTCCTGGTAAGGGCTTCGACAGGCTCAACCTGCTCATTGACGAGAGAGCGGCGGAGCAATCTCAAAATGATTCTTTCTGTTCCCCCTCTGCCAGCGCGTTCCAAATGGCGCGGATTACGCCATCCAGGTCTTTCATCACATCGCTATTCCAAAAGCGGATGACTTTGTAGCCGGGCGCGTTGAGGTATTGGGTTCTTTGCTCGTCATACGCCACCTGTTCCAGATGCTGACCGCCGTCCAGTTCGATGATGAGTTTTTTTGACACAACAAAAATCGGCGATGTAGGGACCGATGGCGCGCTCGGCGACACGAGTCGCCTAACGCCCTGATGGCGGCTTGATGCCGCCTGGGGCAGTGTCTTCTAAAACTGCCTCCCAATTGGTCGCCGCGCAGGAGCGCCCAGAGTTTGCGCTCGGCGGGGGTGAGCGCTTTGCGGAGTTGGCGGGCTTTTTGGTAACCTGGCGGGGTGGTTCTTCGTGGGGGCATGGGCGTATTTTACCCCCACCCGTCCTCCCCCAAATCCTTTGGATTTGGGGGAGGTGTCCGAAGGACGGAGGGGGTCTTAACCTCCAAAACTCTCGCTCAACAACGCCTGAAACAACCCCTCCGTGTCTCGACCATCTCGACACAACGCCTGACGTTCCCCTGACGGGGATGCTTCGCAATCCGCCTCGGCTTGACGGGCGCGTCCCGCGCAAGGACAACGTCCCGAAGGTTGACTGGCAAAACCTTTGGGACGGTTCAGCCAGCGAACGATTCAGCCAGCAGGCTTTCAAAAAGATGTTCCGCCTGACGCTCCGCCTCGGCTTGACGGGCGCGCA
>Ga0073934_10001000_pt1 | contig 72878 bp, 70 predicted proteins | sample LarsenN4metaG_FD_76834 | JGI IMG/M metagenome (GOLD analysis project Ga0073934, IMG submission 76834) | Hot spring sediment bacterial and archeal communities from British Columbia, Canada, to study Microbial Dark Matter (Phase II) - Larsen... ...
GAGCATATCGGAAGCGATACGTGACCGACGAGCAACGTGGCGGGGCGGCTTTTTGGCCCCAGCCCAGAGGGTGATGGCGGCACCCGCCCGCCCCCTTCGTTGTCGCTCCCTTGCGTATCTCGTACCGATATGCGCGGTCGCTCCGCCTCGGGTTCGGGCGGGTGGCACTCATCACGCGGGTCACGGGAGTTATCCGGATAGGCTCTAAGGGTGAAGAACCTGGGCGTGACCTGGGACTGGCACCAGGCGGTCCTGCCATCCAAAAGGACCACGATGCCCGGACGCAGGATGTCCGCGTAGTAGCCGTTTTTTTGGCCAAATCCGCTGCCTTTGCTGACTGATTCTTTCAACATGACCACCGTGAGTTCGTCCAAAGGCTCAATGATGAAATCGGCATCGCGGGTGATTTCCAGAGGTTGCGAAGGGTTCCCCATGGCTGTTTCCAAGAAGGATACGGGGTGGACTTGGTCGTTGGTCCCTTGCCCCTGGTCCTTGGTTTGGGGGCTGCGGGTGGCGGTTGCGGGGGGGTGTGGGGATGGTGTAGGTTCGGGGGCGTGGATGATCCGAGTTTGATGCTGATCCAGGATTTGGCGGTCGTGCTGATTGTGGCCGGGGGCATCGGGCTGGTATTCCGCAGGCTCGGGCTGTCGGTGGTGGTGGGTTATTTGGTGGCGGGGATGGTGGTGGGGCCTTACACCCCGCCGTTCAGCCTGGTGGCGGAACCGGAGCGCATCCGCACGCTCTCACAGCTGGGTCTGGTGTTTTTGATGTTTTTTGTGGGGATGGGGCTGAACCTGAACCGGATCAAGGAACTGGGCTGGCCGGTGGCGCTGGCCACGGGGCTGGGGGCGTGGATGGTGTATTTGGGCAGCCAGGTGATTGCCGCCCTGTGCGGCTGGGATGCGACGGCAGCGCTGGTGCTGGCCGGGATGGCGATGGTTTCGAGTTCGGCGATCATCAGCACGATTTTTGGCGAGGCGGGGTGCGGGCGGGAGCTGTTTGCGCGGAGGGCCATGGGGGTGACGGTGCTGGAGGACGTGGTGGCGGTGGTGATGCTGACGCTGATCAGTTCGCGGCTGCAATCGGAGGGGGCGGGGTCGGGCAATGTGGCGCAGGTGGTGGCGCTGATGGCGGCTTTCGTGGCGCTGGCGCTGGTGGTGGCGATGCTGGTGATCCCGCGGTTTTTGCGGCGCTTCGGGCGGAGCACGGATGCGGATTTGAAAGTGGTGGCGGTGGCGGGGCTGGTGTTTGGCGCGGCATGGGTTGCGGCATGGGGAGGCTACAGTGTGGCGCTGGGGGCGTTCCTGCTCGGGACGGTGGCGGGGGGGACGCCGTTCCGGGGCCGGATCGAGAAGGCGCTGTCGGGGACGCACAGCCTGTTTTCGGCGGTGTTTTTTGTCTCGATCGGCATGTTGTTGGATCCGCGGCTGTTCCTGCACCACGGGTGGCTGATCGCGGGGGTGTCGCTGGGGCTGGTCTGGGTGCGGGTGGTGGCGGCGTTCCTGGCGCAGCTGGCGGTGGCGCAGCCGATGGGTCCGGCAGCGCGCACCGCGCTGGCGCTGGTGCCGATCGGGGAATTTTCGTATGTGATGGCGCAAATGGGGCTGGATTCGGGGCGGGTGCCGGGGGAATTCGGCGCGCTGGCGGTGGGGGTGTCCCTGGTGACGGCGCTGGCAGCGCCGTGGCTGGTGCGCTGGGGCGGGCCGGCGGGGGAGTGGGTGGAGCGGGCGCAGCCGCCCTGGGTGCGACGGCTGGTGGAGGCCTATGCGGCCTGGCTGGCGGCGTTGGAGCGCATCCAGGAACGGGTGCTTTGGTGGCGGCTGACCCGGGGGCGCCTGGGACAGGTGGCACTGGAGGTGCTGCTGCTGGCGGGGGTTCTGGTTTTCTCCAAGCCGCTGCATGCGCTGGTGGCGGGCTGGATGGAGCGCACGGGCTGGGAGGTGCCGGGCTGGACCTGGATTTTTGCGGGCATGACCGGCATGGCAGCGCTGCTGCTGACCGTGGCGGCCTGGCGGAACATGGGCGCGATCGGGATGATTTGGGCGGAGGCACTGGATGGGGCGGTGCGGGCAGGCCAGGGACGGGTGGGGACCTTGGCGCTGGCGGCGGTGCAGGCGGTCACGCTGCTGGTGCTGGCCGCAGTGTATGTGCTGGCCTTGCCCTCACCGGAGGGAGCGGTTTGGGATGAGGTGCTTTTGATTTCGGCCACAGTGCTGGCGGCGGGCGTGTTTTCCCGGCGCCTGGTGCGCTGGCACAGCCAGCTCCGGCTGCGCTTGGGTGAAGCCGTGGAAGGGACTTCGGCCCCATTGGCCACGGGAGTGAAGCGGCTGGGGGAATCTTCCCAGGCCTGGGGGGTGCATTTGGCGGAGCTGGATTTGCCGGAAGGCTCACCGGCGGCAGGACGGACGCTGCGGGAGCTGGCGCTGCGCGCTGCGCACGGGTGCACGGTGGTGGAAATCCAAAGGCATGGCCTGGTGCTGGCCGCCCCTTCCCCGGAAGAACGGGTTTATCCGGGTGACGTGCTGGTGCTGGCCGGGGCGGAGGCGGCATTGAACCGGGCGCGCGCGGTGCTGAGCGAGGATGCGCTGATGGCGGATTCCACAGCCGAGCCTGTGGAGATGGATGAGGTGCGGGTGGGGGCGGGGCCGCGGATGGGGCGCAGCCTGGCGGAACTGGCCATCCAGCGGGCCACCGGGGTGACTATTCTGGCAATCCGCCGGGGAGACCGTGCGATATCCAATCCCTCCGGCGGCGAGGTGCTTTTGGAGGGCGACGTGCTGCTTGCGTTAGGGAGAGCCTCGCAAGTGAAGGCCCTGGTAAAGTGGCTGGAGGCGGGGGAGGAGTGATGAAACACGCCTTGCTGGCCTGGGTGATGGTGCTGGGCGCGGCGTCTGCTGGCGAGCTGCCGGAGTGGTCGGAGCAGGCGGCGGCGGCCTGGTTTGCGGCCCATCCGGAGCCCGGGCAGTGGAAAGAGGCGGCGGGCCCTCTGGAAGCCGGGCTGGTGGCGCGGCACGCGGCGCGGGGGGCGCGGGTGTTTGCGGAGGATGAGGATTTCCTGGGCTGGCTGGACCATCTGCGCTGGCTGAGGCTGGGGGGGCAGCTGGAGGTCCTGCAGGCCGAGGGGCCGCTGCGGGAGGCCTTTGCCGCCCTGGGCGCGCGGCGCGGCCCCGCCCGGGTGCTGCTGCAGGCGCTGCATCCGGGGGATGACGCGCCGAAGGCGCTGGAAATTCTCCTGCGCCTGCAGGTGGCGGCGCCGGCTGACCTGGAGGAGCATGCCGCGCTGGGGGCGGCATTTGCCGTGGTGCATGACCAGCCGTTTCCGAAAACCTGGCCGCACCACCAGGTGGACCGGGGCAAAGTCCCGGAAGGCGACCTGGACCCGGTGGCGCGTTTCAGCGACCTGGTGGCGGCGCACCGTGCGGGGCGGCTGGAGCATGATCCGCGGCTGCTGCGCACCGAGGAGCTGAAGTTCGCCGTGGACACGCGGGTGGCGCTGGAGGAACTGGCCTGGGCGCGCAAGGAGGTGAAATTTTCCACCGGGAAATTTGCCCGCTCCTATCAATCGGTGGCCTACGACTACCGCCGGGCGGAGCAGCAGGTTTTTGGCTGGCCGCACGGCAGCTACCGGCTCCAGGACATTCTGAGGCTGGGAGGCATCTGTGTGGACCAGGCGTATTACGCGGCGACCGCGGGAAAGGCGAAGGGGATTCCGACGCTGTATTTCAGCGGGCAGGGGGCGGACGGAGGGCATGCCTGGTTCGGCTACATGGAAAAGCCCGGCAAATGGGAGATGGATTGCGGGCGTTATGAGAGCCAGAACTATCCCGTGGGTGAAGCACTCGACCCGCAGACCTGGCAGCCGATCAAGGACACGGAATTGGACCTGATGGTGGCGGACCTGCCGCGGAAGCCGGAGTATGCGGCGGCGCGGGCGGCGCTGGCCTGGACGGTGCTGGCGCGGAACGGGGCGGACTTTGGCGCTCGGCTGAAGGAAGCGAGGGCGGTGATGCCGGAACTGCCGGATTCCTGGCTGCTGGAGGAGGCCTGGCTGAAGAAAAGCGGGGCGGATGCGGCGGCGAGGAAGGTGTTTTACGGGGCATGGATCCAGCAGTTCGACAAGCAGACGGATTTCAAAGTGCACGGCCAGGCCCAGCTGCTGGAGTTGCTGCAGGCGGAGAATGATCCGGCGGCGGCGGCGCTGCAGCAGGACATGGTCCGCGAGAACCGGCGCAAGCGGTTTGACCTGGGCATCGGGGCCGGCGTGGACGGCATCTTCACGCACATCGAGGCGCAGCGCTGGGATGAAGCGGAGAAGGAATTCAAACGGATGATCCGGCGCTTTGATGAGACGGGCGGGGGGAGCCTGTTCTATCAATTGATCCGGCCTTATGTGCTGACCTGCGCGGAGGAGGGGCAATGGGATTTGGCGGAGGATGCGATGAAGTATGCGGAAAAACGGATGCCGGTGGCGCCGGGCAGCATTTTGCAGATGGAGTTTGAGCGCTTGGAGCTGCTGGTGGGCCGGCGCGTGCGTCCGGGGCCGAGCGAACCGTAAGCCGTGCCGGGCGCGGGCTGAGGCATTGCGCGGTGCGGAACGGTGTGCATGATGCTGCGCATGCCGCATTGGTTGGAGACGGTCCTGCTGGGGGTGATTGAAGGAATCACGGAATTTTTGCCGATTTCGTCCACGGGCCATTTGATTGTCGCGCAGTATATTCTGGGGGCGGCGCGCTCGGAATTTTTCAATGTGGGCATCCAGGCGGGTGCGGTGCTGGCGGTGGTGCTGATTTATTGGCGGCGGCTGCTGGACCTGGCGGTGAACATCCGGGAGCGGGAGGCACAGGCGTACGCAGGCAAGCTGGCGCTGGCCTTTGCGATTACGGTGCTGCTGGGATTGGGATTGAGGAAAGCGGGCATGACGCTTCCGGAAAATCCGGAGCCGGTGGCGTGGGCGGTGGTGCTGGGGGCGCTGGCTATTTTCTGGGCGGAGGCGCATCTGCGGCATCGCACCCCCATGGAATCGCTGCCTTGGAGCGTGGCGGCCTGGGTCGGGGTGTCCCAGGTGGTGGCGGGGGTCTTTCCAGGAACCTCACGTTCAGCGGCGACGATCATTGCCGCCATGCTTTTCGGGTGTTCGCGGATGGCGGCGACGGAATTTTCTTTCTTGCTGGGGATTCCGACGATGTTTGCGGCGAGTTTGTATTTGGGCTGGGGGGAATACCAGGAGATGGGCGGGGAGGCGATGCGGGCGGAGATGGGGGATTTTTGGCTGGGATTCGGGGTGTCGATGGTGACAGCGTTTCTGGCGGTGAAGTGGCTGCTGGGATTTTTGCGGACGCATGATTTCCGTCCCTTTGCCTGGTACCGGCTGGCGCTGGGGGTGGGGCTGCTGGCGTGGATTTACCTGGGGACATGATTGACATGGATGCCGCGGCGCCATAGGAAATCCGTCTCCATGAGCACATTTGCCCCGATTTCCAGTCCCGACGCGCCGAAGGCCGTCGGTCCGTATTCCCAGGCCACCACTTGCGGGGGGTGGGTTTTCACCGCAGGGCAGATCCCGCTGGACCCGGCGACGGGGGAGATCACGGGGGATAGCGTGGCGGAGCAGACCGAGCGCGTTTTGCAGAATCTGAAGGCGGTGCTGGCGGCGGCAGGCTGCGGGCTGGGGGATGTGGTCAAGACGACGGTGTTTCTGACCGACCTGGCCACTTTTGCGGAGATGAACGGGGTGTACAGCGCGCACTTCCGGGAGCCGTTTCCGGCACGGTCCACCATCCAGGTGGCGGGGCTGCCCAAGGGAGCGCGGGTGGAAATCGAAGCCGTGGCCCGGGTGCCGCACGCGTCATGACCGCGGAGGAAGTGCTGGGGCATTTCCGGGCCTGCGGGGCGCTGCTGGAGGGGCACTTTGTGCTCCGTTCCGGGCTGCACAGCCGGCAGTTCTTCCAGTGTGCACACCTGCTGAAACATCCGGGGCTTTCCTCACAGATTTGCGCCGCGCTGGCGGAACGGGTGCGGGGGCTGGAATTCGACATGGTGATCTCACCGGCCATGGGGGGCATCCTGGTGGGCCATGATGTGGCCCGCCACCTGGACAAGCCGCACATTTTCGCCGAGAAGAAGGACGGCAAGCTGGTGGTGAGGCGCTTTGAAATCCGCCCGGGGACGAAATTCCTGGTGGCGGAGGACGTGGTGACGACGGGCAGCGCGGTGAACGAGGTGTGCGGGATCGTGCGGGCAGCCGGAGCGGCGGTGGCCGGGGTGGCGTGCATCGTGGACCGCAGCGGGGAGCGGATGCCGGACTTCGGCGCGCCGTTCACCAGCCTGCTGCGGCTGGCGGTGGAGGCCTATCCAGCGGACCGGCTGCCGCCGGACCTGGCCGCCGTCCCGGCCCACAAGCCGGGGAGCTGAGGCGCCCCGGGGGATCAGCTGCGGGCGCGCAGCAGGACGTATTCAGAATCCCACTCGGGGTGGTCGATGACCCGGACGCGGAGTTTGAACCGCTCGGGCAGGCTGTCCGGCAGGCGGACTTCGGCGGTGGGGCCTTGAAGATTGGTGTTGGGCGCGGTGGCTTCGTAATCCCAGTTGCCCAGGGAGGTGGTGCGCCCGCCGTAATCGAGTTCCGCTTCGAACCGACCGGAAGGGAGGGCGTCGTAGGAATCGTTGAGAATCCAAAGCTGGACGCTGAAGGACTGGCCCGGGGACCAGGTGAAGCGGGGGATGCGGGCGCTGGCAATGACGGGGCGGCAGGAGGCGGCAACGGCAAAGTAGGCGGGCTTGGGCTTGTCCGGCCAATGGATGAGGGAATTGTTGGCGGCGCAGGGCCAGGACTCGTTGTAGCACCAATTCAGCGCCATGGCGCAGACAGGCTTCTGGCGGCGGGCTTCCTCGTAGATGCATTTATAGCCCTGGGATTGGAGGAGGTCTCCCTGGGCGGCCAGTTCATCGAGGGAAGCGGCAGGGCCGAAGTAGTGCTCCAGGGTGGAGGGCATGAGCCAGGATTCGGGGTCGGCATCCCAGGCTTGATAGGCGTGATGCGTTTCCCAGGCAGTGCCGGGCCGCGGGGGGAAGAGTTCGGAGGGAGGGATGAAAGCGGGCAGGGAGGCGGCGGGAGCCGGGCCGGGCACGCCGAATTCCGTGAAGGCGGTTTTTTTTCCGGTCTCGCGCACGTAGATTTGAAAGACTTCCTCGCCTTTCTCGTTGCGGAACCGGTAGTCGCCATGGCCCATGCCCATGACGGGGGAGGTGGGCAGGAAAGGAGTTTCGGGATCCAGGCCGGTGCAGTTGCGGTGGAGCAGGCGGAGGGCGGGGGATTGGTCGGTCATGCGGGACCAGGAGTTGAAGAGTTCGTTGCCACCGCACCAGAGGGCGTGGCAGGCGCGCCCGCGGACATGGCGGATGATGGACTTGGATTCCTGGTCGAGGACACGGAGGTAGGAGGAGCCCCAGGGGGCATCGTAAGGGAGGCAGGCCAGGGGAAACTCGGTCCAGACGAGCAGGCCGAGTTCATCGCAAAGGTCGTAGAATTCGGAGGGATTGACCGGGCCGCCGCCCCAGCAGCGGAGGAGGTTGAAGTGGGCGTTTCGGGCCATGCGCAGCAGGGGCAGGAATACTTCGCGGTTGAAGAGGCCGGGAAAAATTTGCGGGGGCACCCAGTTGGTGCCCTTGGCAAAAATGGGGCGGTTGTTGACTTCGAGGGTGATGGGCGGGTTGCGGCGGGAGGCCGGCAGGCCCCCGGTGTCCGGAAGTTCCCAGGCGCCTTCGTGCATGACGAGGCGGATGCGGCGGAAGCCGAAGCGGCGCTGAGTTGTGTCCATTTCCTCACCACGCTGGCCAAGGAGGCGCACGCGGAGGGTGTAGAGGGGCTGGGCGCCGTGGCCGTTGGGCCACCAGAGGCGGGGAAAGGGAATGCTTTTGGACCAGCGAAAGCGCGCGTCCTCAAAGGCGGATTCTTCGAATCCGATGGGCTGGGTAAAGAGGGCAGTGCCGTCGGGGTCGCAGAGTGTGATTTCGAGCTGGCCGCGTCCGGGTGTGGAAAGTTGGATGGCCACTTCAAGCACGGCCTCAACCATATCCGGGTCGAAATGGGTCTGCAGGTCGAGTGAGCGGATGTGGAAGTCCGGGCGGATTTCGAGGAAGGCCTCGCGCCAGATGCCGCTGGGAATCAGCCGGGGATGCCAGTCCCAGCCGTAGCTGACCGGGGGCTTGCAGGAGCGGTCCGCTTCCCAGCGTCCGGGCCGGGCTCCGGGGAGGCGGGGCGGCGGGGAGATGGTGACGGTGAGGATGTCGCCCGATTTGGCGCGTCCGGTGAGGTCGATCTCGACCGGAGTGAACATGCCCTCCTGTTCCAGCAGCGTGGAGCCATTGAGCCGGACTTGGAATTGGTAATCGACGCCGCCGCAGACAAAATACAAGCGGTCCGCCGGGCCGAGCGCGGGCAGTTCAAGCCTCGTTTGGTAGGTCCAGCAGGTTTCCTCCATCCAGGCGAACTGGGTGAAGTTCGAGCCGACCCAATAATCGGGGAGGTTGTGGGCGCGGGCGTAGTCGAGCTGGACGGCGCCGGGGACCCGTGCGGGAATCCATTCGAGGGGGAGTGCTTCGGGACGTGAGTGGTGGCCGAGCATCCAATCAAGAGGAAGGCGTTTCATCGAAGCAAGGAATAGAGGGCAGCGGGGGGGGATTGAGGGAGCGTGCCGGGTGCGGGGTGATCTCCGGCCGGGAGGATGGTTTAAGGCAAAGACAGTAGTCAGGCAACACCCAACCCAGCCGAAATCCAAAGAGGCGAAGCGAAACCCTGTGCCGCAGCGGGGCAAGGCACAAACGGCAAGTGCCGGGTGGATTGCACTTGCCCGAGGGTCCGGGAGAAGCGACTTTTGCTTGAGTTGCTGTGCGAAAGCGCAGAGGCGCATTTTTTACGTCAATTTCTATGAAAAACATCCTGATCCTGACCTGCGATGAACTGCGGGCCGACTCCACGGGTTTTGCAGGGAATCCCGATGTGCGCACGCCGCACATGGACCGCATCGCCGCCCGGGGCACAGTCTTCGAGCGCCACTTCACGCCTTTCCCCAAATGCGTGCCCGCACGCTGCGCCATGCAGACGGGGCGCTACACCCACACCGAGGGCTGGCGCACAGTGATGCCCGACAACCACCTCGCGCCCGGCGATCCGAACCTGTGCGAATTCCTGCGCACGCAGGGCTACGAGACGGCCTTCCTCGGCCTCAACCACGTCTGGCCGAAGGAATGTTTCTACGGCAGTGGCGAAAAGGCCAACCGCCGCTCTGGAGGCGTGGTGGATTACACGTCTTACACTGATGAACTGCGTCCGATGACCACCCTGCCTCGGGAATACCCTCCGGGCAGTCCGCGCACCGGCCCGCACTTCGCCGCGCTGGCGGAAGTGGATTATGTGGGCTTGAAAACCGGGCGGAGCGAAAGTTCCTGCGATCAAAACACGGCGGAGCAGGCGGTGCATTTTCTTGAAAAACTGCGGCAGCCGGACAAGCCCTTTTTCCTCCAAGTCAATTTGAGCAAGCCGCATCCGCCCTACGAGGCGCCGGAGCCTTACTACTCGATGTATGACCCGGACCGGCTGGTGCCCTTCCCCCATGACCTGCCGCGGAACGCCCCGCTGCCGCTGGTGGCACAGCGGCGCTGGCGGCTGGGGGACGATGTGCCTCCGGCGGCGTTGCGGGAAATCCAGGCGGTGTATTACGCCATGGTGAGCTGGGTGGATGCGCAGGTGGGCCGCGTGTTCGATGCCCTGGAACGGGCGGGCCTGGCGGAAGACACGCTGGTCATCCTCACCTCCGACCACGGTGATTACGCCGGGCAGTATGGGATCAACGAAAAGTGGGATGCCTCACTGCAGGACTGCCTCCTGCATGTGCCCTTCGTGATGGCGGGGCCGGGGGTGAAGCCGGGCATGCGGGTGTCCGGCCTAAGCGAGCATGTGGACCAGCCTGCGACGATCCTCGAGTTTCTGGGACTGCGGCCCCCCGCGGAGTGGGTTTGGCATGGGCGATCGCTCTGGCCAATGCTGAATGGCGGGCCGGGAGCGGAGGCGGTGTTTGCCGATGGTGGCCACGAAGCGGTCATGCGGGCGCGGTTTGCGGCCGAAGTTTACATTGAACGAAACGGCCGCCGTGTGAAAGCGACCGGAGGCAAGCAGCTGACCTACCAGCAATGCCCCGACGCCATGGCGCGCTGCAAGATGGTGCGGACCCTGGATTGGAAGCTGGTCATCCGCGAGACGGGAGGCAACGAGCTCTACCATGTGGCCAGTGATCCTCATGAGATGAACAACGTTTATGGCGATCCCGCGCATGCGGCGGTGGTGGCGGACCTGCAGTTGAAGCTGATCCAGTGGTGCCTGCGCACCGACACCGACCGTCCGCATCTCAGGGAATTCGGGGCGTAGGTTCTAAGGTGTGGTAAGGGCACCGGCGGCGTTCTGTTTCCGGCGGTCATTGCCGGCAAAGTCGCGGAACTGCGGGCCGTCGAACTGCCAGGCATGGAGTTCGCCGATGGTGGTGCGGGCGTCTGCCAGGGTGCCGCGGGCGACGAGGCGGGCGGCGAGCGGCGTGGCTCCGGGTCCGCCGCCGACGAGGAAGTCGGCGCTGTTGGCCAGGCTGCCCGTGGGCACGGGGCCGGTGCTGGACCCGGCCGTTTTTCCATCCTGATAGATCCGGATGCCGCCGCCGCGGTCGAGTTCGGCCAACAGATGGACCCATTTGCCGGTGTTGGCGCGCGACTCCCCGGTGTGGGTCAGGGTGGCTCCGGTGGCGTCCTTGACGGTGAAGCGGGGGCGCCCGGCATCGAGGTCGAGGACGTAGCCGGCCTGGTCCATCTTGCGGACGAGGGTGCCTTCGGTGGCGGTGGTTTGGATGTAGGCCTCGATGAGGAGGTTTCCGGTGCCGATGTCCACGGTGCGCAGATCGGCTGTCGTGTTGGTGTTGGCCGGGGCGGTGGCGTCGATGGCGGCTCGGCCCAGGCGGGTCTTTTCGTTCCAGCTTTTCGCGGAGGTGTAGGCCACGATCTGCAGCCGGGCGAGTCCCTTCATCGGCTTGGGGGTGAATGTGTAGCGGAATGCGAGGGGATTGTCCGAGACCGGGGTGGGGCGGAGGGCAGGGGCGTTGACGCCGCCGAACTTGTCCTTGGCCAGCCAGTGGACATCGACAAAAAGTTTTTCGCCTTCAGGCAGGGCTTGCTTGAGGGTGACGGTGAAAGTGGCCGGGGCGCCCGGGGTCATGGTTGCGGGAGCCTCGATGCGGGCCCATTCGACATCATGGGTGGTGGGGGCGGCTGCGGCGGGCGGTGCGGCTTCGGGAATGACGAGGGCGGAATGGGCGAGGGAAAAATGCTGGGTTTTCCCATCGAGGCTGGCCGCGGAGGCGGGGTTCCAGCTATTTAGGGGGCCGGCGATGTAGTTTTCCGCGGTGATGCCGGTTCCGGTGAGGGGGTAGCGGCGGGTTTTGCCGTAGTCGTTCCGTTCCGCGTAAGCGGGGGTCATGGACCAGTGGCCGTCGAGAACGCGTGCGGGATCGGCGGCGTTGCGGACGAAGTCCCACTCGCCCACGACGCCGGAGAGCCCCCAGGGGACAAAGACCTGGAAGCCCTGGCCGGAAGCGGCACTGCCGGCGGCCGGGCGGAAGTCACCCTGTGCGGGATCGCGCAGCGGCGGTGACGTGGCGAGGGTCCCGGTGGAGGCGGCCTGGGCGCGGACCTTGCCGAGGGCGGTGGAAAAGGCTTCAAGTGTGTCGTAAATGAATCCGGTTTCTTCGAATCCGCCGAGCCGGCCGGTGATTTTGTGGAAAACGTTGCCGGCGTAGGCGAGACTGGGGTAGTCGAAGGTGCCGCCCTGGGTGTAGTGGGAGGCGTTGGGGTCAGGAGCGTCGTCCTTGGGATTGGTGTGGCGGAAGACGTAGCGTGTGGCGTCGTCGAACACATTGGCCAGGTAGCGGGAGCGCCCGGAGGAGGGTTCCTGCTGGCGGGTGACTTCGGCGAACTTGAAGAAGGTGTTGTGGAAGAACCAGTTTTCGAAGCTGAAGATGTTCTGCAGCCCGGTGATGTTGACGCCCTTGGTGCCGATGGTGTTGTTGCGTCCGGCGGCGATGTTGTTGAAGAGGTAGTTTTTGAAGGAGCCGTCGAGGTAGTAGGCGTGGCCGAAGCTGCCGGCGGACTTGGTGTCGCCGGGCTTGAAGGTCCAGTTCTTGAAGCCGAGGGCGTTGATGACGACGTTGTTGAAGACGTAGAACGGGCCGCCCTGCCAGGTCTCGATGCCGCCCCAGTCATTGCTCTTGAGGAGGACGTCTTCGACGCGGTTGTGGTGGATGAGATGGCGGCTGAAGGGGACATCCATGCCCCGGATGTTGGGGGCACCACTGCTGGGCTTGCCGCCGAAGACGGCCAGCCCCCAGCCGGCGATGCGGTGGAGGTGGTTGCCGGCCAGGTGGGAGGTCACGGGGTAGCGGACATCCACGCAGTGGCCGTGCTCGCCGCTGATGATGCGCATGCCGATGCGCTCGAATTTGTTGCGCAGGACATCCACATGTTCCGTGCGGCCGGCCAGGGGATTGGAAGCCAGGAGGGCGGCGTCCTCCGCCTTGCCGAAGTTGCTGTCGAGCGTGACCGCACCGTGGTCGGTGTCGCGGACCTGGTTGTCGTTGAACGCCACGGTGCCGAAGGAATCGGCAGCCGAGCGGGGGCTGGCGCGGAGGGCCATGGTGACGTGTTCGAAGACGCAGTTCCGGATGGTGAGGGAAGAGCCGCGCCCGGTCCAGCGGATGGCGCCGTTCTTCAGGTCAGGATGCGCCCAGCTGGGGATGAAATAGTCCCAGTGGACATTGTTGTAGCGGAACGTGAGGCCGGAAATGACCGTGGGCGGCAGGATGGTGGCCTCGATCATGTTGAGGCGGCGTCCGGCCTCGATGTCGGCGCTGGCCGGGCTGGCATCGCCCGGCAGGCGGACGTAAAGCGTGCCGGCGGATGTCTTGCCTTTGCGCTCCACCCAGAATTCGCCGGGCTCGTCGAGCATCCAGGCTTTGTTTTCCAAGTGGTAGCGGTTGCCGGTAATGATTTTTTCCAGCATGTCCCAGGTCCAGGGGCCGCGGAAGGCGGCGTATTTTTCCTTCTCATCGAAGGCTTCGACACGCGCGGGATAGGGGCTGCCCATGACGATGCCCCACTCGGTCCAGACGGTGGCGTCCTGGTAGTCGGCGGCCGCACGGGTGAAGTTTTTCCGGTCCACGCCCTTGTGGCGGTTCTTGCCCTCGACCTTGGCGACCATTTTGCCTTCTTTCCACCACTCGGGGTTTTCCCAGACCGGCCATTCCGACATGAGGTCGTTGGGGTCGGACTCGTTCCAGTTGGGATGGCGGGCGAGCTTGAGGCGGCGGGGGGTGCAATTGGATTCGATGAGCCAGAGGGTGCGGGGCAGGAAATCGATCTCCGCCTTCCAGACTTTGGAGCTGTCGGGCATGCCGGGATGGGCGCCCTGGGTCCAGCCGGTGATGCGTTCGGCGCCGGACAGCACCGCTTCCCCGGTGCCCCAGGACGGATCGGAGGTGAGGCGGACGGGGTTGTCGGGGGTGGCGGCAGCGTTCTCCGGGACGACGAGGCGCCCGCGGTAGGTGCTGCCCCTTTTAAAGACGTAGGTCGCGGGGGTGGCGGCTCCGAAGGCCTTGGACTTGCCCGTGGCCGCCGTGTCCCAGGGATGGTGCTTCCATGCGGCGTCCTTGGATTCGCCGGAGGCGTCATCGCTGCCTTTTTCAAAGTCGATGTAGCGGACCGTGCTTCCGGCCTCGAAGGCAAAGGGCTCGGGGGTCCATTTCAGTCCACCCTGGGGCAGGACTTCCGAGTAGGCTTTTTGCCAGGGATACGCTGGCTGGGCGGAGAGGGAGAGGGGGAGGGTGGCCAGGCACAGGAGGGCAAGGAGCTGGGGCAGGGCGCGCATCCTCGCAACTTGTGCAAGGGCGGCGATGATGGCAAGAGGGTTCGAGAGTTTCATACGGATGGTCTTGAGTTTAATTTTTTGAAGCCGTTCATCCGTGGTGAATCAGACGATGGCCCGCGGTCATGCTGAATCAGGCGGAAAGGCAGTGGGAAACGGAAAGTAACTGGATATCTGTGCTGGGGACGGGGAACGCGGTTCCGGGTGTGGCAGCGTCGCGCAGGCTCCAGGTTCCGGTGATCTCTAATGCGTTCATGGAGAGAGGTGACGCAACTGGTTGGATCATGAGATGAATCATGAAGGCAGCCCGGCCTGGGCGTATGAATAATGGGCCATTCGCAATGCGGGCCGGTCAGCTGGGGGCGGAAAGGAAATTCAATTCGTTCCAAGCGGACTGCTGGTGGAAACGAGGGCCCGACTCGTAAGCCGAAGAAGAGGAGAGAACGGCTCCTGGGCGTCCGCGGGTGGTGTCGTAGCGGCAGAAGGAGGCCAGCCAAGGGCGGGCGGGGCAGGATTCTCCATTCTCGAGCACAGTCGCGAAAGGGATGGCGGCTGCGGCGGTCCAGCGGCGGGCAGCGGGGTCGATCAGGGTGGCGGACTGGAAGGCGGACGGGGACAGGGAAAGATCAAAGACCCAGGAGGGATTCCTGGGATAGGCCAAGGCCATGGCATCGAAATAGGCGGCGCTGGGGAAACGCACGCGGAGGGTTTCATTCTCGGGCGTGATGTGGAATTCGAAGTAGGCGTCCTGGCCCTGGGGGCGGAGGAAGATTTCAAAGACATCGCCGGTCTCCCAGGTGGCCTGGCGTTCGCCGCGGGCGGAGTTGGCGATGTCGTCATCCTCCAGGACTGCGCGGAGGTGGAGGGTGTCTGGGGTCCATCCGGCCCAGACTTGGGCGGCACGAAATGCCGGCTCAGGGACGGGGAGCCAAGCCTGGCCTAGGACTGCGGAGGGTCCGTCCGGCCAGAGTGCGGGGTCGAGGCGGGGTGAGGAATCGGTGGACGGGCCCAGGAAGGGGCAGGGGATGGGCGGCATGGGATGGGTGTTGCAAAAAGGCGTCAAGGGGTGGGCTGTTTAAATGGCTCCAGGCCCTGCTCGACCTGTTTTTCGATGTCTTTTTTGACGCCGCGGGCGAAGGTGTCGAAGTTGGTGACAGCTTCCTCGTCGGTGCGGGGTTTGGGGTTGTAGGCGCTGCGGGTGCCGAAGATGGCGAGTGCGCCGACGAGCAGGGCGCAGAGCCAGGCGCCCACGCTGGTCCAGTAGCCTGATTGGAAACATGTCCGGGTGAGCGGGATGATGAGGAGGAAGAAACTGGTGACGATGAGGGCGATCCACGCGGTATTGGAATCTGCGGTGACATCGAGGAGGGGGAGGGCGTACATTTTCCCCAGGGCGGCGATCTGGATGAGGGCGAAGAGGCCGAGTCCGGCGACGAAAAGGCCGACGAAGACCGAAGAGCGGGCGGCGTTGCCGATGCCGTGGACCTTGCCGAGGACGATGCCGGTGGTGAGGAAGCCGACGACGAGGTAGAGCAGGAGGGCCTGGTTGGTGAGCGGGCCCAGGAGGATGAGCTGGAGCATGTCCCAGCTGAGGCGGACCAATTCTTCGCGGTTGATCTGGATCATGGGGGAAGTATGAGCCGGGGGGGGCGAGGGGTGTCAACTTCCGCCTGGGGGTGGACTGGGCAGGGGAGGAGGTGAGGCGGCGGAGCGTGGACGGGCGCTGGCCAGGGACCAGAGGAGGTTGGCCAGGTAGAGCACGGCACAGGCTACCGCGATGGCAAGGGCGGTCCATTCTTCGGGGGTCTCGATGAGGAGGGCAGTCCAGTAGGCCAGCCCGCTTGACCCAGCCGCCTGGGCCCCTTTGATCCATAACAACTGAATGAGCCGGATGAGTCCGAGAAACGTTCCGGCCATGAGGGCCAGGGAGAGGGCAACCTGGCACCATCCGGTCATTCTGCGTCCGGCCAGGAGCGTTCCGGCACCGGGCAGGCCTGCCACATTGACCAGAGCGCAGATGAGTCTGGGCAGGCTGGGCTTCATGAGAGGGGGTGGCGGGCGATGATCCATTCGGCAACGGGGTGCCCCTGGATCAGGTGTTCCTGGAGGACGCGGTCGATGCGCTCGGGGGTCATGCGTTCATACCAAATTCCGTCGGGATAGATGAGGAGAATGGGGCCGTTTCCACAGACGCGGAGGCAGGCGGCTTTGGTGCGCAGGGCGGGGATGCCGAGTTCCTTCAGGCGCAGTTTGAGGTGGAGCCAGGAGGAGCTGCCTTCCGGGGAACTGCAGCATTCCGGGCCGGGGCAGAGGAAAAGGTGGTGGCGGGCCAGGGGAAGGCCGATGGAACGGAGCGATGCATCCACCTTGCTGCTATATCACCGGGAGCGGGCGGGGCGAGGGAGTTTTTGGAGGGAGGGAGACCAGCAGGTGGTGCGTCCGGCAATGGTGGCACGGAGCAGCGGGGCTCCGGTTTTTGGGCAGATGCCGCCGTCTTTCCAGCGGTGGGGAAAGAGCCAGGAAGCAGGCGGCTGGCCCCAATCGGTCCCAATGACGCGGAGGGCGTCTCGGGCGACCTGGCGGACTATTTTCCAAAGCACGGGGACGGCTTCGAGTGCCTGCCCGGCGGGCAGCGCGGGGTGCAGGGCGCAGCGCCAGAGGATTTCATCGGCCATCCAATTGCCAATGCCGGGAAAATACTCCTGCCTGAGCAAGACGGCCTTGAGCGGGGCGCGGGGGTGGCGCTGGAGGGCCTGGCGGAGGAGGGCAGGGGTGAAGCCGGGCTCAAGCAGTCCGGGCGGACGGACGGTCCACCAGGCGGGGGGTTCCGTGCCGGGATGCCAGGTGACGCGCCCGAACATGCGGGGGTCGTGGAACACGGCGGCACCCTGGCCAGTTTCCAGCACGAGGTGGTCGTGGGGGCCGGGATGGCAAGGGACCGGGCGCCAATCCAGGCTCCCGCTCATGCCCAAGTGGAGGCCCAGCCAGCCGCCGGCAGAGAAGTGGAAAAGCATCTGCTTGCCATGGACAAAGGAAGCGGATGCTTTTTGGCCTAACAGAGCGGCTTGGAGTCCGGCGGTCTGGACTCCGCGGAAAACGCGGGCGCGGGGGTGCAGGCGGACGCCGGTGACGGCCTGGCCCCCCAGGGGGAGCCATTGCTTGCGGTAGAATTCGACCTCGGCCAGTTCGGGCATGCCGGCACGATAACCGGCAAAAACACATTTGCCATTGTCAACCCGGTGGGAGCAGGCACATTGGAAGAGGCCCCTTTTGGGGCTGCCCCTCACCCATGAAGCTGTCCGAGATTCCGGATTTGGCGGATTTTGAGCGCTATGCCCTGGCCCATCCGGAGTGTGTGGTGACGCAGGAGACCTATCATGCGGTGCTTTCGCTGGTGGACCTGGTCAATCTGCCCGGGGATGTGGCCACGGGCAAGATCGGGCAGCCGCCGCCCGACCCCACCAGCCCGGAATACCTCGCCCGCCTGACCCGGAAGTGCGCGATTGTGGAGGAAGCGACACGGCTGATCTGGGCTTGTGCCGCGGCGACGGACCACATCCATCCGCCGATCTGGGAGCAGGCCCCGGCACTGGAAGAGGCATTGGATTATTTCCACAGTTTGGAGGATTTGGACTGGATGGCGCGGACGCACGTCCACCGCATCCGCTGGGAATCGACGGCTTCAGTGCCGCCCGAGCCTGCGCAGGGCTCGCAGAGTCCGGTTTTGCCTTGAGCTGGGCGGGGATCAAGCCAGGGAGGCGCCCTGGTATCCGGAGGGGTCGAGCCGGACTTGTGCAAAGCCCAGCGCTTGGAGGGCCGAGCGGATGCGGCTGGCACAGGGTTCAGCCAGCAGGCGGGTGGTTTCGGCGGGGCTGACTTGGACCAGGGCGGTTTCATCCCAATGGCGCACCCGGACGATCCGGAAACCCTCGGCTTCAACAGCGGCCTCCGCGGCTTCGATGCGGCGGAGTTTTTCGGGGGTGACGGGCTGGCCGGTGGGGATGCGGGAGGCGAGGCAGGGCTGTGCGGGCTTGTCCGCGACCGAGAGTCCGGCAGCGGCGGCCCAGGCACGGATGGCCGCTTTGCCGATGCCCGCCTCACGCAGGGGAGCGATGACGGCGAAGTGTTCGGCAGCCTGGCGTCCGGGCCGGTCATGGCCGAGATCGTCGGCGTGTTCGCCGTAGGCCAGGGCGTTCCAGCCTTCGGCGCGGGCCAGGGCCTCCATGCGCTGGAAGAGTTCGGCTTTGCAGAAAAAGCAGCGGTTGGCGGGGTTGGCCTGGTAGCGGGGGTCCTCGGTCTCGTGCGTGGAAAGAAGGCGCACAGGCAGTCCCTGGGCGCGGGCAAAAGCGAGGGCGGCGTCCCGCTCGCTCCGTTTGAGGCTGGGAGAATCGGCCAGGACGCCTTCAACGCGCAGTCCGGGGATGCGGCAAGCCCGCCAGAGCAGGAAGGCGCTGTCCACCCCGCCGGAGTAGGCCACCAGGACGGAGCCGCAGGCGGCCAGCCGGGCGTCAAGACGGTCCAAAAGTTCGGGGGAGGAGTCCATCAGGATTTGTATAGCAGAATTTTCCGGTTTTGATACCTTGACCGGCTTTTCAGGAAACAACCCATGGCACTGATTGTCCAGAAATTCGGCGGCACTTCGGTCGGCAACCCCGAGCGCATCCGCAATGTGGCCCGCCGGGTGGCGCGGGACCGGGAGGCGGGGCACCAGCTGATTGTGGTGGTCTCGGCCATGTCCGGGGTGACCGATTCGCTGATCAAGCTGGCCCGGGAAGTGGCGGAGGAACCGCCGGACCGGGAGCTGGACATGCTCCTGGCGACCGGGGAGCAGACCACGATCGCGCTGACCGCGATGGCGCTCCAGTCCCTGGGCGTTCCGGCGGTCTCTCTGACGGGAGCGCAGGCGGGCATTGTGACCGACGGCCTGCACACGCGGGCCAAGATTGCCAACATCACGCCTGCGGGGGCTAAAAAGCATCTGCAGGAAGGCAAAGTGGTCATCGTGGCCGGTTTTCAAGGGCAGACCATGGAGGGGCATATCACCACGCTGGGCCGCGGGGGATCGGACCTGACGGCAATTGCGCTGGCGGCCGCGGTGCGGGCGGACCTTTGCCAGATTTTCACCGATGTGGAGGGCGTCTATACGGCGGACCCGCGCATTGTGCCGGATGCACGGAAGATCGAGGTGATTTCCTATGATGAAATGCTGGAGATGGCCAGCTCCGGGTCCAAAGTCATGCAGTCCCGGTCGGTGGAATTCGCCAGCAAATTCGGCGTCGTTTTCGAAGTCCGTTCCAGTTTCAATGACCAACCCGGAACCTTAGTCACCCAGGAGAGCCCTGATATGGAAAATGTAGTTGTGCGCGGTGTGAGTGTGGAAAAGAAGCAGGCGAAGGTTACCGTGGCCGCGGTGCCGGACACGCCGGGCATCGCCGCCCGGCTGTTCAACGCCATCGCCGAGACCGGCGTGAACATTGACATGATTGTGCAGAACGTGGCGGGCACGGAAGCGGGGGGCGGGCGCGGGCATACCGACATCACCTTCACCCTGCCCAGGGACGATGTGCGGCGGATCACGCCGGTGATCGAGACTTTCAAGCGGGAATCCCAGGCCAAGGATGTGGCCGTGCAGGAGGGGATTGCCAAGCTTTCCGTGGTGGGCATCGGCATGCGCAGCCACAGCGGGGTGGCGGCGGGCCTGTTCACCGCGCTGGCCGAGGCGGGGATCAACATCCAGATGATCTCGACCAGTGAGATCAAAATTTCCGTGGTGATCGATGAAGCGGCGGCGGATGCCGCGGCCAAGGCAGCGCACGCGAAATTTGAATTGAACGTGGCCCCGCCCGCGCGGAAGTGATCAGGCGCGGGATGCGGGCAGGTTGAAGACCGTTGCGCCGGAGGCGAAGGCCTCGTCCGCTCCCTCCACACCCCAGCCGGGGCCGCCGGGAACATGGACCAGCCCGCCGGTGAAGCCGGGATGGGGGGATTGCTCGATATGGGCGCCGAGGTTGGGGATGACCGCGGCCAGGTGGAGTTGATAGACCGTCTTGAAGCCTTTTCCGGGGGAGTGGGGAATGACGGGCAGGCCGGCGGCGGCAGCCATCCGGGCCACGCGCAGGGTGCGGATGAGTCCGCCGGCGTAGAGCAAGTCCGGCTGCACAATGTCGAGGGCGCGGTGGCGGATCATCCAGGAGAACATGGGGAGGCTGGTGTCCTGCTCGCCTCCGGCGACCGGGAGGCGGAGTGCGTCCGCCACCTGGCGGGTGGCTTCGAATTCCTGGAACGGGCAGGGTTCCTCGAAAAAGGCGACGCCGTGGTCCTCCAAGAGGCGCCCGACGCGGATGGCGGTGGGGGCATCGTAGGAGCCGTTGCTGTCCACATAAATGGTGCGGCTGCCAAGGGCGCGGCGCAGGGCGGGGATGAGGGCTTCTGTGCGTCCGGGGGAGGCGTCGGCATTGCCGCTCATGCGCCCGCCGATCTTGACTTTCACCGCGGTGGCGCCGGTGCGCTCCATTTCTTCCAGGACCTGGTCCACTTCCTGGCTGGCCGTGGTGGAGCGGGTGAGGCGGGTGAGGTAGGCGGGCAGGGCGCGGCGGCGCTGGGGGCCGAGCAGGGCATGGACGGGGATTCCCGCCTGGCGGGCGAGAAGGTCCCATACGGCAAGCTCGGCCAGGGCAATGCAGTTGTTCAGGGCCAGGCCGGCCAGCTTGTAGTTGGAATGGGCGCGGTAGGCTTCATCAACGAGGTGCTCCAGGCGCCGGGCGTCCTGGCCCAGGAAGGAAGGGGCGACGAGGTGTTCGAGAACCGGGTTGAGGTGGGCCTGGCGTTCGTTGCCGGCGGCCAGCCCGGTGGCTCCATCCGCACTGGTGGCCTGGAGCATCATGCCGCCGGAGGTGGAGCGGCATTCCAGCCTCACGATGCGGATGGGCGAGGAGAAGCGTTCTTCAAGTCCGAGGAAGGGCGTGGTCACTGTGGTGAGGGCTTCTGGAAACTCTCCGGCGCCCGGGGAGGGCGCACAGCCCGAAGCGGAGAGAGCCAGGCTGGAAGCGCCAGTTCCAAGGGTGACATTTTTGAGGAAAGCACGGCGGTCCATCCTTCCACTTTGCAGGCCCAGGGCCGGAGGCTCCAACCCAAAGTTTGCCGTCACACCCTCAGCGGATGAAATGGATGTCGGTCGCCCGCTCGACTTCGATTTGCGGGGTGGAACCGAACATTTGGATGGGGCCGCGGACCTCGATTTCGCGTCCGCTAAGGGCGGAGGGAAGGGGGCCGCCCATGGCTTTTTCAATCGCGGGGAGGTGCTGGCGCCGGACGATGGCGACAAACCCGCCGCGGGGGATGCCCTCGAAGTTGATGAAGGTGATGGCGGCGGAGTCCACGCTGCCGATGCGGCCCACAATCCCGCGGACGGCGGTCTTTTTGCCGGCGCGGGCGGTGATTGAGGCGCGTTCCGAAGCGGCGAGGGCGTCGGGTGAGGCGGGGCGGCTGCGGCCTTCCGTCAGGACGGGCTCCGCCGGGGTGGCGGGCAGGGCCACTCCCTGCTGGGTGATGGCGGGCCATTGGCGCCCTGCTTCTTCGGGCGTGCGATGGGTCCAGGCGGGGATAGGGTTTTCAGCTTCCACTTCGAGCAGGACCGGGCAGTGGTCGCTGATTTCATCATGGGATTGGAGCGCGCGGGCGGAGCGGATGCGCAAACCATGGGTGAAGGCATGGTCGAAGCACGCATCAGGGAAAACCCCTGAACTGGGCACAGTGACCCGCCGGGAGAAGGAAACATCCGCCCATCCCCAATCCAGGCCGGACAGGGTCATGGCGCGCAGGGTGGTCTCGTGCCGGAACCGCTCGTCATCCAGGCTGGTGTTCCAGTCTCCGGCGATGAGGAGGCGCACCGGACCGAGCGGTTCATAGACGCGGCGGAGGGCCAGGATATGGGACTCGAGCTGGCGGGCGGCTTCTTCGCGGGCGGCGATGGCGCGTGAGAGGTCCCCCCGGTTGGCCTTCATATGCAGTGTCCAGACGAGCAGGCGGGAACCATCGTCCAGGCGGAGGGCGGTGAAGGCAAAGCCGCGGGGCGGATGGGATGGGGCGCTTCGCCAAACCTCGCTCCAGGCGGATTCGGCTGGCAGGCGGGAGGCGATGCCGGCTTGCTGGGCGGGAGAGTCCTGGAATGAACTCAGCACATGGGGTTCCATTCCGGCGACGGAGCTGGTGAGGGCGGCGAAGGATGCCCAATCGGCGATTTCCTGGGCCATGAAGAGGTCGGGATTGATGCCTTGGAGGGCCTTTTGCGCGCGGCGGAGGTGGAGTTCCCGGTTGGCGGGCTCGGGATTGGGTTCACGACCGGGAAACCACTCAATGTTCCAGGACACAGCGCGCAGCACGCCGGAGGCCTGGCCCTCGGTGCAGCCCAGAGCCCAGGCCAGGAGGATCGAGATGATGAGGCGGGCCTTGCTGGACATGGCTCAGCCTATCCCACACAGGGGATTGTGGCGCTGTGGGGAAGGCCGTGTCACAACGGCATGACCCGGTGCAGCGTGGGTCTTGAGCGACGGAGTCCTCGGCCCGGTTTCCAGTCGCCGGCCCGGGCATGCGGAAAAAAGCAGGCGGCTTCCGGGGAAGCCGCCTGCAAGGGGAGGAACAAATGAGGGGGGACGCTTATTTCTCGATCACGGCGGAACCGCCGGTGATGGAGGTGGTCTTCAGCGGCCACTGGTAATCTTCGACGTAGGTCACGCGGACGCGGTCGCCGGTGGCAAATTTCGATTTCCGGGAGGGGCTGACCTGGAACATTTTGACGGTGTTTTCATCGGACTGGACGGTGATGGAATCGCGGTCCGTTTCGATGGCGGTGATGACGCCGACAAAGGTGCCCGTCTTGGAAGAGGACTCCATGTAGTCAGCGAGGAGAGGGGTGGCCAGCACGAGGCTGGTGACAGCAGCTAAGAAAACGCGTTTCACGTTCCAGACTATCCCGGCACCGAGTTACAGTTTGATGGCGGCGAGGCGACGATTTTCCGGAAGGGTGGATTATTTTCCGGAGAGGAGGAGATCGGGGGAAAGGTGGCTCCATCCGGCGCTTTGCACCAGGTGGCGGAGGAGGACGAGGCTGGCGGTGGCATCGTAGAGTGCATCATGCCAGGCAAGGCCGGGGCAAAGCGGGGCAAGGGTGGGTTCCAGTTGGAAGTGGGCCACGAGGTCGCCCAGGCGATGGGAGCCCAGTTCTGGGTGCAGTTTCCGGGCCAGGTGGAGGGTATCGATCCAGGGGCCGAAGCGGTGGGTGGGGAAGGCGCGGAGGAAGCGGCGTTCGGTGGAGGCGCTGTGGGCCACCAGCAGCCGGCCGCGCAGGAGGGATTGGATGCGGGGCCAGAGTTCGGTGAGCGGCGGGGCATCGCGCAGGTCGGCGGCCTGGATGCCATGGACTTGCTGGGCGGACCAGGTGATGGGGCGGCCGGCGCGCAGGTAGGAGCGCAGGGCCTCGGCGGGAAGGGGGGTGAAGCCGTCCATGCGCGCGATGGCGATTTGAACGGGGCTGTCAGTTAGGCCGGGGGCGGAGCCGGCGGATTCGAAATCGATGGCGGCGTAGGAGGCTTGGTCCAGGCGCATGGCGCAGGCTCAAGCGGGGAGGAGGCGCTGGACGATGGTGCTGAGGGCTTTGCCATCGGCCCGTCCGGCGGCCGCGGCGGAGGCGGCTTTCATCACCTGGCCCATTTGGGCTTTGCTGGTGGCTCCGGTGGCGGCAATGGCATCGCGGACGATCTGTTCCAAGGCAGCGGGGTCGAGGGCTGCGGGGAGGAGGGATTCCAGGAATGTCTTTTCCGCTTGTTCCTGGGCGGCGGCATCGGCGCGCCCGGCTTTCTCGAAGCTTTCGATGGAATCGGCGCGCTTTTTGACTTCTTTGCGGATGACGGCGATGACTTCCTCGTCAGTGGGGACTCCATCGGCACCGTGCTTTTCGATGGCGGCGTATTTGACGGCGGACTTGAGCAGGCGGAGGGTGCCGAGCTTGGCGGTGTCCTTGGCGCGCATGGCGTCCTTGATCATGGAGTCGATTTGTTCGGCGAGGGGCATGGGGAAGGGGATTCAGGGTTGGGTGGTGGTTGACGGGGGGGAGGGATCAGGGGGTGTCTTTGTGAACGACGAGGATAAGGATGCCACGATGGTACTGGGGGCCGCGGATGATAAGGGGGACCTGGTCTTTGGGCACAAATTTGCCGCGGAACATGGGTTCCTCACCCTGGAAAAGCTGGAAGTGGTAGAGGTTTTCGGCTTTGGGATCGCCCTCCAGGCGCATGCGGAAGGTGCGGGAGGGTTCGACAATCACGGCAGACTCCGGGCCGACCTGGGCGCTGGCGGTGCCGAGGCGCTCATAGCGCTGGTAGCCGAAGAGTTTGACCAGGCTTTGGCGGAATTGGGTGCATTCCTGGAGGTTGTCCTCGATGCCTTCATTCTGTCCGTGGACCAGGGAGACGCGGAGGCGGATGCCCTCGGCGGCGGTGGCGGTGGCGGCCAGCAGGGCAGGGGCCAGGGCGCAGAGCAGCAGTTTGCGCATCGGAAGGATCATTTCACGGAGTAGGAGGCGGGGATGTAGTCGTAACCGCTGGCCCAGATGACATCGGCATTGGCTTCGGCAAAATGGAAGCCGGCGGCCCAGACTTTGGGATTCTGGGTTTCGGCCACCGGGATGCTGGAGGGGGATGAAGAGGAGGTAAGGTAAATGGCGGCGGCCAGAAGGGCCAGGCTGCCGGCGGCGGCCCAGCGCCAGAATGTGATGATGGAGCCCGAGGCTTTTTCCTCGCGCAGGCAGGCCTGGAAGCGTGTCCAGGCCCAGCACTCGTGCTGCTCGGAACGGGTGGAGGCCGTCCGGCATTGGCAGAGGGCCTGGTGCAGGCGGGCCGTCTCTTCGGCGGTCAGTCCGCATTCCATGGCGTCCGGCATGTTGGGCTCATTGTTCATTGTAGGTGGGCTCCAGGTGTTTCTTCAGTTTTTGGCAGCTGTAGAACAGCCGCGAAAGAACGGTTCCTTTTTTCAGTTTCAATATACGCGCGGTCTCCTCGGTCGAAAACCCCTGAATTAATCGCAATTCGACCACGGCGCGGTGGTCGGGGTTGAGGGTGGCCAGGGCTTTGGCCAGCGCGGCGCGGTCGTCCCCCAGGGCGGCATCCTCGGAGGCGGTGCGGCCCTGGTCCACGGCGTCGATCTCCGGAGCGTCGGGATCGTCGCTGGCGCCGTTCAGTGGGAAGAGGCCGAGCCATTTGCCGCGGCGCTGCTGCTTGCGCAGGACGTCGCGGGCCTGATTTTGGGTGATGCGGTAGATCCATGTGCTGAATTTGGCGTCCCCCCGGAAGCGGCGGATCTGGCGGTGGGCTTTGATGAAGGCTTCCTGGACCACATCCTCGGCCAGGGCTTCGTCGCGCAGCAGCTGATGGGCCACGTGCCAGAGGCCGGCATAATAGCGCCGGTGCAGCTCCCGCCAGCCTTCATCACGGCCCGCCCGGGCCAGTTCTATCCAATGGCTTTCCGGCGGTTCGGGGTTTCCAGGTTCGACGTCCATGGCGGGCGGCAGATTCGATTGTTCTACGGGAAATCGGCCTGGGGGCCAAGGGCGGAAATTCTTCCTGCGTTTCCAGCCTCGCCAAACGCGCCGCGGGCGTCCATAGGAGGAGGCATGCCTGCCGATCTAGAACGCCAATTGGAATTCGATTTTTTGCGAGCAACCGAGATGGCCGCACTGGCCACTCTGCCCTGGCTGGGCAAGGGGTGCAAGGAGGCGGCCGATGAGGCGGCTTGCGATGCCATGCGCGGGATGTTCGACCTGATGGACATCCGCGGGGAAGTGGTCATCGGGGAAGGGATCAAGGATGAGGCGCCGGGCTTGTTTTTTGGCGAGAAGCTCGGCGCGGGGGGGGCGGGCAGCCCGCGGTTTGAAATCGCGGTGGATCCGGTGGATGGCACGACCAACGTGAGCAAAGGCATGTCGAACTCGCTGAGCTGCCTGGTGGCGGCGATGACCGGGGAAGAGGGGGGCACCAGCCTGCTGGATATTCCCGCTTTTTACCTGCACAAGCTGGCCTATCCGCTGGCGGTGCGCCGGGCCTGGATGGAGGACCCCCAGCTGCCGATTGATGTGGATGCGCCGATCGCCGAGGTGATCGATGTCACGGCGCGGATACTGGGCAAAGAGCCGCGGGATGTGGTAGTCTGCGTGCTGGACCGCCCGCGCAACGCCGGATTGATCGAACAGGTGCGGCGCAAAGGGGCCGCACTGCGCATGATTGTGGACGGGGACATCGCCGCCGCGTTGGCGCCGGCCATGCAGTCCTCGCCCATCGATCTTTATGCGGGCATCGGCGGGGCTCCGGAAGGCGTCTTGGCGGCGGCCGGGCTGCGCTGCCTGGGGGGTGGCATGCGGGCGAAAATCTGGGTGCGGGATGAGGAGGAGCGCCGCTCCCTGATTGCGGCAGGGTGGGGGGACCGGCTGGACAAACAGTTCATGTCGCGCGATCTGGCCATGGGCAGCCACATCGTTTTTGCCACTACCGGCATCACCCAGTCACCCTTGGTGCGAGGAGTGGAGGTGACCGGATCGGTGGCGGTGACCCACTCCGTGCTCATGCGTGCACGCAGCGGCACGGTGCGCTTCATCGAGGCGCGGCATGACCTTTCACGGAAAACCCTGCACCGGCGCTCGACCCAGGCCGAGGGCAAGATTTGAGCGGATGGAATCCTGGCGGCTTTATGTTCTGCAGTGCGGGGATGGATCGCTCTACTGCGGGATCACGAATGCCTTGAAGCGCCGGCTGGCGGCACACCGGGCAGGCAAAGGGGCGCGCTACACCCGGGGGAGGGGGCCCTTGAGGCTGGTGCGGTCGTGGGCGATGCCGGGGCGGGGCGCCGCGTTGCGGGCGGAACGGGCCTTCAAGCGCCTGCCGCGCCCGGCGAAGTGGGTGTGGCTTCGGCGCCGCGGCGGCTTCCCGACGCCGGATGAGTCATCGCGGACGGAGCATGCAGTCCGTGGAAGCGCGCGTAGGCGTTCCAGCCCTCCGGCCCCATGAACCGCTGCAGCAGCTTGGGATCGCTCCGCCTCAGGTCCACCACCACCAGGCCGTCCAGGGCATTGGCAAAATCGGGGTCCACATTGAAGGCCAGCAAGCGGGCGTTGAGTTTGAGGTAGTGGCGCAGCAGCACGGGCACGCCTTTGCCATCGTTTTCGATCGAGGCCACCACCGCGGAGACATCCTCGATGCTGGGCAGGCGGGCGCCGGCGGGGTCCAGGCCCAGTCCGGGCATCCAGCGCCCGCGGTGGGGCCGGGGCGGGCGCATGCGCAGCCGGCGGCCCAGGCTGCCCACCCGGCGGCGGAGGAATTGAACCATGAGCTGGCGGGAAATTTCATGGTAGTCTCCACTGATGCTGACCGGGCCGAACAGGGTGTGGTAGCGCGGATGCCTTACCAGCCATTCACCTATTCCCCGCCAGAGCAGCGAAAGGGGCAGGGCCTGGCGCTGGCATTCCGGGCGGATGAATGAGCGGCCCAGTTCCAGGGCGTGGCCCAGGCCGTGGACGAAGCGCGCATCATAGCGGAAGAGCGAGCGGCTGTAGAGGCCGCCCAGGCCGTGCTCGTCCATGATCCAGTCCGCCCGCCCGATGCGGTAGGCGCCGGCAATCCGCCGTCCGGCGTGGTCCCAGAGGATGAGGTGGAGGTAATGGGCATCAAACCGGTCCCAGTCCTCCGGCTTGCCGGTGCCTTCCCCGGCCAGGCGGAAGGTTTCTTCCCGCAGCCGGGCCAGTTCACGCCCGGCCAGGGGTATCTGCGGCGCGTTCACAGCCAGGACGGACCATCCGGCCTCTTTTACCAAGGTGCAGCGCGCCGGCAGGCTGTCGATTTCCGCGCACAGGAGGCCGGGGTCCACGGGGGGGGCGATGGGCGCGGTGGCGGCGGCTGGGCTGGTCTGGGACCGGGGCTGGGAGCGCCCCTGCAGGGCGTAGCACTGGATGCGCAGGAATTCCATGCCTGCTGCGGGTGAGGGGAAGCGGCGCAGGCGCGCGGCGGGCACCGGCTGGCCCACGCTGGCGCGCACCGTGCCTCCGAGCTGGGCGGCCATTTCCCTTACCAAAAGCAGCGTCCGCAGGCGCGGATGCAGCAGCCCGGCCAGGTGGAAGCTCCAGCGGTTGCGTCCCGCCACGTGCACCGGAACCACACAGGCGGAGGTTTTTTGCGCCAGGGCACAGGCTCCGGGGTGCCAGGGCGGGTCGGTGACGGTCATCCGGTTCAGGTGGAGGTGGGAAACCGTTCCGGAGGGAAAAACCAGGAGCATCCCGCCCTGCCGCAGCCAGGCCAGGGCAGCCTTGGCCGAGGAGGCGTTGCGCCGGGAAGCGGAGGCACCTTCTTCCACATCCACCGCAATCACATCCCGGGCCGCACAGGGCATGCGGCAAAGCAGTCCATTGCCCATCACCCGCACATCCGGACGCAAGCCCTGGAGCAGGTCCATCAGCAGAATAGCCTCAGTGGCTCCGAAAGGGTGGTTGGCCACCACCACCGCAGGGCCGGTCGTCGGCAGCCGCAGCAAGTCTGCCGGTGCGATGTCCAGGCGCAGGTCCATCACCTCAACGCAGGCCTTCCAAAAGGAAATTCCCTGGTTCCCGCAAGCCTGGCTGGCTGTGCGGTGGATGCGGTTGAGTTCATCGATCCCCAGCAGGGACTGCAGCCTGCCCAGCGGGCGGGCAAGAAAACTCCTCCAGGCCCCCTCGGGCAAGGAGCGGGCTAAATCGACCAAAGGCGCTTCGGGTTCCATACTGGAGTGGACAATATCCTGATCCAGCGTGCCCTGTGCCGACTTTTTTGCAAAGTCCGCCCTTCTCCGGCGCGAGAACTTCACCGACGCGTTACCGGATTGCCATCTGTTGGACTTCCGAAGAGCGGGAAGCCTGGCAGAGACTCCGCTTGCCCGGGCACTTCCCTGGAGGAATGATGGGGGCATGAAGCGCGATTGGTCCGGAGTGGCGGTTTTTTTGGGGACCGTGCTGGCCGTATCGTTCCTGGCCAAGATGTGCCTCGACCGGGCGGCGGAAGCCCCCCGGCTGGCCCGCCAGGAAGCGATGGCCGCGGTCCGGGATGCCTCGGCCTGGATCAAGGAAGTGTTCGGGGTTGTGCCCGAAGTGCGGATCAACCAGGTCCTGGTGCACGGGCAGTCCGCCCCGATCGCCGAACTGGCGGTGATCGAGCAGGATTACACCCTTGCTTACGAATGGCGGCACACCTGGATGGGCAGCACCAAGACGGTGAGGGCGGAGGGCACTTGGAGGGCCAAGGCGGGTTTCGATCTGCTCAAGCCGTTCCAAATTTCCCTGGACCCGGCCACCGGGCGGATCGGCGGGGACCTGCCCGGCGCGGAAATCCTTTCACTTGAGCTGGTGGGCGGCCCTGAAGTTAGGGGCGAGAGCGGATGGTGGAACCGCCTGGATGAGCAAGACCGTGCGGCGGTGGTGCGGGAATTCGCCGGGAAGGCCCGCCGGCACGTGGAAGAGTCCGGCCTGGTCCGGCAGGCAGAAGCGGAGGCCCTGGCCCGCCTGCAAACACTGGCGGACCGCAATGCGGGAAAGGGCGGGTTTGAATTCCGCTTCCGTTCCTCCACGCCGGCGCAGGAATAAGTTGGCCAGGACACCCTCCGGGAGGATAGTCTGGCGGTCATTCAGCCGATGGCCTTTTTTTCGAAATTTTCGCTGGAGCGCCGTTTTGTTGCGGGCGCGGTGCTGATTGTGCTGGCGCTGCTGGCCGTGGCCTGGATTTCCGGCATGGGGAACCGCCGCTTCATCAGCGCCGCCGAGCGGGTCGGCCATACCTATCAGGTCCTCAGCTCGCTGGAGGAAATGGCCGGCCTGGTCAACAAAGCCGAGGCAGCCAAATGGGAGTTTTTGGCGGAGGGTGAGCAGAAAAAAGTTTCCGATCTGAAGCGGGCGCGTGAAATGGCGGTGGGCCTATTGGAGCGCATCCGCTCGCAAACTGCGGACAACCCGCGCCAGCAGCAAATCCTGCGCATCCTGGCGGAGAAGATGGAAGCCAAGCTGGGCTACGCCGAGCGGGTCAATCAAGCGGTCCTGCAGCAGGATTATTCCGCGGCTCGCGCGTTGTTTTTGTCGGATGAAAACAAGATGCTGACCAATGACATCGATGGCCTCCTCTCCCAGGCGCGAGCAGAAGAGGCCAGGCTGCTGCAGGAAAGGCGGGTCCGCTGGCAGCAGTCGGCCCGCGCCGGGGAGTGGGCGGTGTGGGGTTTTTTGGGCATGGCGCTCATGGTGCTTGTCTTTTCAACTTACGCGGTCCGGGCGGAATTGCGCGCGCGCCGCAATCTGGCCGACGCGGAACGGGAAGCCCGCTCCCAGGCTGAAGAGGCCACGCGGATGAAATCTGCATTCCTGGCCAATATGAGCCATGAAATCCGCACGCCGATGAACGGGATTCTCGGCATGACCGGCCTGCTCCTGGAGACGCGCCTGCAGGGCCCGCAGCGGGAATACGCGGAAACCATCCGCCAGTGCGCCGATTCCCTGCTCATCCTGATCAACGACATCCTGGATTTTTCCAAGATCGAGGCCGGCAAGATGACTTTCGAGATGATGGATTTCGACCTGCGGGACTGCGTCGAAGGCGTGATGGACCTGCTGGCCGAGCAAGCCCAGCGCAAGCGGGTGGAACTGGCCTCATTCATCGAGAAGGACGTCCCGCTTTTTCTCCGGGGTGACCCGGGCCGTCTGCGGCAAGTGCTGATGAACTTGACCGGCAATGCCCTGAAATTCACCGAACGCGGCGAGGTCCTGGTAACGGTCACCCAGGTCCAGGTGAACCCCCAGGAGACGCTCTTGATGTTTGCGGTCCGGGACACGGGCGTGGGGCTGGATGATGCCACCCGCAAAGCCCTCTTCCAGCCCTTCAGCCAGGGTGACGCCTCCACCACACGCCGCTACGGAGGCACCGGCCTGGGCTTGGCCATCTCCAGGCAACTGGTCGAAATGATGCACGGGGAAATCGGGGTGCACAGCTGGCCGGAGGGCGGATCGGAGTTTTTCTTCACCGCCCGGTTCCAGCGGCAGCCGTTCCGGGACAACTCCACCGTGGTGCCCAATCTCGAGCGCCTCTCCCAAATCCGCGTCCTGGTGGTGGATGACAACTCGACCAACCGCCGCCTGGTGGAACAGCAGCTGGCCAACTGGGGCATGCGCGCCGCGGCCGCAGAAAATGCGGACCAGGCACTCCAGGCCCTGCGTGCGGGCCAGGCCGAAGGCGATCCGTTTTCCATCGCCGTGCTGGACTTCCAAATGCCCGGACGCGACGGAGTGGAATTGGCGCGGGAGATCAAGGCCGATGCCTCCCTGGCCCACATCCACCTGATATTGCTCACCTCGGTGGACTCGATGGTCTCCGAACAGGAGGAAACAGCTTCGCTCTTCACATTCTGCATGACCAAGCCGGTCAAGCAGTCCGTGCTCTACGAGAGCGTGCTCAAGTGCGGCGGCTATCAGAAATCCACCCACCAGAGGGGCAACGGGCAGCGCCGGGCCGCACGCCTCACCACGCTGCGCCAGCCCGGCGAGCTGCCCTTCCAGGGCTTGCGGGTGCTGGTGGCGGAAGACAACCCGGTCAACCAGAGGGTGACGCTCGGCCAGCTGCGCAGCCTGGGAGTCCAGGCCGAGGCCGTGGCCAACGGTGCCGAGGTGATCAAAGTGCTGGAGGCCATTCCTTACCCCGTGGTGCTGATGGACTGCCAGATGCCGGTCATGGACGGCTTCGAAGCCTCGCGGCAGGTGCGGGCGATGGAGGCCCAGGGCGCTCCGCGCACCTTTATCATCGCACTGACCGCTAATGCCATGCAAGGCGACCGTGAGCGCTGCCTGGAAGCGGGCATGGATGATTATTTGGCCAAGCCGGTGCGCCCGGAGCTGCTCATGGGCGCGCTGACCCGGGCGGTGGAGGCACTGCACGGAACGGAGGCCGCACGTGTGGCGGTTCCGGCGGTGGACCGCCAGCAGGTCGATGCCCTCCGCGCCCTGGGTGAGGGGGATGGACTTGAACTGGTCCGCGAACTGGTCCGTGTTTACCTGGAAGACCTGCCCTTGCGCGTTCAGATATTGCGCGAAGCCGCCGCCGGACATGCCTGGGAAGAGGCCCGCCGGGCGGCCCACAGCATCAAAGGAGCCTCCGGCAATTTCGGCGCCCGCCCGATGGTCGAGCTGGCCCGCAAGGCCGAGCAGGCGGCTGGGAAGGCTTCCGCTGCCGAGCTCGAATCCCTTGCCCTTGAAATTGAAACCGAGAGCGCGCGGGTGGCCGCCGCGCTCCATCAAATCCTGGAAGAAATGCAGGCCGCATGAAAATCATGATCGTCGAGGATGACCTCGTTTCCCGCACCGTGCTGGAGACCACGCTCAAGCGGGAGGGACACGAAGTGGTCTCCATGCCCGATGGACGGCAGGCGTGGGAGTATTTCGACCGCGACCCGGTGCGCGCGATAATCAGCGACTGGATGATGCCGGACATGGATGGACTGGAATTGTGCAGCAAGATCCGCTCGCGTCCGCAAACCCCGTACACCTACTTCATCCTCCTGACCGCCATCAACCCCAGCCGGGAAAACCTGCACAAGGCCATGGTGGAGGGCATTGATGATTTCCTGCAAAAGCCGCTGAACAAAGAGACCATCTGGGCCCGCCTCCATGTGGCTCAGCGCATTCTCCACTACACCACGGAAATCCGGCAGCTCCAGCAGATGCTGCCGATCTGCATGTATTGCAAAAAAATCCGTGAAGATGAGGATTATTGGAAGCAGATCGAGCAATACATCGGGGAGCGCACCGGTTCGGGTTTCTCCCACGGCATCTGCCCCGATTGCTACAAGACCGTGGTCGAGCCCCAGCTGGCGGCCCTGGCCCAGTTGACCGACCAGCCTCCTTCCGCTCCCCGCCAGGGCGACTGACCGGGCTGGCCATGGCAACGTCCGGCTCCGGAAGAAGGAGGGACACCGGCATTCGCTGCGGATTGCAAGGACGACGGGCCGGGGGGTGTAATCACGTTGGGTAGCACTGGACATCCTTGGGGGGATGAACAGACGCTGGCATACTGGCCTTACCGGCCAAGCCGGGGACAGTTTACCCGCCTCAGGCGGGTAAACTGTCCCCTTTGTGTGCCCGCAGCTGCTACCCAACGTGATTATACCCGGGCCGGGCGGATCCGGGGAATTGCCGTTGACCCTATTCAGGGCCGGACATAGCTTTTTGGGGCTGTGAGCACCCCTGCCATTGAAAACATCCGGGCACTTCTGGAGCTGATCCATGAATGCTTCATGGCCAGCAAAAGCGGCGGCATCGTGGCCCAGGACGGAACCACATCCGGCGAACTGGGCATTGAACACGGGAGAATGGTGCATGCCCACTGGGGGGCTGCCGAAGGAGAGGATGCCTTTTGGGCAATCATCAAAACTCCCGGCATTTCCACCCATTTTGTAGAAAACAAAAAGCGCCTGGCGCACAACATCCAGCGCCCGGCAGAATTGATCCTCATGGATGCCTCGATCTTCCTCGACCAGATGGAAAAAGAAGTCCAGCGGGCCCTCCAAGGACTGGCCCCCGCCCTGGAATCCAAGCGCCTGGTCCGCCGCACCACCGTGGTCCGCCTGGAGCCCGAATCCAGCGCTGATGGCGGTGCCAAGTGCTACGTGCTGGATGAAGGCTCCCACGCCATTGGCCGCAACCAAGTCTGCGACATCGTCATCCTCGATCCCACGGTCTCCAGCCATCACGCCACCGTGGATGTCTGCAACGGGGCGGTGGCCCTGAGGGATGAGGCATCACGCAACGGCACCTTTGTCAACGGCGCGCCGATCCAGAAGCCGGTCTATCTGACCGATGGAGACCTGGTCATGCTGGGCGGCGTCCAGCTGCGCTTTTACCGCAGCCAGGCCGGCCAGCCGGTGCTGATTGAGCAGCCCGGCGTGCGCCCCGCACTGAGCGATACCAGCTCGATCCCCCGTGCCTGATGGCCGCGCCCGCGCGTTTTCTGGAACCCCCGGCCTGGCCGCAGGCCTACCTGGAACAGCTGCGTTCCGGACGCGGGTATTCCGAAAAAACCCTGAGAAACTACGCCCAGGTTCTGTCGGAAGCCTCGGCATTCTTTGCCGGGAAATCCTGGGGCACGCTCACCCTGGCGGATTTCCGCCGCTATTTGCATGAACTGGTTTCCGCGCGGCGGCTGGAACCGGCCTCGGTGCGCCTGCGTTTTTCCGCGCTGCGTTCCTTCTATCAATTTTTGGTCCGGCGGGGCGACCTCCCGGCCCTGCCTTTGGCCGGGCTGAAGCTGCCCGCCCGGAAGCGGCGGCTGCCGCTTTTCCTCAATGAGGAACAGGTGCTGAGGCTGCTTTCAGCGCCGCTGGATTTGATGAAAGACGCGGCCAAACGCAAGGGCCGCGGAAGGCACCGGCTGGCCTGGCAGTATTTGCGGGACGCGGCCATTCTGGAAATGTTTTACAGCACCGGCATGCGCATCGATGAACTGGTCCGCCTCCGCATGGAGGACATTGACATCCGGCAAGGCACGGCCCGTGTTCTGGGGAAGGGGGGCAAGGAGCGCCTGGCGGTCATCGGGCGCCCGGCACTGGAGGCATTGCAAGCCTACCGGGATGCGCTGGGCCTGGACGCCTCCCCCGCCTGCGTCTTCACCGGCCCTGGTGGAAAGGGACTGTCCGCCCGTGCGGTCCAGCAGATGTTGAAATCCTATCTGGCCCACTGTGGGCTGGACTCCCGGATCTCTCCGCACAAGCTGCGCCACACCTTCGCCACCCACCTGCTCAACCACGGGGCCGATTTGCGCAGCGTGCAGGAGCTGCTGGGGCATTCCAGCCTCTCCACCACCCAGATTTACACAGCGGTTACGGCCGAGCGGCTGCGGCAGGGCTACCTCCGCTCGCACCCCCGGGCCCGGGCGCCCGGGCGCTCCGCCGGAGCGTGAGCACGAGCCAGAGGGTGAGGAGCGGTGCGGTGATCGACTGCTGCAAAAGCAGCCCGGCCACAGCGGCCCAGGCCAGGATGTAATAGAGCACGGCCGCGGATGTCCCACCGTGCTTGCGGAATGTCCACCACCACCAGGGCACGCCGAGCAGAAGCTCGTAGTATCCGAGATAGGGGGCCGCCGCCAGTCCGGCGGCCAGGGCGCAAGCCAGGGCGGGTGCCGGGCCGAGCCGCCCGCGCATCCAGCATCCCGCCGCCACCGGAATGCCCAGAGCCAGCACTGGACCTAACAGTGGAATGCCCGGCAGGAGGCCGGACCAGCTTTGGTTCATCCCGGGTTTCTGGAACTGGAGTCCCCGGGCCATGTCGGCCAGGCTTTCCAGCCAGTAGTGGTGGGCGGGCACCCCGCAAAGCAGCCCGCCCAGGCCCAGCCAGGCCAGATTGCCCAAGGCCAGGCCTGCGCAAAAGCGGGCGTGCCCCCCGCAAGCCATGAACAGGAACAGCGCCGGCATCAGCTGGGGCTTGTAAAATGCGCAGCCCATCACCAGCCCCGCCGCCAGCGGGCGCGCGCGCGCTTGCAGGAGGAGGGCGGAGCAGGCGATGGCCAGGGTCAGCGCGGTGTTCTGCCCCGGCACCAGGCCCCAATAAAAAGCCGGAAATCCGAAGTAAAGCACCAGGGTGGTGAAATCCAGGCGGAAAACATTCGGTACCCAGGCACGCAGGCAGAGGAAGGCACCTATCCAGGCCGCCAGGCTCAAGACCAGCCAGGCGTTCACCCACGTTCCGTAGTCCCAGGCGGTGGCGGCCGAGGCCGTCCAGGCCACCAGCGGTGCGTAAACATAGTTGAACCGTTCCATGCGCCCCGGCCCGGCTCCGGGGTCCAGCTCCTGGGTCCATGTGTTCAGGAAGCTGCCGAAGCGAAAGCCGCGGTAGAGTTCCTCGATCCGGCCCTCGCTCCATAACAAGCCCGCGCCATAGTGCTGTACCAAATCCCCGCATTTGATGCCACCCCAGGCCCAGGTGGTTTTCTGGCCGAAGACCAGATTGCCCAGCACCACCACCGCCAGCAGCAGGCCGGCGGCCAGGATCGTAACCCGGAACGCACGGCTGGCCAGTCGCGCAACAGCGGTCAGGGGAGGGGCATCCACAGCCTGCATGCTGGCGCGTGGAGGGCCCTCCGCCAAGCCTGGCTTGCCAGAACCGCGTCCTTGGCCGATGCTTTTCCATTATGTCCTCTGCGAAGAAGAAAGCTGTTTCCCCGCACCGCCAGTTTTCCGGCCCCATGCTCGATGGCCCCGAGCGCGCACCCAGCCGCGCCATGCTCTACCCGGTGGGCTTCAAAGAGGAGGACTTCCAGAAATCCCAGATCGGCATCGCCTCCACCTGGAGCATGGTCACGCCCTGCAACATGCATATCGACCAGCTCGCCCACCACGCCGCCCGCGGTGCCGATGCCGCCGGGGCCAAGGCCGTCATTTTTAACACCATTACCGTCTCCGACGGCATCTCCATGGGCACGGAGGGCATGAAATACTCCCTCGTTTCCCGTGAAGTCATTGCCGATTCCATCGAAACCGTCATCGGCTGCGAGAACATGGACGGGCTGGTGGCCATTGGCGGGTGTGACAAGAACATGCCCGGCTGCATGATCGCCATCGCCCGTCTCAACCGCCCCGCGGTCTTCGTCTATGGCGGCACCATCCTTCCCGGCTGCCTCAATGGGCGCAATGTGGACATCGTCTCGGTCTTCGAGGCCGTGGGCCAGCACGCCAACAAACAGATCGATGACGCCGGCCTCCACGCCGTCGAATCCTGCGCCATCCCCGGCCCCGGTTCCTGCGGTGGCATGTACACCGCCAATACCATGGCCAGCGCCATCGAGGCCCTGGGCATGAGCCTGCCCAACAGCTCCGCCCAGGCGGCCATTTCCGAGGCCAAGAAAGAAGACTGCCGCAATGCCGGCGCCGCCGTCGCCCGGCTCATCCAGCTCGGCATCCGCCCGCGCGACATCATGACCCGCCAGGCTTTCGAGAACGCCATCACCGTCGTCACCGCACTGGGCGGATCCACCAACGCCGTCCTCCACCTCCTGGCCATGGCCCACAGTGCGGGTGTGAAGCTTTCCATCGACGACTTCACCCGCATCGGCAAGCGCACACCCGTCCTGGCCGATCTCAAGCCCAGCGGACGCCACATGATGGCCGAGCTGGTGGCCATCGGCGGCACCCTGCCGCTGATGAAGCGGCTCCTCCAAGCCGGACTGCTGCATGGCGATTGCCTCACAGTTACCGGCAAAACCATGGCCCAAAACCTCAAGAACGTCCCGGACTATCCCGAGGGCCAGACCATCATCCGTCCCCTGGACAACCCCATCAAAAAAGACGGCCACCTGGTCATCCTCTACGGCAACCTGGCCCCCGGAGGCTCCGTGGCGAAAATCTCCGGCAAGGAGGGCCTTGTCTTCACCGGCAAAGCCCGCGTTTTCAACTCCGAGCCCGAGGCCATGAAGGCCATTCTCGCCCGCAAAATCAAGAAGGGCGACGTCATCGTCATCCGCTACGAGGGGCCCAAAGGCGGTCCGGGAATGCGGGAGATGCTTTCCCCCACCTCCGCGATCATGGGCCTGGGACTGGGCAAAGACGTGGCCCTCATCACCGACGGGCGCTTCTCCGGAGGCACCCACGGCTTCGTTGTCGGCCACATCACCCCGGAGGCCTATCAAGGCGGTCCGCTTGCCCTGGTCAAGAATGGCGACCGGCTGACCATCGATGCCGAAAAGCGCCGTTTGGACGTGGGCGTTTCCGCCTCAGAGCTGAAAAAGCGCGCCAAAGCCTGGAAGAAGCCCAAGCCCCGCTACACCCAGGGTGTCCTGGCCAAGTTTGCCCACCTCTGCGCCTCCGCCTCGGAAGGCGCGGCCACGGACAAAGCCCTGCGGCTTTGAGACGCGGCAAACATGTAGTGAACCGCCAAGAACGCGAAGCAGAAGCACCGGGTGCAATCACGGTGCACCGGACAGCCTTGGGTGGATGAGCAGGCGTTGGCATTCCGGTCTTACCGACCGAGCCGGGTACAGTTTACTTTGCGGCAAAGTAAACTGTACCCTTGGTGTGCCCGCACCTGCTACCAAACGTGATTACACCCGGAGGTTGTGACGGCCTTGCATTTGAGTTGAAAACGGGCCGCGCCCCTCCATCGTTTTCCCATGTATCGACCGCATTGGATTCAGTTTTCCTGGAATTTGAAGCTGCTGCCCGCGGAAGCCCCGGGGCATTCGGTGAAATCCGTGGAACTGCGCAAAGCCGGCCCGGATGACGCCATGGCCGTCTGGACCTTCATGGAGCGTGCCTACACCACGGACCTGGCTTGGGGCATGACCTTGGCCGAGCGTCTGAAAAAACTCAAAGATGCCGTTTTCGAGGGCATTGAAGACAAGAATGTGGAATTCTGGGTGGCGGACCATGGCCGGAAAATCATTGGTGGCAGCGGACTGCTCCTGGATGCGGGCGCCCCGGTCCAGATGGTGACCGGCGTCTGCGTGATGGAAGAATACCGCTGCCGTGGCCTGGGAGGCTGGCTGCTGCATGCCTCCCTCAAGCGCCTGGCCGAGACCGGCCTGGAGTCCGCCGCCGTGGTCACCCGCAGCAACACCCATGCCGCCCGCTACCTTTACCGCAAGTTTTCCTCTGCCCCGGCCCAGGCGGAGGCGTTTCCCGAAATCAAGCAGTTCGCCTGAACAGCGCAGCTGTCCTCCTCCGTGAAAACCTACGATGTGGTGGTGATCGGGGGCGGCAGCGCCGGCTACGCCGCCGCCCGCACCGCCGCCGCATCCGGTGCGAAAACCGCCGTGGTCGAAGGCGGAGCCGATGTCGGCGGGCTCTGCATCCTCCGCGGCTGCATGCCCACCAAGGCCCTGCTCGAATCCGCCCACCGCGCCCAGGCCATCCGCCATGCCGGGGAATTCGGATTGCGCACCGGTCCGGTGGCCCCCGACTGGAAGCGCATCATCGCCCGCAAAAATGCCCTCATCCGCGGCTTTGCCTCCTACCGCGTCCAGCAGCTGAAAAAAGGGAAGTTCGATTTCCTGCGCGCGCGGGCCGCGTTTGAGGACGCCCACACCCTGAAACTGGAGCGTGTTCCGGGTGCCCCTGCTCCGCCGGCACGCCTGCGCGGGCGCACCTTCATCCTGGCCACCGGATCGGCCATCGAGCGCAAGCCCATCCCCGGCCTCTGGGAAGCGGGCTGCCTCACCAGTGATTCCGCCATCCAGGCCTCCCGCCCTTTCAAAGACCTCATCGTCCTGGGCGGCGGGGCGATTGCCTGTGAGTTCGCCCAATACTTCCTCAACCTCGGCGTCCGCGTTACCCTCATCCAGCGCAGCCCCCAGATTCTCACCGGGCATGATCCGGACACCGCGGGCGAGCTGGAAAAAGCCTTCCGGCGGGAAGGCATGCGCCTTTTCACCGGCACCACGCTGGAGCGGGTCAGCGTCTCCGGACGGCGCAAGACCGTCCACTTCCGCCAGGGCCAGCGCGTGCTCCGCGCCAGTGCGGAGGAAATCCTCTGTGCGCTCGGCCGCGTTCCGGCCACCGCCGGACTGGGGCTGGAGGCTGCCGGCGTGCGCCTGGATGGACGCACTCCATCAATCGGGCGAACCCTCCAGACTTCTGCCCGCCACATCTTTGCCGTTGGCGATGTCGCCGGGCCTTATGAAGTCGTGCACACCGCCATCGCCCAGGGTGAAATGGCCGCACGCAATGCCCTGCGCCTGCTCGCCTGCTCCAAAAAACTCGAGCGCATGGACTACTCCCTGCACATGGAAGTGATCTTCACCGAGCCCGAAGTCGCCTCGATCGGCCTCTCCGAAAAGGAGGCCGCCACCCGTGGCATCGAAGTGCGGACCGCCTCCTACCCCTTCAACGACCACGGCAAGTCCATGATCATGGGGGCGAAAGAGGGCTTCGTAAAAATCGTGTCCCGTCCCCAAGACGGGCGCATCCTTGGCGCGCAAATCGTCGGCCCCCATGCCTCCGACCTCATTCATGAATTTGCCGCCGTGATGCACTTCAAAGGGACTGTCCGGGACCTGGCGGCGATTCCGCATTATCATCCCACCTTGGCGGAAATCGTGACCTACCCGGCCGAGGAATTGGCGGAGCAAATGCCGGTTCCCGGCAGGCGCTGAAGCGCTGGAAGAAGGAAAAGGAGCGGGAGAGAGGCAGAAGTGGTGACCCTAACGGGATTCGAACCCGTGCTGCGCCCGTGAAAGGGGCGTGTCCTAGGCCTCTAGACGATAGGGTCCCGTGGAAGGTAAAACGTGCCAAAGATTTTCCCGGGGTGCAATAGAAAAATGTCCGGTTCGGGCCGCCGGGGTGGAAATGCAAGCGCCGGGGTTGGAATGCCTGCCTGGGGCCATCGGCTGAAGCCCGTTTTTGCTGCCAAAGCCAAAGGCAAAGGACATCAAGCCCGCCAGCCGGGGCCGATGTTGCGGAGCCAGTGGGGCAGGACCTCGGCCAGGCCGCCGATGAGCACCGCCAGCACGATCAAGACAGCGTAAAGCGCCAGGGCACTGTAGCCGACGACCAGGGCGGCACGGGAGCGTTCGCGCGCCCGCTGGGTGGCAAAAGAAGAGGCCAGGTTGATGTGGCCGATGATCACGCCCACGATGGCCAAGGGGGATGTTCCACAGCAAAAGATGCCCGCCAGGCCCAGGCAGGAGCACACCAAGGCCACCGTGGCGGTCGATTCTCCGGGAGGCTGGACGCCGGGAACGGGCGCCGGGGCCGGATGAGGCGCGAGAGGGGGTGGGGTGGCCGCGCCGCCAGCTGCCAGGGAAGTCTCCGCCAGCGGCTTCCAGGTGGCCATGCCCTGCGTCCAAACCAGCGAGGAGGGCAGGACGGTCCCCTCGGCCAGGAGGCTGCGCAGGACGGATTCCGCCACCGGGCCTTCCTTGACTCCGTTGCGGGCGTAGAACCACTGGGCTTCCGCGGACATGACTACGTTTTAGATCAGGCCGCCAGGCCGGGCCATGAGAAAAATGACGGAGGGCGTTTGCAGCGCACTAATCCAGGTTTGGAAAAAATCCCCGCGGCATCAGGTAACTGTTGCCCTCGGCATCGATGAATTCCGGAGCTTCGGGCAAAAACTGGATGTGCCGGATTTCTTCAAACTCGATCTTCAGCGAGACTTGCTCCAGATGGCCGGAGGGGCCGAGGAGGCAGCCGTCCATGCGCAAGCGGGCGGGGGCTTCCGGATCGGAGGCGATGTAGCCGGTGAACGCATCATCCCCGTCAAGCGTGACGCGGGCGAATCCGCCTTCGGCAATCCGCTGGCGCATGGCGGGATTCATGGGCGGGTGAAAATGGCCCGCCGTTCGTCCGCGGTCAAGGCGCGCCAGGTGCCGGGGGCGAGTCCGTCAAGGTCCAGGGTGCCGATGGCGCTGCGGATCAGGCGCAGGGTGGGATGGCCCACCGCGGCGGTCATGCGGCGGACCTGGCGGTTTTTGCCCTCGGTCAGTGAAAGCTCAATCCAGCAATCCGGCACGGACTTGCGGAAGCGGATGGGTGGGTTGCGCGGCGGCGCGTCCGGGGCCGGAGCCAGCAAGCGGGCATGGCAGGGCAGGGTGCGGTGGCCGCCGATGAGCAGGCCTCCCCGTTGAAGCCGGTCCAATGCAGCAGCGTCTGGCCTGCCCTCAACCTGGACCCAGTAGGTGCGGGCATGGCCGGAAGCGGGATCGAGCAGGCGGCGGTTCAGTCCTGGCTCATCGGCCAGCAGCAGCAGGCCTTCGGAATCCGCATCCAGACGGCCCAGTGGATAGACCCGCGGAGGGAAGCCGAAGTCTCCCAGCGTGCCCCAGCGCGAACCGGGCTCGGGGGTGAATTGGGAAAGCACGCCGTAGGGCTTGTGGAAAGCCAGAAGCATGCGGCCAGCATAGGGACCGGGCGCGCTGGAGGAAAGCACCGCACAGGGACAATTGCGCCCTTGCCGCAGGGGCTGGGGGGTCCGTAGGCTCGCCCTTTGTCCATAGCCATGTGGTTCTATCATCTCCTGTTTCCAGCCGTTTTTGTCCTCGGGGCGCCGTATTTTGCCTGGAGGATGCTCAAGCGCGGACGGGCCGGCCATGGGCTGGGCGAGCGCTTCGGGATTTATCCTGTGGCGCTGCGCCGGAAGGTGGAGGCCATGCACGCGCCTCTCTGGATTCATGCGGTCAGCGTGGGCGAAATGATGCTGGCCCGCGTCCTGGTGCGCGAGCTGCGCCGGCTGCGTCCCGGGCAGGAGGTGGTGGTGACCTGCACCACCTCCACCGGGCGGGCGGTGGCGGAGCGGACGCTGGAAGATGAGCGCACGGCCGTACTGCACACCCCCGTCGATGCGCTCTGGATCGTGCGGCGCGCCTTCCGCCTGGTGAGGCCCTCAGTGGTTGTGCTCCTCGAGCAGGAACTCTGGCCCGCCCAAATGGAGGAAGCCCGGCGGCGTGGAGTGCCGGTTTGGATTGTCAACGCCCGCCTGTCGGACCGCTCCTGGCGGCGGATGAAGCGCTGGCGCGGGCTGCTGGGACGGCTCTGCCGCCCGGTGGCCTTTGTCGGCCTGCAGCAGGAAGCCGACCGCACACGGATGGCGGAAGCGGGATTCCCCCCGCATGCCCTGTTCCACACCGGCAGCATGAAGTGCGATGTGGCGGAACTGGATGGGGATAAGGCGGACTTGGCCGATGAAGTCCGGCGGAAGCTGGGCTGGGACGCTTCCACGCCGGTGGTGATGGCGGGCAGCACGCATCCGGGGGAGGAGGCGCTGCTCCTGGAGGCCTTCTGCGGCTGGAAGGCAAAGCATCCGGATTTGAAGCTTTTCCTGGCCCCGCGCCACGCGGAACGCGCCGGCGAAGTGATGCGCCTGGCCGAGGCTGCCGGATGGACCGCAGTGCGGCGGAGTGCGGCCGCTGCGGGCGCCGATGTGGCCGTGCTGGACACGACCGGCGAGCTGCGCTCGCTCTATCCACTGGCAGACGTGGTGGTGATGGGCAAGACACTGATCGCCCCGGACGGACAGGGTGGGCAGAATTTCCTGGAAGCGGCGCGCGCCGGGCGGGCGGTGGTTTGCGGGCCGCGGGTGGAAAACTTTCGTGCCCAGGTTGAAGCCTATGTTCGGGACGGTGCCCTGGTGAGGCTGGCGGACGCGTCCGGCCTGGCCGTGGAAGTGGACCGCCTGCTCGGCGACGAAGCTGCCCGCGGAGTGATGGGAAGCCGCGCACGGACACTCTACCAAGCCGAACTGGGGGCGGGAGCCCGGGTGGCGGGAATGCTGGCCTCGGTTTTGAAATAAATCAGGGCGGAAGGATGGAGCGGACGGGAATGGATGTTCCGGGAAGGGCCGCGGGCTGGAGGGCCTCTGCCTCGCCCAGCGGGCGGACGGTGGTGTAGGCACCGTTCTGCGGGGCAAGGTGAACCTCCACCCGGCGTTCCGCAGGGAGCACCAGCCAGTATTCGGGAATCCCGCCGGAGGCATAAATGGCGGCCTTTTCCCGGTCTAAATCTTCACTGGAGACAGCAACCTCCACCACCAGGAGTGCAGACGAAGGATGCCGGTGCAGGAAATCCGCGGGTCCGCCCTCCACCAGGGCCAGGTCGGGTTCGGGCTCGGAGTCTTCGAGGGTGATGGGCTGTCCCCGCCGCAGTTGAAGGCCTGTTGGGATGATAGCCAGCATCAGGTCGTGGATGATTTGGCAGGCGCAGGAATGCAAGGGTGATTTGCCCATCTTTTCCACAATCACGCCGCGGAGAAGCTCGGTGCGTTCGGAGATGACGCCGGCTGCACCCATGGCGTGGTATTGGTCCACCGTGACTTTGAGGGCCGCACGGCGGACAGGTTCTTTGTCCAGCAGGGAAGGCATGGAGTGAATATGGCAGAAAGAGCGGCTGGAAGCAATGCAAGGGCTGCAAGAGAAGTCATCGCAAACGGCTGCAGATGCCGGTGTCTCGTCGAAACAGTTCGCCTTGCAGATTAGCAAACTATTTCCCGGCCTGTCCGGGCCGGGCGGCTGCGTTTTGAATATTCAGGAATCGGGGGGATGCGGAGTGAATGAGGATGTGAATTACAGCTGGGTTTATCCCAACAGCTTTTGATCGGCCCTTCCCCGATCCGCGGGGCTCAGAGCAGGGCGTCGGCGTAGGCGGCGGGGTGGAAGGGGTTGAGGTCTTCGGGAGACTCGCCGGTGCCGGTGAACAAGGTGTCGAGGCCAAGAGTGGCTTTGACGGCGGCGATGGCGCCGCCTTTGGCGGTACTGTCCAATTTGGTGGCGATCAGGCCGGTGAGGCCGATGGCTTTGTGGAATTGCTCGGCCTGGGCCAGGGCGTTGGCGCCATTCGTGCCGTCGATGACCAAAAGGGTGCGCTGGGGAGCGGCGGGATCGAGCTTGCCGAGCACACGTTTCACTTTTTCCAGTTCACGGAGGAGGTTCTCTTTGTTGTGAAGGCGTCCGGCAGTGTCGATCAGGACGAGGCCGGCGCCGGAACGGCGGGCGTCTTCCAGGCCCTGGAAGGCAGCGGCGGCGGGGTCGCCGCCCTCGCGTCCGGCGGTGAAGCCGGTGCCGAGGCGGTCGGACCAGATGCGGAGCTGGTCGATGGCGGCAGCGCGGAAGGTGTCGGCCGCGACGAGGTGGACGCGGTGGTTTTGGTAGCGGTGGGCGAGCTTGGCGATGGTGGTGGTTTTGCCGGCGCCATTGACGCCAATGATCAGCCAGGCCTCGGCATCGACGGGAACCGGGGAGGCGGGCGTGCGGGGCCAGAGGGCGGTGATCTCCGCGCGCGCCGCCTGGCGCACGGTCTCCGCGCTGAGGGCCTGGCCTTTCAGGCGTCCGAGGATGCGCTGGGTCAGGGGCAGGCCGAGGTCGGACTGGATCAGGACGGACTCAAGTTCATCCCAATCGATTTTGCCGCCCTGGACTTGGGCGGCCCATTTTTTGAAGATGCCGAACATGGGGTCAGGATGCGGGGGGCTTGCGGGTTTTGCCGGCTGAGGGCGGGGCAGGCTCGCGGGCGGGGCGGGCCAGGTCCTGGCGGGCGCGGTCGAGGATGCCATTGACGAATTTGCCGGAGTCATCGGTGCTCATGGCTTTGGCGATCTCGATGGCCTCGTTGATGGCGACGACGGGGGGGACTTCGGGGACGTGGTGCATTTCGTAGAGGGCGAGGCGGAGGATGTTTTTGTCCACGGGGGCGATGCGGTCGGTTTTCCAGTTTTGGGCGTAGCGATTGATAAGGGAGTCGAGTTCGGGCAGGCGGGGGAGGAGGCCGTGGATGAGGGGCTCGGCGAAGGCGCGGGCATCTTTGGAGCATTCGGCGATGCGCCAGAAGGCGTCGAGGCCCTCGTCCAGGGGGAGGGTGGGGGAGTGTTCCTGCTGGTAAAGGAATTGGACGACCAGCTGGCGTCCTTCGCGGCGTTTGCCCATGGGACTATTGGAGTTTGGAGATTTTGGATTTGGGGCTTGTTCCGTCCATGGAAAGGAGGTGTTTGACGGCGTGGGCGGCTTCGGTGCCGCGGTTGAGGGTTTTGCCGAAGCAGCGGGCTTTGGCCTGGGCCTCGGTGCGGACCATGAGGATTTGGTGGATGACGGGCTTGTCGAAGCGGAGCATGAGGTCCATGAGGGCGCGGGTGGCGGCCTGGCCGATGAGGTCGGCGTGGGCGGTGCGGCCCTGCCAGATGACGCCGAAGGCGATGACGGCCCGGATGTCTTTGCGGGCGAGGAGGCGCTGGGTGGCGAGGGGAAGCTCGAAGGCGCCGGGGACGCGGACGATGTCCACGGCGCAGCCTTTGAGGTGGAGGAGGGCGCAATCGATGAGGCCGTCCACGTATTCTTTGTTGAAGAGGGAGGCGGCGATGCCGATGGCGGGTTTCATGGAAAAAGCGGTGATGCGGGAGGCGGAGAAGTGATTAGGGGATTGGGCAATGAAGGGACTGGGTGGGGAGGGAGAAATTCAGAGTTTGTGGCCCATTTTTTTCTTTTTGGTCTCGAGGTATTTTTTGTTATGGGGATTGGGCTTGGCGCGGATGGGGACCTGGTCCACGAGTTCGAGGCCGTAGCCGGAGAGACCGATGACTTTTTTGGGGTTGTTGGTGATGAGGCGCATGCGGCGGACGCCGAGGTCGTGGAGAATCTGGGCGCCGAGTCCGTATTCGCGCAGGTCGGCGGGGTAGCCGAGCTTGAGGTTGGCTTCGACGGTGTCGTAGCCCTTTTCCTGGAGTTTGTAGGCGTGGATTTTCGCGGGGAGGCCGATGCCCCGGCCTTCCTGGCGCATGTAAACCAGAATGCCGGCGCCGGCTTGGTCGATCATGCGGAGGGCGTCGTGGAGCTGGTTGCCGCAGTCGCAGCGGCGGGAGCCGAAGACATCGCCCGTGAGGCACTCGCTGTGGACGCGGACCAGGACGGGGCGGGATTTGGGGACTTTGCCTTTGACGAGGGCGAGGTGGTGGGAGCCATCACTGAGGACGCGGTAGAGGTAAAGGTCGAAAAGCCCGTAGTCGGTGGGCATTTGGATGACCTGTTCGCGCTCGATGAGTTTTTCGTGGCGGCGGCGGTATTCGATGAGGTCGCGAATAGTCCCGATTTTCAGGCGGTGGGTGGCGGCAAACTGGAGGAGTTCAGGGATGCGGGCCATCTGGCCATCGTCATTCATGATCTCGCAGATGACGGCGGAGGGGTCGAGACCGGCGAGGCGGGCCAGGTCCACGGAGGCCTCGGTGTGGCCGGCGCGCTGGAGGACGCCGCCTTCGCGGGCCTGGAGGGGGAAGATGTGGCCGGGCTGGACGAGGTCGGCAGGGCGCGCTTTGGGGCTGGAGAGGATTTTGACGGTGGCGGCGCGGTCGGCGGCGCTGATGCCGGTGGTGATGCCGCGGGCGGCATCGACGGAAACGGTGAAGTCGGTTTTGAGGCTCTCGCGGTTGTCGAGGACCATGCGCTGGAGGCCGAGCTGGGAAGCGCGGGAGCGGGTGATGGGGGCGCAGATGAGGCCGCGCCCGTGCCGGGCCATGAAATTGATGGCTTGCGGAGTGGCTTTCTCGGCCGCGATGATCAGGTCGCCCTCGTTCTCGCGGTCGGCGTCATCGGTGAGGATGACCATGCGTCCGCGGCGGATGTCGGCGATGATGGCCTCGATGGGATGGAAGGCGGGTTTCATGGCAAAGAGCGCAGCGGGTTATGGTATCCGAGGCGGGGATTCCGGCAAGCGGCAAGCGGCAAAAATCTTGGATGGGTTGTGCTTGATGGATGCGTGGGGCTGACCAGGATGAAAAGCTTATGCGATACGGCTATTTTGATGATGCGGCCAAGGAATATGTGATCGACCGCCCGGACACGCCCCGTCCGTGGAGCAATTATCTGGGTTCGCGCCGGTATGGCGGGGTGGTCACCAACCATGCGGGTGGATATTCCTTCTCGCATTCCCCGGCCGAGGGGCGCTTCTTGCGTTTGACCTTCAACAATGTGCCGATGGACCAGCCGGGCCGGTATTTTTACCTGCGGGACCGGGACTCGGGGGATTATTGGTCGGCCTCGTGGCAGCCGGTGGGCAAGCCGCTGGACCGCTACCGTTCGACCTGCCGGTTCGGCACGGGGTATGCCCGGATCACGAGCGATTACGAGGGCATCCAGACGGAGACGGATTATTTTGTGCCACTGGACCAGGAATTCGAGGTCTGGCGGCTGAAGGTGGCGAATACCGGAAAGACGCCGCGGCGGCTCTCGGTCTTTGCCTTCGCCGCCTTTGTCAATGAATGGAACATCTTCCATGACGCGTTCAACCTGCAATACAGCCAGTATATCGGGCATGCGGAGTGGAAAGACGGAATGATCGCGGCCTCGATGTGCCGGAATTTGCCGAGCGATCCGTCGAACTTTGCCAATCGGGACCAATCGCGCCACTGGTGGATGGGGCAGGCGGGCATCGCTCCGGTGGCGCACGACCTGGACCGGGAGGCCTTCATCGGTGTTTACAACGGGTTCCACAACCCGCAGGCGGTGGTGGCGGGGCGCTGCGGAAACTCACCGGGTGCAAGCGACAACACCTGTGGGGCGATGCAGACCGACATCGATCTGGCTCCTGGAGAGACGCGCGAGCTGGCCGTCTTCCTGGGCATCGGGCGGGCGGAATCGGCCGGGCGCGGGGCGCTGGCGGCGTATGGCACGCCGGCGCGGCTGGACGCGGAAATGGAGCGGCTGAAGGCGCACTGGCACGGACTGCTGGAAGGCTTCCTCTGCCGGACGCCGGACCCGGAATTCGATTCCATGACGAATGTCTGGGGAGCTTACAATTCGCTGATGACTTTCATCTGGAGCCGGGCTTGCAGCCTGGTGTACACTGGGGACCAGCGGGACGGGCTGGGTTTCCGGGACTCGGTGCAGGACACCCTGGGGGTAACCCATTTGATGCCGGAAGCGGTGCGCGAGCGGCTGGAACTGATGCTGACGGGGCAAGAATCAACGGGCGGTGCGCGTCCGGAGATCAAACCCTGGCTGCACAAGCCCGGGGCGATGCCGTTGACGAATCCGGAGCGCTACCGGTCCGATGACTGCCTGTGGTTTTTCAACAGCATCCCGGCTTACGTGGCGGAGACGGGGGATTATGCCTTTTACCGCAAGGTGCTGCCGTATTCCGACCGGGGAGAGGACACCGTGCTGGGGCATTTGAAGCGGGCTCTGCAATTCAATCTGGAGCGTTCTGGCGCCCATGGCTTGCCGTGCGGGCTGGAGGCGGATTGGAACGACTGCCTGAAGCTGGGCTACCGGGGGGAGAGTGTCTTTGTCACCTTCCAATTGCGCCTGGGGCTGGATGCCTACGCGGCAGTGGCCCGGCACTTGGGCGAGGAAGGGGAAGCGGCCTGGGCGGAGGGCGAGCGGCGGGCTTTGGACGAACGCATCCGGGCCAAGTGCTGGGATGGCGGGTGGTTCATCTGGGCCGTGGGGGAGGACGGGACGGTCTATGGTTCCAAGGATTTTCCCGAGGGCCAAATTTACCTCAACACCCAGTGCTGGGCAGTGCTCAGCGGCTGGCCGGACGAGGCGCAGAAGCGTGCGGCCATGGATGCGGTCCAAGAGCGCCTGGCCACCCGTTACGGGGTGATGATTTGCAGTCCGCCGTTTGAGAAAACCCCGGTCAAGGTGATGCGCGCAGTGCTGATGAACCCGGGCAACAAAGAAAACGGCGGCATTTTTTCCCACACCCAGAGCTGGGCGGTGATGGCGGAGGCGGCGCTGGGGCGCGGCGACCAGGCCTACGCCTACTACCGCTCATTCCTGCCCGCAGCTTACAATGAGCTGGCAGAAGTCCGGCAGATCGAGCCTTACGTGCACTGCCAAAGCACGCACAGCACGTTCAGTCCGAAATTCGGGGCCAGCCGGGTGCCCTGGCTTTCCGGAACGGCATCGTGGAGCTATTTTTGCGCCACGCAGACGATCCTGGGCATCATTCCGCAGGCGGATGGGCTGAAGATCGATCCCTGCATTCCCTCAGCCTGGCCTGGATTCACGGTGCGCCGCCGGCTGCGGGGGCGGTGGATCGAGATCGAGGTGAAGAACCCCCGCGGGGTCTGCCGGGGGGTGGCCTCGGTGGAGGTGGATGGGAAAGCCGTGGCCGGCTCTGCTGTTCCGGATGCGCTGCTGAAGGAAGGCAGCCACGTAGCGGTGGTGATGGGATAGGTCAGAAACGGAATGGCCGGGGAAGCGTGCGCTTCCCCGGCCATCGGTTCCGGAGCGGCTGGAGGGCCGGGTGGATCAATAGACGTCGCGCAGGTATCGGCGTTCGTCCTTGGCCAGGGTTTTCTCGATGTATTCGGTGGCGGCTTCCAGGCTCATGCCGCCGTGTTCCTGGGCGATGGCGATAAGGGTCTGGTGGACGTCTTTGGCCATGCGCTTGGCATCGCCGCAAACGTAGAAATAGGCGCCTTTCTGCAGCCAGCTCCAGAGTTCCGCGGCGTTTTCTTTCATGCGGTCCTGGACATAGACTTTTTGCGCCTGGTCGCGGGAGAAAGCGGTGCTGAGCTTGGTCAGGAGGCCGGAAGTCTGCCAGGCGGCGAATTCGTCCTCGTAGAGGAAGTCGAGAGACTGGCGCTGGTCGCCGAAGAAGAGCCAGTTGGGGCCCTTGGCGCCGTCCATCTCGCGCTGTTCCAGGAAGGCGCGGAAAGGGGCGATGCCGGTGCCGGGGCCGACCATGATGACCGGAGTGGCGGGGTCTTCGGGCAGTTTGAAGTGCTTGTTGGGGGCGACGAAGATGGGGACATTGCTTTCACCAAGGGTGGTGTGGTCCGCGAGGTAGCCGGAGACCAGGCCCTTCTTTTTGCGCCCGTGGGTTTCATAGCGCACGATGGCCACGGTGAGGTGGACTTCATTGGGGTGCTTGGCCTGGGAAGAGGCGATGGAGTAGAGCCGGGGGACGCTTTTGTTGATCATTTCCAGAAGTTCCTCGGCGGAGGCGGGCTTGAATCCGCTGTCCTGGAAGACATCGAAGACATCACGGGTGAAAATGAATTCGGCGAGCTTGGCTTCATCGGCCACGAGGGCGGCGTAGCGGTCCTTGGCGGCGCCGGCAGGGAGTTTTTCGGCCAGGGCTTTGACCAGCTTGGTGCCCGCACGGTTGAGGGTGTATTCCTTGATGAGCAGATCGCGCAGGGGCTTGGTGGAGCCGTCTTTCTGGGCGATGGGGGCGGAGGGGGAGAGGGCGAGGAGGGCGAGGAGTTCGTCCGCGGCGGCGGGGTCATTGGTGCCAAAGACGCCGATGGAGTAGCCCGGGGAGTATTGGAGGCCGCTGCCGGAGAGGTCGATGACGATGTGGCGGGTTTCTTTTTCGGAGCCCGTTTTGTTGAGCACCGATTTGGAGGTGATTTTGGCCAGGAAGGGGTTGTTCTTGTTGTAGGGGCTGGCGGGGGCTTTGACGGGGGTGTCGCTCATGCGGGTCTCCAAGTTGCGGTTGAAAAGTCTTGCAGGCTAAGCAGCCGGGCCTGCCGCGCAAGACTAAAGGCGGCGGCTTTCGCCGTCTGGGTGTAATGGGGGTTTGGCCGTACTGGACATCCTTGGGGGGATGAACAGACGCTGGCAAACTGGCCTTAGCGACCAAGCCGGGGAGAGTTTACCCGCCTGAGGCGGGTAAACTCTCCCCTTTGTGTGTCGGGCCCCGGTGGGTGCGGAGGGCAAACTCCGCCTCCGGGGAGGAGTCAACGGCTCTTGACCACATCAGCCGCATTCCCCAGCCGGATGATTTGATCGCATTCTTCGAGAGTGGAGAGGCGGTGGGCGATGGCCAGGATGGTGAGGCGTCCATGAAGGCGGTGGATGGCCTTCATGACTTCGGCCTCGGTGGCGGTATCGAGCGCGCTGGTGGCCTCGTCCAGGATGAGGACCTCGGGGCGGTGGTAGAGGGCGCGGGCCAGGCCGATGCGCTGGCGCTGGCCGCCGCTTAGCCTGACACCCCGTTCACCTACCAGGGTGTCCCATTTCCCGGGCAGTTCGTTTTCGACGAAGGAGGCGATTTGAGCAGCCTCGGCGGCCTCGCGCAGCGCGGCGGGATCGATTTCCGCGGGAGGGATGCCGAAGGCGATGTTTTCGGCGATGGAGGCATCGAGGAGGAAGATGTCCTGGGGGACGTAGCCGATGAGGCGGCGCCAGGCGGGGAGGCGGTCCGGAGTGAGCGGGAGTCCGTCGATGAGGATTTCCCCGCTTTGAGGGGCATGGAGGCCGAGGAGGAGGTCCACGAGGGTGGATTTGCCGGAGCCGCTGGGGCCGGCGATGCCGATGGCGGCATTTTTGGGAATGGTGAGGGAAAAGCGGTCGAGTACGGGTGAGGCGGAACCCGGGTAGTGGAAGGTGGCTTCCCGGAGTTCGATGGCTTGATGGAAAAGAAGCGGGGTGGCGGCGGTGGGGGATGGGGGCGCGGCAGGGGTGGGCGGGGCGGGTGGGAATTCGGCCCGGAGTTCGCGGACGACGTAGCGGACGGCCTGGATTTGGGTGATTTGCCCGTAAATCATCTGGAAGGAGGGCAGCATGCGGTAGGCGGCCAGGGCAATGACCGTGAGGTTGGGGAGGATGTCGTCGAGCGGACGGCCTTGGAGCAGGTAGAAGAGGATGATGGCGATGAGGCCGCCGAGGGCGAGGGGCTCGATGAGGTAGCGGGGGCTGTTGCCGAAGAGGGGAATGAGGGGGTGGATGCGGGCCTGGGCGGCGGAGTGGTGTTTGAAGGCGCCGATGAAGCGCGGGGTTTTGCCGTGGACGAGGATGGGCTTGATGCCACCAAAAAATTGCTGGGCGGTGATGTAGGTGCCGGCGTTGGCGGATTGCAGGCCTTCACCCAGGCGGCGGGCGCGGTGGCGGAGCTGGAGGAATACGGTGGCATAGAACCCCCCCAGGCCCACAGCGGCGCCCAGGGCGATGAGGGGCTGGACGAAGAATATGGTCAGGAGCAGGAGGGCCAGGGTGACCAGGCGGGTCAGGCACTCCAGCAGCGGGAGGAGGACGCCGTTGATGAATTGTGAGACATCGCCCAGGAGTTTTTGCATGAGGGCGCCCGAATTGCGTTCGAGGAAATAGCCGTAGGGGCGTCCGGCCAGGCTTTCCATCATGCCGATGCGGAGGAAGTGGCCCAGCCCGTGGCCGTAGCGTGTGCGGATGATTTCACCGGCCAGGCTGGAGGCATTGGCGGCAAAGAGAAGGGCGACGGAAACCAGGCCGGAGGCAATGAGCAGCGTGCGATGGTCCATCTCCGGCAGGAACGCGAGAATGGCGGAGCCGAAGTGGCTGCGGCGGATGCGTTCGGGATCGGCAGCGAGGGCGAAGAAGGGGAAAACGGAGGCGACGCCAACCACTTGCATCAGGCCGTTGGCAAGGATGATCGCCAGCGTGCCGATGAGGCGCCAGCGTCCGTAGGGCAGGGCCAGGGCCAGGCAATCGCGGACCAGTTGGTGGAAGGAGCGGAGCACGGCGGCTAGGGTCAGCAGATGACGGCGCCGCTGTTGTCCGCGGTCAGGACGTGGATGAGAGGCTCGGCGCCCCCCTGGCGGGTGAAGGCGGATTTCATCGCCTGGGCGACCATGTGCTCGCTGTGCAGGGTGAGGGCCAGCAGAGTCGAGCCGGAGCCGCTGATGCAGGCGCCGAGGGCGCCGGCTTCGACAGCGGCCTCGATGGCGGAGCCGCCGCCGGGGATGAGCGCGAGGCGGTGGGGCTGGTGGAGGTGGTCCTCGAAGTGGCCGCGGAGCAGCGGATAGTTATGGTCCATGAAGGCTGCGGTGAGCAGGGCGGTTTGCTGGAGGTTGCGCACGGCATCGGCAAAGGGAACGGAGGCGGGCAGGACCGCACGGGCTTTCTTGGTCTCCACTTCGAAGGGGGGGATGGCGGCGATGAATTTGAGCGTTTCATCGACCGGTGTGCGGATGTGGCCGTTGGGTGCGGAGGCGGCAAAACCTCCATAGAAGGCGGGAACGGCATTGTCGGGGTGGCCTTCAAGGGCGATCGTGAGATCGAGCAGGACCTCACGGGGCAGAGGGCGGTTTTCGCGTTCATTGAGGGCCAGGAGAAGGCCAAGGCGGACGGTGACACTGCTGCCGAGGCCGCGGGAGCGGGGCACATCCCCGGTGATGCGCAGGTCCCAGGAGCGTGCGGGCAGGCCGCAGGCGCCGTAGAAGGAAGCCGCCGTTTCAGCGATAAACGCGTCGGGCCAGGGCGCGCTTTTATCGAGAAGTGTGAGGGTGTTGTAAAGGGCCAGGGCGGCGCCCAGGCAATCGAACCCCGGACCGAGATTGGCGGTGGTGGCGGGGACACGCACGGAGACGGCGGACATGGGGGCAAATTGAAGGAAGCCGGGGTTTAATCCAGCCGGAAAAATGAAGCCACCGTGGCTTCGGTTTCCGCGGACAGCGCTTCCAGGCTCATTCCGCGCAGGGCGGCGATCTGGGCGGCAACGATGGCGGTGTGGGCGGGCTCGCAGCGCTTGCCCCGGTGGGGGACAGGAGCGAGGTAGGGGCAGTCGGTCTCGAGCATGAACCGGCCCGGCCGCGCCGCCGCGGCGCTGGCCTGAACCTGGGCGGCATTTTTGAACGTGGCGATGCCGGTGAAAGACACCAGGTGGCCCAAAGCGTCCAGCTGCTCCACTTGTTCCGGGGAGCCGCCGAAGCAGTGAAACACGGCACGGACGCGTCCGGTGAATTCGCGCAGGATGGCCAGGGTGTCCTCCCAGCTGTCCCGCTGGTGGACGACGACACCCAGGCCGAGGCGGGAGGCCAGATCGAGCTGGCTGCGGAAGAAGCGGGCCTGGCGGCTTTTCCAGGATGCCAGACGCGCAACATAGGCGGCCTCGGATTCATCCTTTTCTTGCGGCGGCAAGTGATGGTAGTCCAGGCCGCATTCGCCGATGGCGGCGAAACGTTCCCGGTGGCACAGGGCTTCGAGTTGGGCCAGGGCATCCTCGCCATGCTCCGCGACGTTGCAGGGGTGGATGCCGGCTGTGGCGTGCAGGCCGGGTTCCTGGCGGACCCAGGCGGCAGCGGCGGCCAGCCGTTCCAGCCGGGTGCCGATGACCATCATGCGCGTGACTCCGGCAGCCCGCGCCCGCTCCAGGACCTGGGCACGGTCGGCATCAAAGTCGCTGAAATCGAGATGCGTGTGGGTATCGGTCCAGGCGGGCATGGGCAAACTCATTGCGTCAGGAGAAAGCTGGCAACAGGCATGTCGGCAAAAAAGCACAGAATGGGCAAAATGGCTTCAAACTTTGGAATGAGCCGCCCGCACCCTGGGAAGGCCGGGCAGGCTCCGGTTCTCCGCAGCCTGCAGGCGGTCCCAAATCCCTGTTGAGTTTTACGGCGTGGACCCTATTTTTCTCCGGTGCTCAAGGTCCTGCTCAGTTCGAAAATCCACCGTGCCACGGTGACCGATGCTTCCCTGCACTATGAGGGGAGCCTGGCCGTGGATGCCGAGTTTCTGGCGGCTTGTGGCATGGCGGAATACGAGAAAATCCTGGTCGGCAACTTGAGCAACGGGGAGCGTTTCGAGACCTATGCCATAGCAGCCCCGGCCGGGAGCCGCACGATCAGCCTCAATGGCGCCACGGCCTACCGGGGCAAGATCGGCGACCGGCTGACCATCATGAGCTTCTGCCTGGTGGATGGAAAAGAAGCCCTGTCCCACCGGCCTTCCGTCATCCTGCTGGACGAGAAAAACCAGATCATCCAGCGCAAAGGCGCGTGAAGTCCGCACCCTTCCAACAATCACCCATCCCCCTATTTATGCCTCACACCAAACTCTTCATCCCCGGCCCCGTCGAAGTTTCTGAAAAAACCTGGCAGGCCTTCCGCAAGCCCATGATCGGCCACCGTGGCAAAGGCTTCCAGGAGCTTTACGCCCGCATCCAGCCCCGGCTTCAGGAGCTGTGCGGCACCACCCAGCCGGTCTTTGTCTGCACCGGGTCGGCCTGGTGTGTTATGGAAGCCGCGCTGCGCAACCTTGTCCGCGAAAAAGTCCTGGTCTGCATGAGCGGCGCGTTTTCGGACAAGTGGTTCGATGTCGCCCAGAAGTGCGGCAAAAAAGCCGAGAAACTCCAGGTGGAATGGGGCCAGCCGATCCTGGCCGCGGATGTGGAGGCCCAGCTGGCGGCGGGCGGCTTCGATGCGGTCACGCTGATCCACAACGAAACCTCCACGGGAACTCTCAACCCGCTGGAAGAAATTGCCGCGGTGGTGCGGAAGTTTCCGGGAGTCCTGTTTATTGTCGATACAGTCTCCTCGTTCTCCACGATGAAGATCGGCTGCGATGCCCTGGGCATCGACGTGATGCTGGCCGGGGTGCAGAAGGCGCTGGCCCTTCCGCCCGGTGCGGCCGTCTTCACTGTGTCCGAGCGGGCCTATGCCCGGGCTGCGGAGATCAAGGACCGCGGGTATTACATGGACTTTCTGGAATTCCGGAAAAATGGCGAATCCAGCATGACCCCGACCACGCCGTCGATATCCCATTTCTACGCCCTGGAGAGCAAGCTGGAGGATATTTTCAACGAGGGACTGGAGCCGCGTTATGCCCGCCACCGGGAGACCCGTGCCATGGTGCACGCCTGGGTGGCCCGCAATGGCTTCGAGCTTTTCCCGCCTGCCGCTTACGCCTCACCTTCACTGACCTGTGTTAAAAACACGCGGGGCATCGATGTGGCCAAGCTCATAGCCTGGCTCAAGGAAAACCATCACTGCATCATTGACGGCGGCTACGGGAAGATCAAAGGGACAACCTTCCGCATCTCCAGCATGGGGGACGAGACTACGGAAACCCTGGGTCAGCTCCTCAACTGGCTGGATGAGGGACTGTCCGCACTGTAGGCGTCATTTCTTCCCATCCAGCGCATCCAGGACGATGCCCGGGGTCAGGACCTCGGGCAGCACGCGGGGCGCGGCTTCACCCGGGAGATAAACCAAGTTGAATGGGACGGCGGAGCGTCCGAAGCGGGCGAGTTCCGCGGTGATGGCGGGGTCCTGGTTGGTCCAATCGGCCTTGAGTGCGGCCACCTTGCGTTCGCGGAATGTTTTCAGGACTTCGGACGACCCGAAGACGACGCGTTTGTTGACCTGGCAAGTGGCGCACCAGCGCGCGGTGAAATCGACATAGACTGGACGGCCCCCGGCCAGGGCGGTTTCCACGCGTTCGGCAGACCAGGGTTCCCAGGCGATGTCCTGGGGCGAGGCCTGGCGGGGCCAGCCGTAGGCGAGGGAGGCAAAAGTGAGCAAGAGGGCGGCGGCCAGGCCCCAGCGGCGGGTGTGGGCAGGCAGGGCGGGGGAGGCGGTGCGGCCATAAATCCAGGCAGCGGATGCGAGTAGCACCAGGCTGAAGAGCGCCGCGAGCAAGCGGGCTTCATCAGCCTGTCCGGCCAGCACCCAAAGGAGATAGGCGGCGGCGGCGTAGAGCAGGAAAGCCAATCCCTGCTTGAGCGTTTCCATCCAGGCTCCGGGCCGGGGCAAATGGCGGACCAAGGCGGGAAAAGCGCAGAGCAGCAGGAATGGTGAGGCCAGGCCGAAGGCAATGGCAGTGAAAAGAGTGAGCGAGGGCAGGGGGGGCAGGGCCAGCGCGGCGCCCAGTGCCGGGGCGAGGAACGGGGCTGCGCAGGGGGTGGCCACAACTGTGGCGAGAACGCCGGAGAGGAAGGACCCACCGAGTCCGGATGTGGACGCGCCGCTCCCGGTTCCGACCAGCGAGGTGCCGATTTCAAAAACGCCGCTCATGTTCAAGCCGAAGAGCAGCATCAGGGAGGCCAGGGCATAAACAAAACCCGGTTCCTGCAATTGGAATCCCCACCCCAGCTGGGCACCGCCGCTGCGGAGCAGGAGAAGCACGCCGGCCAGCAGCCAGAAAGAGCCCAGAACGCCGGCAGTGTAGGCCAGGCCGTGCCGGATGACGCGCGCGCGGGATTCCCCCGCCTGATGGACCAGGCCCATGATTTTCAACCCCAGCACCGGAAAGACGCAGGGCATGAGATTCAAAATCAGGCCGCCCAGCAGCCCGAAAAGCAGTATGGTGGCGAAATTTTGTGAGGGGATTGCGGCGCTGGCTTCCGCCTCCCCGGGGACCGGGACGAGTGGCGGGATTTCGAAATACTGCACGCCCGCCGGCCCTTCAATCCGCAGCACGCCAGAGACAAACGCAGGCTTGGCCGCATTGGCGGACTTGGGAATGAGGAGGGTGGGGGAAGAATTCCCGGCTGACAGTTTCTGCGGGGCGCCGTATTCCACCACCTGTTCCTGGGCCGCAAAGAAAAAGGCGCCGGGGACCAGGCGTGCGCTGGCCTGTTCCATGACCAGCGCCCATTCAGAGCCCCGGTCTTCCAGCCGGAAGGGTGAAAAGGCCGGCTGGGGCAGGGAAGCCCGGGCAAGGGTGAAGTCCGCCTCACGCGTTTTGTCGGGGCGCGGAGCAGAAGCCACAGGCAGGGTCAGTTCCAAATCGGCTCCGCCTGGGATGCAGATTTCCTCGCATTCCAGCCAGTCGGCCCGTGCCTTGATGGGAACGCGGGTGCCTGGACGGAGGGTGCGCGGAGGGGTGATCTCGACCAAGAGCCAGGCCTCACCCTCGTAGGCATAACTGACCAATCCGCCCGCGTCGATCCGCTGCGGCGCGGGCCACTGGATCGGGCCGGCGGTGAAATCCCGCGGCAGCGTCCACGCGAGGGTGGTGGCCAGTCCGGAATCGCCCGGATTTTTCCAATACGTGTGCCAGTGCGGGTCCATCTTCATCCGCAGGGCAACGGTGAAGGGCTGGCCTGGGGCGATGGCAGACAGCTCGGAAACCAGTTCCACTTCGGTATGCTGGCTGCGGGCGGAGGAGGCTCCCAAGGCCAAGGACCCAGGGCCCAGCACCAAGGGCACAAGCAGGCAAAACAACCGGATAATTTTGGATTTTGGATTTTGGATTTTGGATTGGGAATTCATTCGGACCGTTGTTTGAGGGTTTTCAATGAGGCCACGACCATGCGCAGAATGGACTCGGTTTCTGCCACAAGCTTAGCCAATTCCGGACCGTCGGCCAGCCGGGCATCCCGGATCATTTCCAGCCAGTGCAGGGTCTCATCGGTTTCTTCTTCCACATCTCCCAGCTTGGAAATCAAATGAGCCCGGGATTTCGCACGGCATGCCGCGCGGTAGTTCGCCCCCACGCTGGAGGCGGAGCGAACCAGTTGGCGGCCAAGTACCCTGCCCGCTGTATTTCGCGGCAAAACATCGAGAAAGGCGATCACATCCAGACCCAATTGACGCGTCCGGCGTTTGAACTCGGCCTCGTTCATAATGATGCTATGCTGGCCAGATAATCTAAAAGCCAAAACCGAAAATCCAAAATTGCCCATGTCCCCTCCCGACCTTTCCGCCCAGGTCCGTGCGCTGCCGCACAAGCCGGGGGTTTATTTGTTCAAGGACCGCTTCCACAAGGTCATCTACGTGGGCAAGGCGCGCGACCTTCACCGCCGGGTCTCGCAATATTTCCACCCCTCGCGGCGCCAGAGCGCGGATTTAAAGACGCGGGCGCTTATCCAGAGCATCTGGGGGCTGGAGACCCACGTGGTGAAGTCGGAACCGGAGTCGATCCTCCTTGAGGGCAAGCTGATCAAGGAATACCGCCCGCGCTACAACATTTCGTTCCGGGACGACAAGCGCTTCTTGCTGGTCAAGGTGAACCTGGCCGACCCCTATCCCCGGTTCCAGCTGACCCGGGCCAAGAAAGAGGATGGCTGCCGGTATTTCGGCCCGTTCGCCCATTCCGGGGCGTTGCGGGCGACGCTCAACCTGATGAAACGCCTCTACGGCCTGCGTTCCTGCCGTGCGGTGCTGCCGGATGAGCGCGATTACAAGCACTGCCTGGACCACATCATCAAAAACTGCGCGGCCCCCTGCGTGGGGAAAATCACCCGGGCCGAATACATTGCCCGGGTGAAGGAGGCCTGCGGTTTTTTGGAGGGCAAGTCATCCGACATGCTGCGGGACCTGGAGGAAGAAATGCGCAAGGCGGCGGAGCGGCTGGACTTCGAGCGGGCGGCCGCGCTGCGCAACATGCTGGAAGACATCAAGGACACGACCCGGCCCCAGCGCAAATTCGTGCGTGAAATTCCCAGCACGGTGATTCCGGAGAAGGACCTGGAAAAACTCCGGGATGTGCTGCAATTGCCGGCCGTGCCCGCGGTGATCGAGTGTTTCGATATTTCCAACATTTCGACCACGCACAAGGTGGCCTCGATGGTGGCCTTTCGCAATGGGCGTCCGGACCGGGCGAATTACCGGCGTTTCCGGGTCAAGACTGTGGAAGGCCAGGATGACTTCGCCAGCATGGCCGAGGTGGTGGGCCGGCGCTACCGCCGCCTGTCCGCCGAGGGGCGGGCGATGCCGGACCTGATCATGGTCGATGGCGGCAAGGGCCAGTTAGGTGCGGCGCTCAAGGAACTGCAGGCCCTCGGGCTGCATGACCAGCCGCTCATCGGCCTGGCCAAGCAGCGGGAGGAAATTTTCCGGCCGTTCAGCCCGGACCCCATCCTGCTGCCGCTGGAATCCGGGGCCATCCGGCTGCTCCAGCGCATCCGGGACGAGGCGCACCGCTTTGCCAACGGCTACCACCAGCTGCTGATGAAAAAGCGGATGAGTGAAAGCGTGCTGGATGAGTGCCCGGGGGTGAGTGAGGCCAAGAAAAAGGCCCTGCTGGCGCATTTTGGGTCCGTGGAGCGCATCCGCCGGGCAGGGGAGGCGGAGCTGCGGGAGGTTCCGGGCGTGGGCGAAAAGCTGGCTGCTGAATTGGTGGCCTTCTTTGCCCGGGTGGCCGGGACCCCCGAGGTGCGCAGCGGAGGCGGCGCGGCAGCGGACGAAGCGGACGTTGTTTACACGCTTTCGAGGGATTCCCAGGCCTTGCGGTAGCTGCGGGATTCGAGGTAATGGCGCAGCTGGGGAGGGAAGGAGGGATCGGGCCGGAGGCTGAATTTTTCAAGGTCCAAGACAACACCCGGCAGGTCATTGGGCTGGCCGTTGCGCTGGGCCTCGATGGCCTCGAAGTAGGCCTTCAAAGTGGAACGCAGACATTCCAAAGCGTTCATAATAAAATGATCGCTCAAATTTCGAGAGATTCCAATGGAAAATCGAGGCAGATCATGCCCGAGGTGTCAGAAGTCGAACGGACGCCGGCATCCCGGGCATGGCGGGCGGCGTCCTTCATTTTCAACATTTGCATGACGGTCCAGGGAAGGATGGCATCCGGCCCCGGCCCGGCTATGCTGGCGGGATGTTGCGTTATGCAGGGTTTGCCTGGCTGCTGGTTTTTCCCATGGCCTTGATCCGGGCGGAAAGCCCGCCGGACGCCTGGACTGCGCTTCAGGCCGTGGTGGAAGCCGCCTGCCAGTCGCCATCAGAAAAGGTGATCCTGAGCTACGATCCGGCCAAGCGCCTCTTGAAAGTGGGCCGGGAGCTGCAGCTGAACAAAGTGACGCAGCGGCGGCACATCCAGGTGGTTCCGATCGACCGCCTGGTCCGGGAAATTCCCATTGAGGGCGTGGGCCGGATCGCCGATCCCTGGGTCAAAATCCGCACGCGGGATGGGCGCAAGCATGTCCAGGTGGCCATCGAGCGGGAATTGAACGGGGAGATGGCCGATTTTTCCTCCGGGGACGGTGAAGAGCCGGACCAGGCCTTCCTGGTGGTGCCCTGTGCGCCGCGGGAGGTGAAAAAGCTCAGGGATGCGCTGCAGGCGTTTCTGGAGGCGGAGCAGAAGAGTTAGGAGACTGTCCGCGCAGGACGCTCCAGGCGCCGAGCAGGAAGGCCGAACCGAGCACGGCCACTGCGGCCAAAGCCATGACGCAGCCGATGACCAGCGGCTTGCGGTCGTCGAATTGCGTGTGGGGGGAGGGCGGCGTCATGAGATGCGGGTGACTTCCACGGTGGCGTGCAATTCGTTTTCCACCGGGCGGGGCGAAACGTAGGAGCCCTGGATGGGGCTGACCGAGGCGGGGTCCAGGGCCACCGCGACCGGGATGAAGCCGTCTCCACAGAAGATGCCATGGGTGGGGTCCAGGCCTTTCCATCCGGCACCGGGCAAATAGACCTCGGCCCAGGCGTGCATGGCATTGTCGGCCCGGGTGGTGCCGCTTTCGGCTTGGACATGCAGGTAGCCGCTGACGAAGCGGGCAGCCACGCCGCAGGCGCGGCAGGCCTCGATCATCAGCACGGTGAAATCACGGCAGCTTCCCGATTCGCGCTGGAGCGTTTGGTCCGGGGTCTGGATTCCGGATTCCTCCCGGCGGGTGTAGCGCAGCACTTGGTGGACGGCTTGATTGAGCCGGGTCAATTCGGCCACCGTGCCGCCTTGGAGTCCTCCGGGAAAAAGGGCCTGAATCCATCGGTCCACCGCGGTGCTGGCGGCGCCGCCTTGGCGGCACAGGTAGGGAGCCAGTGCGGACGCCTCCGCCGGCTGGTAGCGCAGCGGCAGATGGACGGCATGCGGGTCCAGGATGAAATCGAACGGATTGTCCTGGAGCATGTCCACTTCCGCCTCCATGGCCACGGCCAGCTGGCGGGACTCCCCTTCGGGGGTGGCGGTGGCGTAGAAGTTTTCATGCAAGTCCCTGGCCCAGCGCAGCCGGCCCTGGGGGAGCAGGCGGAGGTCAAAGCGGAGTAGTCGCAGGTGGTGGTCCTCCCGGGGGCGGAGGAAGAAGCGGTGGCTGCTGAAAGGGACCATGGACGCGTAGGCATAGCGGCTGGTATGGCGGATGCGGTAGCGCACGGGTCACATTAGACCGCAGGAACCATGCCCGCACGCGGAAATTTCTCTGGAGGTGTGGCGTGGGGGCGATAGACATGGGCCTGATGATCAGTTCCAGCCTCCGCGGCATCCTGGCCTACACTTCGCGTTTCCGGGACCGCACGTTCGTACTCTCCGTGGACAGTCTCGTGCTCGAAGGGGAAACCCTCCGCAACCTCATTCTCGACATCGCGGTGCTCCGCTCGGTCAATATCAAGACCGTGCTGGTGCACGGCGCCAGCCGCCAGATCGGGCAATTCGCCCGCGAAGCCGGCATCCAGCCCAGCAACACCGATGGCATGGGGGTGACGGATGACGCCACGCTCCAGACCGCCATCAATGCCTCCAACCGGATCGCCCACGAGTTGCTGGAGTCGTTCAGTGAGGTGGACCAGCGGGCCATGGTCAGCAACGCCATCATCGCCCATCCGGCGGGCATTGTCAGTGGGCGGGACTTGATGCACACCGGCCGGGTGGAGCGGGTGGACTTGGATTTCCTCCAGACCGCCCTGGACCATGGCATCATCCCCATTGTTCCGCCGCTGGGCTTTGACGGGGAAGGCCGGACTTTCCGGGTCAACTCGGATGGGGTGGCCCTCGCGGTAGCCCGCGGACTCAAAGCGGCCAAGCTCATTTTCCTGGGCCCCAGCAACGGCGTGGCCGCCGCAGGCAAGCTTTCCGCGCAGTTTTCCGTGGGCGAGGCCGAGGCTTACATCAAAAAACACCGCGGCACCGATCCGGAAGAACTGATTTCCAAGCTCGAGCACGCCGTCGCCGCCTGCCAAAGCGGCGTCAACCGCGCCCACCTGGTCGATGGCCGCACCGAGGAAGCCCTCCTCCGGGAGGTGTTTTCCAATGAAGGCATCGGCACCATGGTCTATGCCAATGAATACGAGGCCATCCGGCGCGCCCGCAAGCGGGACGTCCGGGCCATCCTCCGCCTTGTCCGCGCCTCCGTCCAAGCCCAGGAAGTCATCCAGCGCAGCGAGCAGGAAATCGCCGCCAGCATCGCCGATTTCTACGTCTATGAAATCGACCGCAATGTCCTCGGCTGCGCCGCCTTGCACCATTACGAGATCGATCCCCGCATCGCCGAGCTGGCCTGCGTCGTCGTCTCCCCCAACCATGAAAACCAGGGCATCGGGCGCAAGCTGATGAAATACCTGGAAGACCGGGCGCGCGAGGGCGGCGTCAAACGCCTCCTGGTCCTCTCCACCCGGACCTTCAATTACTTCCAGCAGAAGGGGGGATTCCAGGACGGTGACCCCGGCATGCTCCCTCCGGCCCGGCGCCAGAAATACGAAGCCAGCGGGCGGAACTCCCGGGTGCTTTACAAGGACCTGTAAAGCGCGTTTACAATCAACAAGGTTCATGCTACCTTGCTGGCACGATGGACGCTTTGTCCACTGAGCTGGAAATTTACATCTACCGGGAGGGCACCTATCTGGGGCCTTTCACGGAGCGTGAGCTGCGCCGTCATTGGGCCAACGGCGTGGTCGAAGGCTCCGACTATGTCTGGTATGAAGGCATGGCCGAGTGGATGAGCCTGCGGGATTACTTCGGCGTGCCGGCTGCCCTCACCAGTGCCGCCATCCGCAGTGGTGAGGTGGACCTGGAAATGGTGCGCGCACGGTTTGCCGAGCCCGTCTTTGTGCGGGAACCCGAGCCGGAATACCATTACGAAGGCCACCCTGCGGCCAAGTCGAGCTGGGTGGTTTTTCTCAGCTGGACCCTGCTCGGCCTGTGCTTGATGGCCACGGTGGTGTTCTTCCACCGCATGGAGGTGGTTTGGACCGCGGGGGCATTGGCGGTGCTGGGCGCGCTGCTCCACCTGGCCCGTTTCCGCAGCCCCTCCAGCTTCGGCTTGCTGGCCGCGAGCCTCATCCTGCCTGCGCTGCTTTGGTGGCTGGCCCATACCCTGCTTCCCGCTCCGGAAGCCGATCCCAATCTGGCCATCCAGCCCTCACAGGGCTCCGTCATGGTCGAGCAAACCACCCCCGCCTCCTCCGGCGCGCCAAGTTTGTAAGGCAGTTTTTTCCCGGCGGCCCGCTGCGCCGGTCCGGACTGCCTGCCGGGCGATTCCGCTTGCGCGATCGGGTGCATGCGGTTGGATGCCTGGATGAAGCTGCCTTCCGACCGTTCCGTGCTGCTGTGCTACAACACCGTCGAGCGCATGCTCAAGGGCGATTTCTTCCACACCGTTCCCTGGCCTACCGTGGCTGAGGAAACCGCCTCATTTCCCCCGGACTGGCCCTTGATTGGCATTGGCACGACCAACTGGTTCCGCCGCAATGGCGAGACCATCATTGGCGGCACCATTGGAACTCCCCAGCTGCTCTGGGCCGACCCCGAGGGCACACGGCCCATGGAAGTGATCGACCTGCTGCAAGAAAAACCCCGGCCCGGCGGGCCCGCTTTGGTGACCCCGTCCGTGGCTGATGCTGCGGATGTCCCGCCGCTGCCCTTCCTGGCGGTAGGCGTCTGCTGTCCGGACTCCGCCCAGGTCTGGGAGTGCCCGCAGGTGGCGGCAGTGCACGGCTGGGTCCAGGAGCGCCTGGTTCAGGAAAACATCGGACTGGCAGCCGTCCAAATCGTGGCCGAGGTGGAGGATCTGACCGCCGCGGCCGCGTTCTACCTGCCGCTCGAGGGACTCGACCTCTCCCATGGTTACGATGCCCGCAACAACCTCAAACTCATGGCCTTTTCCGGCGGTTCCTGGGACATCGGCGGCATCTACGCCGCCAATCCCACCTTGCAGCGCATGATTTCCGTCGAGGGCCTGCCCCTCCACCTCCATGGCTGGAATCCATCCCTTCGGCAAGGCGGCCACATCGTGAAAGCATCCGTGCGCCGGGCGAAAGTGACCGTCTGGCCGCTTCAGGACCTGGTGCTGCAAATCAAAAACCTCGACCAGGCCTGGCTGCCCGTCCGCAACCTGGCCAGCGTCTGAACAAACCGGGCAGAGCCGGCCTTGGCGGCCCCGTCCGGGAACAGAGCCAAAGGCGTTCGCGAGCTGTCCCCGTTATGCTCCGGCATTTGCTGCTGATTGCTGCGACACCTCCGCGCACCGGGGTAAAATTACAGTCGGTGCAGGTGCGGGCACACAACGGGGACAGTTTACCCGCCTGAGGCGGGTAAACTGTCCCCAGGCTGGGTCGCCAGGGCCTGACTGCCCGCAAGTGGCCTTCGTCTGAAGGCGGCCGGTTTGCGGCCAAACTCAACGACACCCCCGCGCTGCGGCTGCCCGGAATTTGCGTTTGCCCTGGGGCGGCGTGCTTGCATGCTTGCCCCTTTGCCGGATGAAAATTTGCGATGCCACCCAGTTCTATTCCGAAGTGGGCGGGGGCGTGCGCCGGTATCTTACTGAAAAACGCCGCTACGTGCTCGAGCACACCCAGGACGAGCACGTCCTGCTCATTCCCGGACCGCGCACCGAGGTCATCCGGGACGGGCGCCTGACCACCTGCACCGTCCAGTCCCCCCGGATCAGCCCCACCTCACGCTACCGCATTCTCTTCAACCTGCGCCAGGCCCAGGAATTCATCCGCCAGGAAAAGCCCGACATCATCGAATCGGGCGACCCTTACCACCTCGGCTGGCGCATGATCGATGCCGCGCGTGAGGCTTCCATTCCGGTGGTGGGATTCTACCACTCCCACTTTCCGGAAGCCTACCTCCGCACCTCGCTCAAATATTGTGGTCCCTGGGTGCGCGATGCGGTCCTGGCCTACGCCCAGGATTACATCCACCGCCTCTACAATGAATTCGACTTCACGCTGGTCCCTTCGGCCTTTCTGGCCGGCCTGCTCCAATCCTGGGGGGTGATGACGACCGTGCCGGTCAAGCTGGGCGTGGATGCTTCCATCTTCCGTCCCGGCAGTCCGGACCCGGAGCTGCGTGCGGCCTGGGGGGCCGGTTCGGAGCAGGAAGTCCTGCTCTACATCGGGCGCCTGGCCGGGGAGAAAAACACGCCCGTCCTGCTGGAATCATTTCGCCTGCTGGAGCAGCGCCACCCGGGGCGTTTTGTCTTCGTCATCGTCGGGGATGGGGGAATGCGGGGCGAGGTGGCGGCCCTGCGCGCCCGGCTGCCCCGCCTGCACTGGACCCCGTATTGCGCGGATTCCGCCACCCTGGCCCGGCACTATCAATCCGCCTCCATTTTCATCCATCCGGGAGTTTGTGAGACCTTCGGGCTGGTCACCCTGGAGAGCCAGGCCTGCGCTTGTCCGGTGGTGGGCATCCGCGGCACCTACATGGACGCGCTCATCCGCGCGGGACTGGAGCATTGGGCCGCCGCCAACACGCCCGAGGCCCTGGCCGATGCCGTCCTCCGCCTGGCCGCAGCCGGCCCGTCCGCCGTGGGGGCTGCCGCCTCCCAGGCTGTGCGCCACGAGTACGCCTGGGAAACCGTCCTCAGCCACCTTTGGGGCATTTACCACCGCGCGCTTGAAATCAACACGGAACGCCGCCGCTATGGCGCCCTCCACCGGGGCTTTGAATCGCTGTGAGCGCCCGTTCTTCCTCCATCATCCGCCACTACCGCCCGGAGGACCGGGCCGCCGTCCGTGCCATCTGCTGCGATACCGGCTTCCTCGGACGCCCCATCGACGAGGTTTTCCAGGACCGCGAACTTTTCGCCGATTACCTCACTGCTTATTACACCGACCGGGAGCCGGAATCCGCTGTGGTGCTGGAGGCCGGGGGATCGGTCCAGGGCTATATTCTCGGCTGCCGCCACCCCGCACGCCAGCGGGCCTTCGACCGCTGGCATAACCTCCGGCTCGGACTCCGCGGCCTGCTGCGCTACCCCTTCCATTACAACGCCGCCACCCGGCGCTACGTCCGCTGGATTCTCGCCCGCGGGCGCAGGGAAGTCCCCTGGACCCCGCCAGACATGGCCCATTTCCACATCAACCTCCGCCCTGAACACCGCACCGTGCGCGGCACCCACGACCTCATCGAATACTTCCTCGATTACCTGCACCAGGCCGGTGAGCCCGCCGTTTACGGCCAGATGGTCACCTATGAGAAGCGGCGCGGGGAGCGCATGTTCGCCCGCTACGGCTTCGAGGTGAGGGATTGTGTCGAGGTGAGCAAATACCGCCATCTGGTGGACACCCCGGTTTACCTTTTCACCGTGGTCAAGGACCTCCGCGCCAACCCGCGCCTCTACGGCAAGGACCTCTGGAAGGAAAAGGAGGAGCCGTGAAGCACCTGGTTGTCTCCCTGCATGATTTCCACCCCGGCTCGCGTGAGCGCATCGCCCGCCAGGTGGAAGTCCTGGCCGGGGCGGGCGTGCCCCGCGTTTCCTTGCTCGTGGTTCCCCAGTGGCATTTCGGCAAGGCCACGGCCAAGGACCCGGCCTCCCTGGAGTTCCTCCGCAGCCGCCACGTTGCGGGGGACGACCTCGTCTTGCACGGCTGCTACCACCAGCGCCGCGGCGGATGGAATTCGTTTTTCTGGACCCGCCTGTACACCAACAACGAATGCGAATTCCTCGACCTCAGTGAGGGTGAGGCGGCCCACCGCATCGAGATGGGGCGCCGCCTTTGGGATGAAGAAGGCTGGCCCCTGCACGGCTTCATCGCCCCGGCCTGGCTCATGCCCCGCGCGCAAAACGCCCTCCTCCGCCGCCTGGGCTTCCTCTACACCACCCGCCTGGCCGAGTTCCTCGTGCTGCCCAAGCAGCACGTGACGGTGTCGCAAAGTTTGTGTTACAGCACCCGCGCCGCTTGGCGCCGCACCGTCTCCCACCTCTGGAACCCCGTCCTCTACCGGCTGTTGGGCCAGAACCACTTGCTCCGCCTCAGCCTTCATCCCGATGACCTCGAATACCCGGAATTGCGCCAGCAAATCCTGGAGCTGGTGCAAATGGCCTTGGCGGATGGATACCGCCCGATAACTTACGCGGCGTATGCCCAGATGTGACCTGCAAATCCACTCCCGGTATTCCGACCGCCCCTCGGAGTGGGTCCTGCGCAAGCTCGGCGTGCCGGAAAGCTACAGCACCCCGCGCGGCATCTACGACCGCCTGACCGCGGCCGGCTTTGATCTCGTCACCATTACCGACCACAACCGCATCGACGGCTGCCTGGAAATCGCGGACCTCCCCGGCGTCTTCCTGAGCGCGGAAGTGACCACCTACTTCCCCCAGGATGGCTGCAAAGTCCACCTCCTGGTCTGGAACATCACCCGTGGCCAGCATGCTGAAATCCAGCGCCTGCGTCCCGACATCTTTGCCCTGGCCGACTACCTGCGCGGGGAGGGGATCGCCCACGGCGTCAGCCACCCCCTGGCCAGCGTCAACCAAAAGATGACCCCGGAGCACTTCGAGCAGCTGCTCCTGCTCTTCCAGTGCTTTGAGACCCTCAACGGCAACCGGGACCCGCTCATCTCCCAAGTCACTGCCGCCTGCCTCGACGCCCTCACGCCGGAACGCATCGCCGCCCTCGCCGCCAAGCACGGCCTCGAACCCCTCTACCCTGAGCCCTGGCGCAAGGCGCGCTTCGGTTCGTCCGATGACCATGGCGGGCTTTATGGCGGCTCCGCCTGGACGGAAGCCGCCGGTCCCGCCGAGCCCGCCGCCTTCCTTGCCGAAGTCATGGCCGGACGCGGTTGCGTCGAAGGCCGGGCCGGCGACCCCCTGCGCTTCTCCAACAGCATCTACAACCTGGTCTTCTCCTACGCCACCGACCGCCTCGGACACACCGCCCCGCGCGGCATGAAGCTACTGCGCGATGTGGCCCAGCGCTTTCTCGAAGGCAAGAACCCCACCCACTTCTCCTGGGGCGAGCGCCTCGGCCACATCACCGAGGCCATCCGCACCGGCAAAGCCATCGACTTCATCAAACCCCACGATCCCTCCCTCAACCGCGAACTCGCCACCTACTTCCTCGACCCCCGCGTCACCGCCCAACTCGACCGCATCATCCGCCAGGAGCCCAGCCCGGAACGCCGCACCTTCCGCATGGCTTCCAAAATCGCCAACGACCTCATCTACCGCCTCTTCCTCCAGGTCATCGCCCGCGTTGAAAAGGGCGACCTGATGGACACCCTGCCCCTGGCCACCGGCATGCTGCCCATCGCTGCCAGCGTCTCCCCCTACCTCTTCTCCTACTACAGTCAGCGTGCCGACCGCCCCCTCCTTCGCCGGGCTGCCTCCGCCTTTGCCATCCAGCCGCCGGCCCCCCTCGGACGCGTCAAGCGGGCCTGGTTCACCGACACCTTGGAAGACGTCAACGGCGTCGCCCGCACCATCCGCACCATGAGCCAGTCCGCCCTCAAAGCCGGGGCCGAACTCACCGTCATCACCTGCCGCGGAGACAGCCAGATCGATGACATCCGCATCAAAAACTTCGAGCCCGTTGGAGAATTTGAGCTGCCCGAATACAAGCTCCAGAAGCTCTCTTTCCCTCCCGTCCTCGACATGATCGACTACATCGACCGTGAGGGTTTCAGCGAACTCGTCATCAGCACCCCCGGTCCGGTTGGCCTAACCGCCGTGGCCGCCGCCAAGCTCCTCGGCATTCCCTCCGTCGGCATCTACCACACCGATTTCCCCCAATACGCCCGCATCCTCACTGAAGACGAGATGATGGAGACCCTCATGTGGAGCTTCATGCACTGGTTCTACTCCCAAGTTGACCTCGTTTACGTCAACTCCGAGTTCTACCGCCAGTGCTGGATCGAGCGCGGCTTTGCCCCCTCCAAGCTCGCCATCCTGCCCCGCGGTCTCGACACCCAGCTCTTCAATCCTTCCCGCCGCGAGCCCAAATTCTGGAAAAAACACGGCGCCAAGCACCCCGTCCTCCTTTACGTCGGACGTGTCTCCAAAGAAAAAGAACTGCCCTTCCTCGTCGATGTGTTCCTCGAACTCCGCCGCCAGGGCGTGGCCTGCGACCTGGCCGTCGTGGGAGACGGTCCCTACCTCGATGAAATGAAAGCCGCGGTGCCGCAGGGAATCTTCACCGGCATCCTCAGCGGGGATGAACTCGGGCGCGCCTACGCTTCGGCCGACCTTTTCATGTTTCCCAGCACCACCGATACCTTCGGCAACGTCGTCATCGAAGCCCAGGCCTCCGGCCTGCCCGTGTTGGTGTCCGATGTCGGCGGGCCCCGGGAATTGGTCGTAAAACCCGAGCAAGGCCGGGTTCTGCCTGCCGGGGACCGGGCTGCCTGGGTCGAGGCCACCCGCTCGCTTCTGGCCCAGCCGATCGACCGCCAGCGCATCCTGGTCCATGTGGCCGAACTTCAGGAACAGCGGAGCTGGGACCGCGCCTTCCGCATCTTCTGGGAGAGGGAATAGAAACAGGACCAAACAAAGCGCCGCTCAGGAAGACCCGGGCGGACGCTTGGTTATTGCCGGAAGGGAAGGGGAGGGGGAAGAAAGCGCTCAGCGCTTCTTCTTGGCCACTTTGCGCTCGTGCTCGCGGACCATCTCCGCATAGGCCTTCTTGGCCAGAGCCAGGGCCTTGCCTTTGCCGCCGTTTTTCTTGTCGGCAAAGAAGGCATTGTAGCGTTCGCCATCGCGCATCAAGCGGACGAACCAGCCGTGGTTGTTTTTCTCTTCCTGGTCGATGCGGGAAATCCCCCGCATGCTGGCAGGGCGTTTGGTGACTTTTTTCTTTTTAGCAGCCATGCACTATTAGAAAGCGGAATATTCTCCATCAGTCGAGGGCAAAATAGCGGAATTTGAAAGACCGGATGGGGACCCCGTCTGCCGAAGCGGCCTGCCCCATTCCGGGGACCGTCTTCTTTCGGGCCAAACCAACCGTCCCCATGCACTGCTGCGGCCTTTCAACGGGGCCGCGTGGCGGCCTCCGGCCTTGAGCGTGCGGGCTTGCCCCGGAGCGAGAGGATGAAGCGCTCACCCCGTGCCAGCCGCTTGAGAATGCCCGCCGCCTTGCGGCGAAAATCCAGCATGGTGACGGTTTTCATAAGTTGAAGTTTAAGGTGAGTCAATGCGGCGGAGGCTTTCGGGCAGGCCGGTGAGTTCGGTGGCGGTGCCGTCCGGGCTCCAGACCAAGCGCCCATCGTCCAAGATGCGGACGATCACCCCCCGGGTCGTTCCGCGCAGGGTCTGCACACGGTCGCCCACTTGGTAGTCGGCGGAAGCACAGAGGGATTCGACCGCTTGGATCATGGAATCGCGGTCAAGCACGCCGGCCACGTAGTGGGCCAGGGCTGAAATCACTTCCCGACGTCGAACCACAGGGAGTTCGTGAAATAGGGCTCCGGCCAACTGCCGGGAGATCGCAGCGAACGTGTTGCCGTTGAAGAAAAGAAAGGGGGCTTTGCGATGGTAAACGCGGAGAAGATCGAGTGCTTCGATCAGGGACGTTTCTTGGAGGTGGTCTTGGCTCCAGCTTGCTTCGCACGCTGGACCAGTTTCCGGGCCAAGGCCGTGCTGCGCTGAACCTCGCTCGCACGCTCCTCGGTTGATGCGGATGACAGACTGCCAGTCCCAGTTTTGGAGAAAAGCGGCTCGGGTTTGAAACGGTGAACCGTGGTTTGGGCTTCTTCGATCACGTCCTCCGTGGTCAAGTGCTCCAGCAGGTCCAGGCGGAGTTTCATTCATTCAATATGCCTCCCGTTCGGCAAAGATTCAAGGATCAACCGGGGGTGAAGAGCGGAGCACAGGGCGGGAGCGGAACTCACGGGTTGCATAGGACACGGGCTGGTCGTTCTGGAACCATGTCCCTGGATGCTGCGAAGTCCTTGGTCCTTGGTCCTTGGTCATTGGTCCTTGGTCATTTGTCCTTGGTAAAAACCACCGCCTCAGGCTTTCTGACTTCGCGGGCGCTGGTTCCTGGTCAATGGAGTGTGGGAATTGGGGGAGGGGACGGCGGTCAATGATTCCAGTGAGTAGATAGGCCAGGAAAAGCCGAGAAGGCGCTGTCCATCGTGACCAGCGGGGCGTTTTCGAGCATGGACTGGGCGGCAAGCAAGCGGTCGAAGGGATCGCGGTGCGGGGAGGCGAGGCTTCCGGCGTGTCGGCCATGTTCGAGCGTGACCGGCAGCGGAACCCACTGCTCGGCGGTGACTGCGGCGGCGAAGTTTTCCAGCAGTCCTGGAGGAAGCTGGAGCTTGCCGAGGCGGTGTTTGTAAGCCAGCTCGTAGGCGGAGACGGCACTGGCAAGAATCTCCGTTTCGGGCAGGCTCAAGCGGGCGATCAGCGGGTTGGGAAGGCGTTCGGGTTCCGACCACCACCAAAGCAGCGCATGGGTGTCCAGGAGCAGCTTCATGGCGCTGAGGACCGGCGGAGGGGGTCCGAGGCAGGGCCTTCCACCCACGCGGAGGACTCGGCATCCTCTGCGGGGCCGAGCAAGGTGGAGGAACCCTTGATTTGGCCGCGGAAGCGTCCGGGAGTGCGGGATTTGGGAGCGAGGATGGAAGTTAGGCGGGCCAGTGGCTGGCCATTCTTGGCGATGATCACGTCTTCACCCCGGCCCACATCCACGAGCAGGCGGGAAAGGTGCGTCTTGGCTTGGTGGATGTTGACTATGGTAGGCACATAAAAACATTAGTTTAGTCGATAGACTAAGTCAATCTTACTGAGCTTCGTACAGGAAGTTAATGTTGGTACAAACCCTGCTGCAAGAGCAGGGCATGAAGATACAACAGACCAAGCGTCAGGAAAAGATGGAAAAGCGGCGGCTGGAAGGCTGTCA
>Ga0073934_10001001_pt1 | contig 72865 bp, 64 predicted proteins | sample LarsenN4metaG_FD_76834 | JGI IMG/M metagenome (GOLD analysis project Ga0073934, IMG submission 76834) | Hot spring sediment bacterial and archeal communities from British Columbia, Canada, to study Microbial Dark Matter (Phase II) - Larsen... ...
CGCCGGGCTGACCACGAACCAGGTCGCCGCGCTGGAGAGCACCGACCTCGTCGAGTTCAGCACCAGCCAGGTCCGTGCCTTCACGACCAGCCAGATCGCTGCGCTGACGACCAGCCAGGTCGGCGACCTGAGCAGCACGCACATCGCCGCGCTGAGCACGACGCAAGTCCGGGCCATGCAGACGGCCGACGTCGCTGCCATCGACACCACTGACCTGGCGGCCATGAGCACCGCGCAGCTGGCTGCGTTCACCACCGGCCAGATCGACGCGCTCGGCACGACTCAGCTGACCTCGCTCACGACGAGCCAGATCGCCAGCCTGTCGACCTCGCAGATCGCCTCGCTCGCGACCTCCGACCTCGCGGCGCTCGACAGCGGCCAGTTCGTCGCGCTGACGACGCAGCATGTGGCGGCGCTCACGACCGCACAGGTGGCCGCCCTCGAGACGACCGACCTCGTGGAGTTCAGCACCGCCCAGGTGCGTGCCTTCACGACGGCACAGATCGCCGCCCTCGGCTCGGCGCAGATCGACGACCTGACGACGACGCAGTTCGGCGCGCTCGGCACGTCCCAGCTGCGGGCCATCGAGACGGCCGACATCGCCGCCATCACGACCAGCGACCTGGTAGTGCTCGGCACCGCGCAGATCGCGGCGCTGACGACGGCGCAGGTCGTGGCGATGGAGACCTCGCAGCTCTTCGAGCTCTCGACGGCACAGATCGCGGCGTTCACCACGGCGCAGATCGCGGCGCTGTCGACCTCCGACCTGAACGAGCTCAGCACGACGCAGTTCGAGGCGCTGGAGACGAACCAGATCCGCGCGCTGACGACGGCGCAGATCGCCGCGCTCGAGACGGACATGATCGCCGCCTTCGCGACCGACCAGATCCGCGCCCTCAGCACGGCCCAGATCGTGGCGCTGACGACGACGCAGGTCGTCGAGATCGAGACCGCCGACATCGCCGCGATGACGACGACGCAGATCCACGCCTTCGAGACGGCCGACATCGCCGCCATGAGCACGTCGCAGATCAACGCGCTCGTGAGCATGACGCCGATCGTGCTGGACCTCGACGGCAACGGCGTGCAGACCGTGAGTGCCAGCCAGGGCGTCAGCTTCGACCTCGGCGGCACCGGCGTGGCACAGCAGTCCGGCTGGGTCGGCCGCGGCGACGGCCTGCTGGCGATGGACCTGAACGGCGACGGACGCATCAACGACGGCCGCGAGCTCTTCGGCGCCGCCACCGAGCTGGCCAACGGGCAGCGCGCCGGCCACGGCTTCAACGCCCTGGCCCAGCTGGACAGCAACCACGACGGCGTCATCGGCACCGGCGACGCGAGGTTCGACCAGCTGCGCGTGTGGGTGGACGGCAACGGCGACGGCGTCACCGACGCCGGCGAGCTGCGCGGCCTCGTCGATGCCGGCGTCGCCGAGATCAACCTCGACTACGCCACCGGCACCGAGGTCGACAACGGCAACCTGCTCGGCCTGACCTCGAGCTACACGACCACCGACGGGCAGACCCGCGACGTGGCCGACGTGTGGTTCACCCGCGAGACGGGCACGCCGGAGCTCGGCGACCTGCTGGCCGACGCGCCGGCCGAGCTGCTGCCCGGCAGCGCCCCGGCCGCTGGCGGCGCCAACGAAGGCACGGTGGCCGGCGCAGGCGCGGTGTCGACGACGGCGATCCGCCCGGCGGGCAGCGAGGACGACTGGCGCAACCAGCCGCTGATCTGACGACCGCCGGCACCGCAGCGGCGTCGCGCCCCCCGCGTGGCGCCGACGCGGCGCCGACGCGCGGCCACCCTGCTACGGGGCCCGAACAGACCCGCCGCGATGGCGCTGTTCGGGCCTTCGCGCCTACGGCGAGGCCCTAACGTGGCGCGCAGACGCTGAGCGCCCGGCCGTCGCGCCGGCGCACGCGCGCACCCAACTCCGTCGTCGCGCCATGGCCACGCCGCCGATCCACCTGCACCTGATCGCCTACAACGAGGCCACCCGCGCCGCCGCCTCGGCCCCGGGCTGGCGGATGCTCGACAACCTGGCCAACCCGCGGCCCGACTGGTACGAGTACTGGCCGATCCGCCGCCACCTGCTGGCCGCCGAGCAGGCCGGCAGCCTCGACGAAGACGCCTTCTACGGCTTCTTCTCGCCCAAGTTCACGGCCAAGACCGGCCTCGACCACGCCGCGGTGGCGCGCTTCGTCGCCGCGCACGCGGCCGAGGCCGACGTGCTGCTGTTCTCGCCGCAGCCGGACATGGGTGCCTTCTTCCTTAACGTCTTCGAGCAGGGCGAGACGTTCGACGCCGGCCTGATCGAAGCGTACGGACGCTTCCTCGAGCACATCGGCCGTCCAGTGCCGCTGCGCCAGCTGGTGATGGACGCGCGCCAGGTGGTCTTCTCGAACTACTTCGTCGCCCGTCCGGCCTTCTGGCGCGAGTGGCTGGCCCTGAACGAGGCGCTGTTCGCCCTGTGCGAGGGCCCGCACGCCGACGGCGCGCTGCAAGCCCTGCAGCAGGCCCTCACCGTGCCCACCAGCTACGCCGGCGGCGCGCAGCGCAAGGTGTTCCTGATGGAGCGCGGCGCTTCACTGCTGCTGGCCACGCAGCCACGCTGGCGCAGCGTGCCGCACGACCCCTTCGGCTTCGGCTGGAGCACGGCCCGCTTTCGCGAGCACCCCCAGGAGGCGTTCATCAGCGACGCGCTCAAGCGCGCCTGGCGCGACACGCGCTGGCCGGAGTACATGCAGGCCTTCGTCGGCGTGCGCGACCGGTTCGTCGCGGCGCGCACGCCGGCGGGCTGACGGCCGGCCCCGGTTCCGGGGCGTCCGTCAGTTCCGCGACCCGCCGCGTCGCCGCCTCAGGCGGCGGTGGCCACTTCGCCGCGCCCCACGGCACCGCCCGCCTCGGCATGCACGACCGTGCGGTCGCGGCCGCCCTGCTTGGCGGCGTAGAGCGCGGCATCGACGCGCTGCACCAGCTGCGTCGGCGAGTCGTCGCCGCGCGCCAGTGCCACGCCCGCCGACGCGGTGACGCGCAGCACCTCGCGGTCGGTCGCCCGCTGCCGCAGCTTGATGCGCGAGACGTCGCTGCGCACCGACTCGGCCACCGCCTGCGCGCGCGCGAGCCCGAGCGAAGGCAGCAGGATGGCGAACTCCTCGCCGCCATAGCGGGCGACCGAGGACCCCGGCGCGTCGACGCGCTCGCGCAGCAGGCGCCCGATGGCCTCCAGCACGCGGTCGCCGAGCACGTGCCCGTGCGTGTCGTTGACCTTCTTGAAGTGATCCACGTCCAGCAGCACGAGGGCGTGCTCCTGCCCCGGCGCCGAGGGCCGCCCCAGCATCGCGGCCAGGTGCTCGTCGAACCCCTTGCGGTTGAGCACGCCGGTGAGGGCGCAGGTCATCGCCTCCGTGCGCAGGTTCTTCAGCTCGGCGCGCAGCCGGTTGGCCTCGTCGCGGCTCTCGGCGAGTTCGCGCCGAAGCGCCTGCAGCGCATCGGCCATGCGCGCCGAGTGGGACTGCGCGCGCTCGACCTCGGCCGCGATGTCGGAGGCATCGGCGCCGCGCAGCACCTGCGTCAGGCTCTCGAGCGTGCTGTGGAAGTGGCCCGCCTCGGCGCCGGTCTCGCCGGCCGCGTCGGCCATGCGGTGCATCAGTCGGTCGAGACCGTCGCCGACGCGGTCGGCGGCACGCTCGCGCGCGCCCATCACGAAGAGGCGGTACAGCCGCTGCATCGTGCGGTCGCCCAGCGGCGGGTCCTCGCGCTGGGCGGCCGCGAACGCGCGGCTCAGCTCGCCATTGCACCCGGACAGGTGCTCGTACCACACCGAGAAGGTCAGCGGATTCAGCGCCGCCTCGTGCGCACTCATGCGCACCAGAGCCAGCCGCAGCAGCTCGGCGCTGCGTTCCTTCGACTCGGTGTAGCGGACGTTCTCGGCGGGGTCGCTCATGGCCTCGGTCTGGACGGGGCGCGGCGTCTCGCCGGTCGGCCACGCCGCGCCTTGCATGGCCCATATATCGACCATCGTCGCGAATTTCTTCGGGGACCGAAGTGAGATCGTTCACGGCCGGTACCCGTACCCCCTCGGCGATCCGGGCGGCGTGGCGCAGGCCACACCAGGCGCGAGGTCACCTGCTCGCGGGCGGCGGCCCGCTACGCGCCGGCCGGCTCGGTCTCGCGGGCCGGCCCGGCCGGCAACGGCGACGCCAGGCGCACGATGCCCTCGTGCGGCAGCCGGCACGGCGGTGCCCAGGGCGGCAGCGAGCTGCAGACGCGGCGGCCGGCGGCCAGCGCGACCACCAGCGCGAACGACTCGCAGCCCACCACCCAGGTGGCGGCGCCGATGGCGCCGGCGAGCGTGGCGTGCCGGTCCAGCGCGATGTCGAGGCCGGCGTCGCGGGCACGCCGCCCGGCCAGCCAGGCGTCGTACTTGCCCGGCGGCTCCGACGGGTGCGGGCGCAGGCGGATCGGCGCCGCGGCCGGTACGCCCGCGCCGGCGCGATGGTCGAGGAAGTGATCGAGCGCCTGGAACTCGCCCGGCACCCCTCGCCCCCAGTCGCTGCGCATCGGCTCGAGCACGTACAGCCCCTGCGCCGCGGCCCCGCCGGACAGGGAGGGCAACGGCGGCGGCGCGATGGCCGCCGCCTCGGCGCGCAGGTAGAGGTTGTCGAAGCAGCGCACCACGGCGCCGGGAAAGCACCGTTCGGCGATCGCGCGCGCTCCCTCGTCGGTGACCCAGAACTCGTCGGGCCACGCCACCTCGCCGGCGCGCTCGAAGCGCATCGGGTAGTTGATCCAGTGGTCGATCACCGCCACGGAGAAGACGCCGCGCCGACGCGCGAGCAGGCGCGCGCGGTGCTCGAGATCGCTCGCCCAGCCGGTGCCGCTGAGCAGCATCGCCGCGCCGCGGATCGCGGCGTCGAGCTCGTCGCCCTCCCCGGTGGCCGCCGCGGCCCCGAGGCGGTCGCGGAAGAGCCGCGCCGCCGGGCCGGCCATCACCGGCCGCAGTGCGAGGTCGGGCCGCCGCAGCCACGGCAGGATGACGTTGCAGGCGCCGGCGTCGTGGCACACCACGGCCAGCGGCGAGCGCAGGTCAGGCGTCATGCGCCGCCTCGAGGGTCTCGCGCCGCGAAGAAGCCGTCGCGACCGCGGCGGGCGCGAAGCGCGCGAAATAAACGATGTCGGTGGGCACGCCGTCGACGAGCTCCTGCGCCCGGCGCAGGCCCTCTCGCGCCATGCCCGAGCGCTCGGCCACGGCGAGCATCGCCCGGTTGCACGCCAGCGTGCCGGCGGTCACCTTGCGCAGCCCGGGCGTCGCCAGCAGCCAGTCGGTGAGCAGCTGCCACGCCTCCAGGCCGATGCCCTGCCCCCACACCGCGCGCTCGCCGAGCAGGATGCCGACATCGGCGGTGCCGTGCGGCAGCGAGCGGTACGCGGTCAGCGTGCCCACGGGGATCTCCCCGCGCTCGCTCGCATCGGGCTTGGCCACGCGCAGGCTGACGAAGAGATGGGCGGTGCCGTCGAAGGACGCGAGGTAGCGCTCGCAGCTGGCGCGCGTGTGCTGCACGAATCGCTGGTTGCTGTAGCGCACGACTTCGGCATCGTTGAGCCAGCCGACGTAGGTGTCGGTGATGTCCCGGGCCGTGAAGGGCCGCAGGCGCACGCGCCGCCCCTGCAGCAGCGGCGGCAGCGGCGTGGCGGGCATCATGCGTCGGCGCCCGCGGTGAGGCGGAGGGCCGCCGCCGACGGCGCGCCGGCCGCGGCCACCGCGGGCACGGGCTGCGTGACCGGGATCGACACGGCACCGGGCTCCGGCCGCAGGCGATCGAGCTGCGCCCACACCTTGTGGAACGCGGCGATCACCTGGGCGACCTGCTCCGGCCCGTGCGCGAACTGCCCGAGCGCGAGCCCGAGGAAGGTCTGCGCGTGCAGCTGCTCGGCCACCGGGCACTGGCCGGGGCCGTAGTGGATGGTGCGCTCGCAGTACGGGCTCGCCCACGGGAAGCCGCCGGTGCCGTAGGCCACCTTGTGCTTGAACATCGGCAGCAGGTGCAGGTTCTGGTAGCTGCCGACGATGCCGGGCACGCCCTCGGCCTTCAGCGCTTCCACCAGCCGCGCGCGCGGCAGGCCGAGCGCCGAGACGTCCACCTGCATGCCGTAGATGTAGTAGGCGTGCGTGTTGCCGACGGCCACGCGCGGCGTCTTCAGCCCGGGCAGGCTTGCCAGGCCCGCGTCGAGCTGCGCCGCGGCGCGCTGGCGCGCGGCCACGCGCGGCGCCAGCTTGGCCAGCTGCACCGAGGCGATGGCCGCCTCGATCTCGCCCATGCGGAAGTTGAAGCCGAGCATGTTGGCGAGCTCGGCCGGCCGCTCGCTCTGCACCACCGCCTCGGCGTGGTTGCGGATGAGCGCCAGCCGCCTCGCGTAGCGGTCGTCGTCGGTGACGAGCACGCCGCCCTCGCCGCAGTGGATGTGCTTGTGGTAGTTGAGGCTGTAGCCGCCGATGTCGGCCAGCGTGCCGGCCATGCGGTCGAAAACCTTCGCGCCCGGCGCCTGCGCGCAATCGCCGAGCAGCTTCAGGCCGTGCCTGCGGCAGATCTCGCGCAGCGCGGTCATGTCGGCACTCTGGCCGAAGATGTCCACCGCGATCACCGCCTTCGTGCGCGGGCCGATCTGCCGCTCGACCGACGCGGGGTCGATGTTGAAGGTGTCGCGGTCGATGTCGGCGAACACCGGGATGCCGCACCAGTGCAGGATCGCGGTGGCCGTGGCCGCCATCGTCCACGGCGTCGTGATGATCTCGTCGCCGGGCTCGATGCCGATCGCGCCCACCGCGGCCACGAGGCCCGAGGTCCACGAGTTGACGGCGATGGCGTGCCTGACGCCGAAGTACTCGGCCGCCTGCGCCTCGAACGCGCGCACGCGCGGCCCGCCCATGAACGCCTCGCCCGGCGCGCCGATGTAGCCGGAGAGCACGCCGCTGCGGATCACGTCGCTGGCGGCGGCGACGTCGTCCTCGCCCATCGTCGCCACCGGCGGCAGCGGCTGGCCGATCGCCGGCGGTCCACCGAAGAGAGCGAGGGGGGCATGCAGGGGATCTGGGGTCATGGGGTTCGTCCTGGGGGAAGGGATGCGGTGCGCCGGGGCGGGCGGCGCGGTCTTCGGTGGGTCAGGGCGTGCGCGCCGCCTGTTTGCCGCGACGGCCGGATGCGCGCGGCGCGGACACGCCGGGGCCCGGGCCGTCGGCCGCGGCGGGCGTGCCGGTCGCTGGCGTGCCGGTGGCGACCGCGCCGGTGGAGGGCTTCGCCGGCAGTTCGGGCGGCGTAGCGGCGGCATGCGCCGCACGCCGCGCGTCGACCCGTGGATCGACCCGGGCATCGGTGCGTGCATCGGTGCGCGCCTCGGTGAACGCGCCGCCGAGCGTCGCCGGCGACGTCGAGGCCGCGAAGTCGCCCGCGGCACGCGCCGCAGCGCGCCGGCCGATCAGCTCGCACAGGCGCTGCGCCGCGAGCGCCGTCTCGCCGGTGCTGGCCAGCGGCGCCTGGCGCGTCAGCGCGTCGTACACGTTCGTCACCGCGGCCAGCGTGCTGGCGTGGTACTCGCCGCTCGTGCGCTGGCCGCCGTCGAGCACCGCGTAGCCCTTGAAGTGCGGGCTGCCGACGATGCGCCGCGTGCGCCAGCCGGCACCGCCGTCTTCCATCGCCACCATGCCGCGCTCGGTGAACAGCTGCAGCTCGAACACCGCGTAGTCGGCCGCGTGCGCCGGGTTCAGCGTCACCGGCACGCCGGAACGCGTCTGCAGCAGCGCGGGCACGGTCGGGTCGTCCTGCCAGTGGTCGTGCACCGGCAAGCCGGTGGCCACCAGCTCCAGCGGCCCGAGCAGCATCTGCGCGAGGTCCACCAGGTGGCTGCCGTTGTTCAGCACGCCCTTGTTGTAGATGCCGACGGCGGAGCGCACCGCGCCCCAGGGCCCGGCGGCACCGGCGGCCAGCTCGCGCTGCAGGCGCACGATGTCCGGCGCCCAGCGGCGGTTGTGGTTGACGGCCATGCGGACCCCCGCCGCGGCGCACACTTCCACCGCGGCGGCGGTCTCGGCGGCAGTCCGCGTCACCGGCTTCTCGCAGAAGACCAGGCGCGGGTGCAGCGGCAGGATGGCGGCGATGTGTGCGGCGTGCAGCGCCGTCGGCGAGCACAGGCTCACGACGTCGTACGGCCCCGCCGCGGCCGCCGCGTCGATGGTCGGGAAGCCCTTCTCGACCAGCCAGCGCTGCATGAAGGCCTCGCGACGCGCCGCGTCGGGCTCGACGCAGGCCACGAGGCGGAAGCCGCCGTGGCGCCAGTAGGCACCGGCGTGCGTGAGCGGCAGCGCGCTCGCCGGCCGCTCGGCGTCGAAGCCGCCGGCGATGTTGCCGCAGCCGACGATGAGCACGCGCAGCTGCTGCAGGTTCATGCGGCCACCCGTTGCGCGGCGGCGCGCTCGCCCGCGGACGCGGCGGCCTCGGTGCCGTGGGCCGCGCCGTAGGGCTGCGAGTACGCGTCGGGGGGCAGCAGCCCCGCGCGCACGGCCTCGGCGACGAATCGCAGCAGCAGCGGGTCGTTGTAGCGGCGCGCCACGATCTGCAGGCCGAACGGCAGGCCGCGCGGCGATCGGAACACCGGCGCGCTGATCGCCGGCAGCTGCGCCAGCGTCCACATCAGCGCCGAGTCGGGCGCCTCCTCGACATGGCGCGGCGGCGCCTCGCCGGCGGTGGCCAGGGTCACCGCGACGTCGAAGCCGCGCATGAAGCGCTCGGCGATGCGCGCGAGCTCGACCTGGCGCGCGAGCGCGGCCTCGTACTCGGCCGGCGCGATGCGCAGGCCGGCCTCGATGAGCGACTTCATCACCGGCGAGACGAGCTCGGCGCGCTCGTGCTCGGCCTTGAAGTAGTAGGCGAGCGCGCGGTTGTAGATCGTCGCGTGCACGCGATGGCATTCGGCCAGCTCGTACGGCAGCTCGGGCTCGAAGATCTCGATGCGTCGACCGAGCGTGCGCTGCGCGAGCCAGGCCCAGCCCTCCATCGCCTGGCGGGCATAGGCCGGCGCGTGCGACCACACCGCCGGCCGCAGCAGCGCCACGCGCCACGGGCGGCCCGTCGGCGCGGCCTGCCGCTGCACGTCGGTGAAGGCGGCGTGGCTGAGCGGGTAGTCGCGGCCGTCGACCCGCAGCGCGTCGAGCACGGGCCCCAGGTCCTCGGCGTGGCCGACGAAGAAGCCCACGGTGTCGAGGCTGTCGGTCGTCTTCAGCATGCCGGTGCGCGGGATGAGGCCGAAGCTCGGCTTCATGCCCCAGACGCCCGTGAAGCTCGCCGGCCGCACGATGCTGCCGGCCGTCTGCGTGCCCAGCGCCACCGGCACCATGCCCATCGCCACCGCGACGGCACTGCCGCTGGAGCTGGTGCCGGGCGTGCGCTCGGGCGCCCACGGGTTGAGCGTCTTGCCGAGCGTGTGCACGGCGAACTCGGCGGTCACCGTCTTGCCCGGGATCAGCGCACCGGCGCGCTTGAGGTGGAACACCGCGCGCGCGTCGTTGCCCGGCGTGAAGCCGGCCCACAGCGGGCTGCCCATCTGAGTCGGGAAGTCGGCCGTGTTGAAGATGTCCTTCACGCCGACCGGCACGCCTTCGAGCGCGCGCAGCGGCTCGCCGCGGGCGATGCGCGCCGCGGCCAGGCCGGCGGCCTGCTGCAGCCGCTCGCCGTCGAACTTCACCCAGGCGTGCACGTCGAACTCGTGCCGCGCGACGGCGTCGCGGCAGGCCAGCGCCGCGTCGACCGGGGTGAACGTGCCGCTGGCGTAGCCCGCCCGCAGGGCGCGCACGCCGTGGCGGCGGAAGTCGACCTTCGCGCCCGCGGGTGCCGCCTCGGGCCGCGCACGGCCGGCGTCACCGACGGAGCGGTCCTGCAGGCTCGCCGGCATGCCTTCATGCCACGCGCCCCGGGCCTCGTCCGTCAGGAGTCCGGGCGCGCTCATGCCGACACCTCCGTGCCACGGGCACAGCCGCAGGCACCGCTGCCGCAGCCGCCCGACGGGGCGGCCGCCGGCGCCGCCATCCGCTCCGCGGTCTTCGCCGGCGTGTCGGCGCCGTCGCCCGCCATCGCCGCGGCGGCATCGCGTGCCCGCATGCGCTCGATGATCTGCTGCGGGTACGGCAGCAGCCGTTCCTCGTTCGGCGCCTTCTTCTCGTAGATCGGGATCACCTTGCCTTGCAGCTCCGGCCGGCGCTGCTTCTCGAGCGCGGCGTAGAACTCCGCCTCGGTCAGCCCGGTGATCCGCAGGTAGTGGTCCAGTCCTTCGGGGCGCACGGCGTCGTGCTCGCGGATGAGCTCGAAGGCCTCGTCGCGGCTGAGCAGCCCGGCGCGCACGTCGACGCTGGCGTGGAAGGTGGCGCGGCCGTAGCCTCGCTTCAGGTAGCACGCGAGGTCGTGCACGCCCGGCATCACGCACTCGGCGCTCTTGTAGCGCTTGAAGCTGCCCTCGACCTGCGTCTCGCGCCAGCCGAAGTTGTCGCGCACGAACTCGGTCTGGCGCTCGTCGTCCCAGAAGATGTAGTCGCCGAGGTGGATGCCGAACACACCGACGCGCTCGCAGTCCTCGGCGCTCGGCACGTTGAAGGGCTCGAGGTCCTTGGCGGTGACGGCCCATTCCTCGCCGACGTCCTCGGCCTTGCGCACCATCTGGTCGGGGCGCAGCTTGGCGCTGACCTTGGTGAAGTACTCGCGGTCGAACTTGCGCACCGGGTTGAGGTAGCTGGCGCGGCCCGAGCTCTCGGCGATGCTCTCGCCCCAGATGAGCAGCGGGATGTTGAAGCGCACCGCCACCTGCAACGGGAAGGCGCCGACGCCGGCGTGGCAGTGCCAGCAGGCGTCGCCGATGCCGAAGATCGAGTGCCTCGCCAGCTTGTTCACGAGCTTGCGGTTCGGCGTGAACATGATGTGGTCCACGTTGAACTGCTCGAGCGAGTTCTGCAGGTTGTACCAACCGGTCTCGCTGTACCAGTTGTGGCTGAAGGTCACCGCGAGCGGCTTCATGCCGTAGATCTGCGTCAGCACGTAGAGCTGGAACGTGCTGTCCTTGCCGCCGCTGATGGGGATGATGCAGTCGTAGCCGCGGCCCGCCGCCTCGGCCTGGGCCTTCGCGTCGTCGAGGATCTCGCGCAGCGCCTTCTCGCGCGCCGTCCAGTCGATGTGGATCTTCTGCTCGGCGCTCTGGCAGGCCTGGCAGACGCCGAGCTCGTCGAAGACGACACCTTCCTGCGTCTGCGGGATGCAGCAGCGCACGCAGTACTGCAGGTGCCTGAACGGCTTGCCGGCGGGCTCGTCGGCATCTTCGGGGCGCGCCAGCAGGCGCGTGAAGGGCGTGCCGCCGGACGGGCGGCTTTGGGACTGGGCAGGGGCGGGCAACGGGGGCATCGCGCGGACTCCGGGAGGTCTTGGCAGCGTAGCCAGGGGCCGCAAAGGCAAAGCGCCGAATCGGGCGGGTTTCGGGGCGTAACTCGGCGGCGACGCCCGTGGCGGCGCGGGCTTCCCGGGTCTGCTGGGCGCCCGCTGACGGGGTTGGGGGTATGGGCTTCCGGCGGTGGCGTTGTCGGGCGGTGGCGTTCGAGGCGTTGGCGCGCGGGCGGTGTCCGGGGGGCCGGCCTGCGCGCGCACGAAACCGTGCTCGGCCGGCCCCCCGGACACCGCCCGGGCAAGACGCCGCTGGACGCCGACGCACCCGTTGAGTACGCGAGAGGCCGTTGAGCCAACGAGCCGGACCGAAGCCAAGCACCTACGGGACCTCTCGGCCACCTTGGCGATGCCCTGCCGTGACGGGGCGGGGGAGGCTGGGCGAGCACGGTATCGTGCGCGCGCAGCCCGGCCTCCCCCGCCCCGTCGCGGCAGCGCGCAGTTCGCGGCAGGCGCTTCGGGGAGACCAGGCTTTCGGCCCGCCAGACGCAGACCCCCAACGCACTCCGCATGCCCCCGACCGCCCGCCCCCTTGCCGGCCGCCCCAGCCACTTCGCCACGAACGGCACGTCAGGCACACCCCGCATGTCCGGCATGTCCGGCATGTCCGGCATGTCGGGCATGTCCCGCACGCCCCGCATGTCTCGCACCTCCCGCACGGCCCGCACCGCCGCCTTCGCGTCGCTGCTGTCGCTGCTGCTCGCCTGCACCGCGCCCACGGCCCCGCCCGCATCGCAGGCATCTCCGGTCACCCCCCCGGCTCCAGCGCCGGCAGCCGTGCTCGCCCCGCCCGCCGCCATGCGCGTCGAAGGCGTGCCGCCGCTCGATGCCGCGCTGCTGCCGGCCATGCGCCGCTATGCCGAGGTGGTGGGGCACGGCATCGTCGACTGGCACCCCACGGCGCGCGAGATGCTCGTCGTGCACCGCGCGCCCGGCCAGAGCACGCCGCAGATCCACCGCCTGCGCCAGCCGCTGGGCCGGCTGGAGCAACTGACCACCGGGGCCGACCCCGTGACGCGCGCGCGCTGGGAGCCGGTGCGCGGCCGCTACATCCTCTTCGAGCGATCCACGCGCGGCGACGAGGCCTACCAGGTCTTCCGCCTCGACCCCGAGACACGGGCCGCGACACCGCTGATGCCCGACGGCGAGCGGCACGCGGTCGTCGGCTTCCTGCCGCGGCGCGGGCTCGCGCTCGTCGCGTCCGTGCCGCTCGACCGCACGGCGGCGGGCGGCCGGCGCGCCGAGATCGCCACCCGCCTGACGCTCGTCGATCCGCTGGCCCCCGATGCCTCGGGCGGCCGCCGTGTCGTCGCCGAACTGCCGGGCACCGGCTGGTTCGGCGCCGAGCCCTCGCCCGACGAGAAGCGGCTGGCGCTGACGCGCTACTACGCCGCCACCCACTCCGAGACCTGGCTGCTCGATCTCGCCGAGGCGAGCCCGCCGCCGGCGCCGCGCCGCGTGCTGCCCGCACCGGGCGAGACCCTGCGCGCCGCCCACCTCGCCGAAGGCTGGACGCCCGACGGCCGCGGCCTCGTGCTCGTCAGCGACCGGGCCAGCGAGTTCCGGGAGCTGATGCGCTTCGACCTCGATGGCGGCCAGCTCACGCGCCTGACCGCGCACCTGCCCTGGGACGTGGAAGACGCGGGCCTCGCACCCGGCCGCACGCTGCTGCCGATCCGCGTGAACGTCGACGGCCGCGACGAGCTGCGCCTGGTGGACCTGGCGCGTGGCGCCGAGCAGCCGCTGACGGCCACGCTGCCGCCCGGCGGCGTGAGCGCGCTGCGCGTGCACCCCGGCAGCGGCGAGATCGCGTTCGTCACGCACAGCTCGCGCGGGCCCGGCCAGGTGCACTCGTTCGACCCGCAGACCGGCCGCGTCGAGGCCTGGACACGTGTCGTTGCGCCGGCCGACCTCGACCTCGCGCAGCTGCCCGAGCAGCAGATCGTGCGCTGGCAGACCTTCGACGGCCGCACGATCAGCGGCGTGCTCAGCCTGCCGCCAGCGCGCTTTGCCGGACGGCGGCCGGTGCTGATGTGGGTGCATGGCGGCCCCGAGGGCCAGAGCAAGCTCGGCTGGAACGGGCGCATGAACTACCTGCTGATGGAGCGCGGCATCGCGCTCTTCGAGCCCAACGTGCGCGGCTCCAGCGGCTACGGCAAGACCTTCCTCGACCTGGACAACGGCCGCCGGCGCGAGGACGCGGTGAAGGACATGGCCGCCGCCATCGACTGGACGGCCACGCACCCGCGCCTCGACCCGGCGAAGGTCGTCGTCTACGGCGGCAGCTATGGCGGCTACATGGCGCTGGCCGCGGCGACGCGGCTGCCCGGCAGGATCGCCGGCGCCATCTCGTCGGTGGGCATCAGCAACTTCGTCACCTTTCTCGAGAACACCGAGAGCTACCGGCGCGACCTGCGCCGTGCCGAGTACGGCGACGAGCGCGACCCGGCGATGCGCGAGTTCCTGCTCTCGATCTCGCCGCTGACGCACGCCGACCGGGTGACCAGGCCGCTCCTCGTGATGCAGGGCCGGAACGACCCGCGCGTGCCGTGGACCGAGAGCGAGCAGATCGTGCGCCGGCTGCAGCAGCGCGGCGTGCCGGTGTGGTACCTGCTCGCCGACAACGAGGGGCACGGCTTCGCGCGGCGCGAGAACGCCGACTTCGCGCTCGCGACGATCGTGCGCTTCCTGGAGGCGACGGCGCTGAAGTGACCGGGCTGCGCGCGCCGGTCGCCGGCGCCGGCGTCGGAGCAGGCACACGGCGACGCGCCGGGGTGCGTCAGGCGCCGGTCGCGCGGGCCGGGCCGTCGGCCGTCGTGCGCCCTTCGGCCCCGGGCCCCGCCGGTATGGCCAGCCGCGCGACGAGCCCGCCGCCCGCACGGTTGGACAGGCTCACCTCCCAGCCCTGCGAGCGGGCGATCTGCCGCACGATGGCCAGGCCGAGCCCGTAGCCGCCCGTCTGCGGGCTGCGAGAGCCCTCGATGCGATGGAACGGCCGCCAGGCCGCCTCCAGCTGCGGCCCGGCGATGCCCGGCCCCCGATCGGCCACTTCGATGACCACGCCGGCGCCGGACTCGTCGACCGAGGCCGTTACCTCGATCTCGCCCGGGGCGTAGCGCACCGCGTTCTCGATCAGGTTGTCGACGACGCGGCCCAGCAGCCCGGCGGACACCTCCAGCTGCAGCCCGTCCGGGCCCCGCGCCGTCAGCGTCGCGCCGCGTTCGCCCGCGGCCGCGCGGTGGGTCTCGACGCGTGCCTGCAGCCACGGCGTCAGCGACACCGCCTGCCGTGCCTCGTGGTCGAGCCCGCGCGCCACCTCGAGCATCTGGCCGATGAGGCCGTTCATCGCCTCGACGTCCTGGTCCATGCGGTCGATGAGCTTCGTGTCGGGCTTCAGTCGCAGCATCTCCAGTGCCAGCCGCATGCGCGCCAGTGGCGTGCGCAGGTCGTGCGAGACGCCGGCCAGCAGCGTCGTGCGCGCCTCCATCAGCTCGTGCACGCGCAGCGCCATCTGGTTGAAGTGCCCGGCCAGCCGTGCCAGCTCGCGCGGCCCCTGTTCGGGCAGCAGCTGCGGGTCGACGCCGCCGGCCAGCTGCGCCGCCGCCCGTTCCAGCCTTTCCACCGGCTCGGCGATGCGGCGAGCCAGCCAGGCCGCGGCCACGCCGAGCAGCAGCGCCCCCGCGGCCAGCATCGCGCCCAGGGCCACCAGCGGCCGCGCCGTGAGGCGCGCATAGTCGAAGCCGACGCCGATGCCGCGCCCGCCGACCTCCAGCCTCGTCCAAAGCCACTCGCCGTCGTCGGGCCCGGGCTGGCGGGCGAGCACGGCGACATGGCCTTGCCGGCGCTCGAGCGCGCGCTCGAGGAAGAGAAGGTAGAAGCCGTGCCAGTGCGGCGCGGCGGCCGGCATCGGCATGTCCGGGCGGATGGCCAGCCGATGCTCGCGGCGCAGCTCGTCCTCGAAGGCCGGGCGCGTGCCGGGCGGCAGCTCGACCCACGTCTGCGCCGACAGGTGCATGAGCCCCGCCAGGTCGTCGGCGGCGCGCTGGCCCATCGGCCACATCACGAAGACCAGCGTCGCACCCACCGCGATCGCCAGCAGCACCCCGTACAGCGCCGCCAGCCAGCGCATGTAGTGCTGCGCGAGCGTCAGCGGCCGTCCGGTGGCCTCCGAGCGGCCAGCCAAGCGCTTTTCCCCGGGGGGCACGCCTCGCGACGCCGCCGCGGGATCAGGCACGCTGCCCGCCGGCAGGGTTGAACAGGTAGCCCTCGCCACGCACGGTGCGCACGTACACCGGGTGCGACGGGTCCGGCTCGATCTTGCGCCGCAGCCGCGTCACGCGCACGTCGACGCTGCGATCGAAGGCCTCGCGCTCGTAGCCCTTGAGCTGCTCGACCAGGAAGTCGCGTGAGAGCACGCGGTTGGGATGCAGCACGAAGACGCGCAGCAGCGCGAACTCGGCACTCGTGACCGGCACCTCGGCCTCGCCGCGGCGCAGCTGCCAGGCCGACGCGTCGAGCGTGAACGGCCCGAAGCGGTGCAGCGGCCCCGTGCCGTTGCCCGCCGCCGGGTCGCCCGTGACTCCCGCCACCGGCGCGGCCGCGGCTCGCCGCAGCAACGCGCGCAACCTCGCCAGCAGCTCGCGCGGGCTGAACGGCTTGGCCAGGTAGTCGTCGGCGCCCATCTCCAGGCCGACGACGCGGTCGATCTCCTCGCCGCGCGCCGAGAGCATCAGGATCGGCAGCGTCGAGGCCTGCCGCAACTCGCGCGCCAGCGACAGGCCATCCTCGCCGGGCAGCATGAGGTCGAGCACGAGCGCATCGGGGCGGTGCTCGGCCATTCGCTCGCGCATCTGCCGGCCGTCACCCGCGACATCGACGACGAAGCCGCTCGCGCCCAGGTAGTCGGCGAGCAGGTCGCGGAGCGCCGGGTCATCGTCGACGACCAGGATGCGCGACGCCGAGGCCGTGTCCATGCCGGGCCAGTCTACCTGCGCCACCTGCGCCCCCCGGCCGGGCTGAAACGCAGTGAAACCCGCTGACATGCGCTGAGTCCGGCGCGACATCGGCGGGCAGCACGCGGCGGCGAAGCTGACCGCATCGTGAAGACCAGAAGCTGCATCCCGGTCCGGACCGCCGAGCGGCGGGCGTTCGCGAAGTGCACCACGCTGGGCCTGCCGTGCTGGTGGCTGCGGTGGCTGGTGCCGGTTGCGGGGCTGGGTTCGGGCCACGTGCACGCGAGGGGCCCGGGAGCGCGCGAGGGCCTGCCGGCCACCGCACCCCGCCCCGGCATCGGCAGGGCGACGGCCGTGCCGGCCAGCCCGGCTGCGGTGCCCGCGGCGGGCCCTGCCGAGCGGCCGATCGGCCCCGCCTGCCCGCTGCCTGCTGCCGGCGGTGCCTCGAGCGCCCCCGGCGCAGCGGCAGGGCGCGCGCTGCGCTACGGCCGTGGCTTCGAGTCCCGCCACTGCAGCGACCTGCCGGCCGACCCGCGCCCGGCGCCCGGAGCGCCGCGCTACGGCGCCGGGCCGGGCGCACGCGGCAGGCGCGACGAATCGCCCGGCTCGCGCCCGCAACCCTGAGCCGGCTGCACGACGAATCAACCGCCTCGACTTTCAACCTGGCAAATCAAAGGAGCAGACGATGAACATGAAGCACAAGACCCTGGCGCTGGCGATGGCCGCCGCGCTGGCAGCCGGCAGCGCGGCCTGGGCCGCGGGCGGTGGCGGTGGTGGTGGCGGTGGGGCGGGCGGCGGCGGCGCTGCCGGTCCAGGCGGCGGCGGCGCGGGCACCCCGGCCGGCACCTCGGCACAGGCCACTTCGCGCGGCCAGACATCGCAGCAGGAGCAGACGCGCGCCGCGCTCCAGGTGCAGGAGCAGACCCTGGCGCAGACGCGCACGCAGCTGAAGGCGCAGGAGCAGGCGCTCACGCAGAGCCGCACGCACCTGAAGGCCCAGGAGCAGTTGCTGGCTCGCACCCGCGAGCAGGTCGCGCAGCAGGACCGCGCACTCGTGCAGACGCGGCAGCAGCTGCAGACCATGGACGCCAACCGCACGCAGCTGCGCGACACCCTGCGCACGCAGGAGCAGATGCAGGCGCGCACGCTGGAGCAGCTGCGTGCGCAGGAGCAGGAGCAGTCCCGTCTGCTCGAGCAGTTGCGCACGCAGGAGCAGACGATGCTGAAGACGCGCGACCAGCTCAAGGAACAGGACCAGCTCCAGCTGCAGGTGCGCGACCAGCTGAAGGCACCGTGAGCGGCGCCGGACCGCTGCACGCACGACAACCAACTCAAGCAGGCCAGGAGCCGATCATGAAGACGATTCAACGAGCCACCCTCGCGGCGGCGATGCTGCTGTCGATGGCCGCCGTGCAGGCGCAGGGCGGGCCGGGCACGGGCCCCGGCGCGGGTGCAGGCCCGCGCGCGGCAGCCGCCGGCCCGGCTTCCAGCGCGCCGGGCGCCAGCGCCGGACCGGGCGCGCGCGCCGGCCGCCCGATGGCCGGGCGCTGGGGTGGCGACTTCACGCCGGGCTGGGCCCTGATGACCGAGCCCGAGCGCAAGGAGCACGCCGAGCGCATGCGCGCGATGAAGAGCCACGAGGAGTGCGTGGCCTACGTCGCGCAGCACCGCGAGCAGATGGCCGCGCGCGCCAAGGAACGCGGGGTGGCCGCGCTGCGCACGCCCAGGCGCGACGCCTGCGCCGCGCTCAAGCCCTGACCGGCGCGCCGCGCGGGCGCGGCCCCGCGGCGAGCCCCGAACACCAAACCCAGGAGGAATGGATCATGAGATCGAATCGCATCAAGGCCGGTTGGCGCACCGTGCTGATGGCCGGCGTCGTCGCCGGGCTCGTCGCCTGCGGCGGCGGTGATGACAGCAGCGACAGCCCGCCCGTGCTGACGGTCAGCGCCGAGGGCGTCTCCACGATCGACCAGAGCGCGCTGGCCACGCAGCTGGCCACCTATGCCCTGCAGTCGCCGCTGTCGACGACGGAGAGCGCGAGCCTGCGATTCATGCGCGAGGAGGAACAGCTGGCGCACGACGTCTACGCCGCCGCCGCCAGCCGGTACCCGACGCCGATCTTCGCGAACATCGCCTCCAGCGAGACCACACACGCCGCGGCCGTGGCCACGCTGCTGACGCGCTACGGCCTGGCCGACCCGATGGCGGGCCTGCCGACCGGCACCTTCGCGACGCCGGCGTTCCAGTCGCTCTACGACAGCCTCGTCGCCGCCAGTGCCGTCAGCCTCGTCGAGGCCCTGAAGGTCGGCGTCGAGATCGAGGAGCTCGACATCCGCGACATCGAGGCCCAGAAGGTCGGCATCGACAACCCGGACATCCTGCTCGTCTACGATCACCTGCTGCGCGGTTCGCGCAACCACCTGCGCGCCTTCATGAAGGTGCTGGTGCAGCAGGGCGGGACCTACACGCCGAAGTACATCTCGCAGGCGACGTTCGACGCGATCGTCGCCTCGCCGATCGAGACCGGTCCGTGACGCGGCGCGAGCTGCTGCGCGCGTGATCGGGCGGCGCGGCGGCGGCTTCTGCCCGACGACCTGCCTGCCTGCGTCTCGGGCGGGGCACGTGCCGCCGGAGCCGCCGGAGCCGGCGCAGCGGCGACCTCCTCCGGAAAGAGCGGGCCCCGGCGGCCGCGAGAGGAAGGAGGCGGCCGCAGCGGGGCGCTGCGGCCGCCGATCTCTCGGCCCGGCACGGAACCGTGCCGCACGCCTGCGGCCGCTTTCGGTGTCGTCCGACCCCGCCGCGTGGGAACCGGGTTCGGCTTCGTCAGCGGGATCGGAAAGGACTCGACGCGCGGCCGGCGCGAAACGGCATCAGTCGTCGCGCTTGGGCAGGGCGTGCGCGATGCCCTGGTGGCACTCGATGCAGGTCTTGCCTTCCTTGCGCCCCTCTTCCATCTTCTCGCGCGCGCGGGGCGTTTGCTTGTGGTAGTCCATCGACTCCCAGCCGTGGCAGTTGCGGCACTCGCGCGAGTCGTTCGCCTTCATGCCCGCCCACACGTGCTCGGCCAGTTGCCTGCGCTTGGCCTCGAACTTCTCGGGCGTGTCGATCGTGCCGCGGAAGTGATGGAAGAGCTCGTTCGTCGCCTGCACCTTGCGCCACACCTTCGCGCCCCAGTCCCGCGGCACGTGGCAGTCGGAGCAGATCGCGCGCACGCCCGAGCGGTTCCGGAAGTGCGCGCTCTTCGCGTACTCCTCGTACACGGTGCTGCGCATCTCGTGGCACGAGATGCAGAACGACATCGTGTTGGTCGCCTCCATCGCGGTGTTGAAGCCGCCCCAGAGGACCACGCCCAGCGCGCCGCCGGCGAGCAACAGCCACACGCCGGCCCGCGACGGCCGCCTCATTTGGCCGGCAGCGTCGCGAGATGGACCGCGATGTCGGCCGCCACCTGGTGATCGAGCGCGCGCAGCGCCGGCATCGCCTCGCCCGGCTGGCCGTTCAGCAGCTTGTGCATCATCTCGGCGCCGTTGTCGGCCACCGAGCCGAGCGGCGGGCCGTCCTTGATCTTCTTGCCGTCCTCGCCGTGACAGCCGGCGCACAAGGTGTTGAAGTAGGTGGCCCCGCGCGCACGATCCCCCTTGGCCTTGTTGGCGGCATCGAGATACCTGGCCAGGTTGCCCTGCCCGCGGCTGACGAAGAGCGCCAGGTCGCTGGCGTCCTTGGCGCTGAGCATCGCGTCGGTGTAGCCGTGCGTCTTGTTGCGCAGCAGCGCGGCGATCGTCGCCGGCTCCTTGCCGGCCGCGCCCTGGATGCCGACGAATCCGGTGAAGTGGCTGCCCTTCGCGTAGGCGCCGTCCTTGCCCCGGTAGTCCCAGCCGTGGCACTCCTTGCAGCGCCACGAGTTCTCCTTGCCGTACTTGCCGTCCTTGATGTACGAGGGATGGTCGGCGGCCGGCTTGGCGGCCTTGTTCTCGGCCCAGAACTTGTCGTACAGGCGCGCGCCGCGCGCGATCTGCGATTCGACCTCCTGCGCCTGCACGCCGAACGTGCAGCCAGCCAGCAGGAGCACGACCGCCATGCGATGCCGGCGGGCCCGGTTGCGCGTGTTCGTCACGGGAGCCTCCTTCTCGTCCGAGGTCTTCGGGCCCCGGCGTGAGCCAGTGTTGACGCAGGCCGGGGGCGAGCCTTGCGCTGGCTCAAGCCGCCGGCAACGGGCGGCGCACGGTTACGACCCTGAAGCGGGGCTGAAGAGGCCGGCGGGGGCCCGGCCGGCCGGAGCCGTCGCGGCCCCCGGCAGGAGGATGCGCACATGCAGCCCGGCCGCCGGCTCGTCGAGAAACTCGAGCGTGCCGCCGTACGAGTCGACCAGTTCACGCGCGATGGACAAGCCGAGCCCGCTGCCGGGCACCGACTCGTCCAGCCGCGTGCCGCGGCCCAGCACCGCTGCGCGCTGCGGCTCGGCGATGCCCGGCCCGTCGTCGTGGACACGGATCTCGATGCGCGCCGGCGCCGTGCCGGCGCGCACCGATGCCGGCGCGCCGCCGGCGTGGAACCTTGCGGTGACGCGCACCTCGTGCTGCGCCCACTTGCAGGCGTTGTCGAGCACGTTGCCGACGATCTCGTGCAGGTCCTCGGCGTCGCCCTCGAAGGCGCAGTCCTCGTCGCCGGTGGGGCCGGCGATCACGATGCCGCGACCGGCGTGCACCTTCTCCATCACGCGCACGAGCCCGGTCAGCAGCGGCCGCACCGCGACACGCGCGCCCGGCAGGCCGTGCGCGGCGGCGGCGCGCGCACGCGCCAGATGCACGTCGACCTGTCGCTGCGCCCGGCTCACCTGCTCGCCGACGAGGGCCGGCAGCTCGGCCGCGGCCGGGCCGCCCCGTGCCGCCGCGAGGGCCGCCTGCCGCAGCACGGCCAGGGGCGTCTTCAGCGCGTGGGCGAGGTTGCCGGCCTGCGTGCGCGCGCGCTCGACGAGCTCGGCGTTGCGCTTCAGCACCGCGTTGAAGTCATCGACGAGCGGTTGCACTTCGGCCGGCACCGCACCCTCGAGGCGCGAGGCGCGGCCGTCGTGCAATGCCGCCACGGCACGCTGCAGGGCCCGCAGTGGCGCCAGGCCCACGGTCACCTGAGCCCAGCCGGCCGCGCCGAGCAGCAGCAGCAGGCCCGCGAGCGAGGCTGCGAGCACGCCGTCGAAGTGCCCGATGGCGGCCTGCGTCTCGGCCAGGTCCGCCGCGACGACGATCCGCCAGCGTGCTGCCGCACCGCCGGCGCCGCGGCCGGCATGAGTGCGCGCGTCTGCGGTCGCATCGGTGCCCGCGCTTCTCCCCGGATCGCTGCGCGGATCGCCGCCCTCGGCGCTGCCCGAACCGCCGCCGGCCGCACGCCCGGCCGACCCACGCCTGTCGCGCACCGTGCGCTCCACCGCAAGCAGCGGCTCGCCGCGCGGCCCGCTCAGCTCGTGCACGTGCACCTCGCCATCGACCAGTTCGTCGGCGGGCAGCGTCAGCGTCGCGTCCCACAGCGACCGCGACCGCAGCACGCCGCGCGCCGACGGGCCGCCGCCCTCGCCGTCGACCTGCCAGTACAGGCCCGACTGCGGGCGCGACCAGCGCGGGTCGCTCAGCGTGCCGGGGTCGATGTCGGGCCGGCCGTCCGCGGTGAACACCAGGCGCGCGGTCACCTGGTCGATCTGCGCCGTCAGCATCGCCACCGACTGGCGCATCACGTGGCTGCGGAACAGTTCCGAGAGCAGCCAGCCCGCGAGGCCGAGCGCCACGAGCAGGGCCACCGTCGTCGCGGCCAGCAGCCGCCAGCGCAGCGATCGGCCCGGCGCCGCGCGCTCCGCCGGCGGTGGCGGCGGCGCGTTCACGCCGCCGCCACCAGCCGGTAGCCGAGCCCGCGCACCGTCTCGATGGCGCCGGCTGGCAGCTTGCGGCGCAACCGCGCGACGAACACCTCGATCGTGTTGGAGTCGCGGTCGTGGTCCTGCGCGTACAGGTGCTCGGTCAGCTCGGTGCGCGACACCACCGTGCCGGGCCGGTGCATCAGGTAGGCCAGCAGCCTGAACTCCTGCGCCGTCAGCGTCACCGGCCGGCCCGCGACGGTGACGCGGCCGCTGCGTGTGTCCAGCGCGACCGCGCCGCACGCGAGCAGAGGCGTCGCAAGCCCCTGCGCGCGGCGGATCAGCGCGCGCAGCCGCGCCAGCAGCTCCTCGATGTGGAAGGGCTTGGCCAGGTAGTCGTCGCCGCCCGCATCGATGCCGGCCACCTTCTCGTGCCAGCGGTCGCGCGCGGTGAGGATGAGCACCGGCATCGCCCGGCCCGCCTCGCGCCAGCGGCGCAGCACCGACAGGCCGTCGAGCCCGGGCAGGCCGAGGTCGAGCAGCACCGCGTCGAAAGGCTCGGTGTCGCCCAGGTGCAGCGCCTCGCGGCCGTCCGCGGCCTCGTCGACAACGTAGCCGGCCTCGACGAGCGCGGTGCGCAGCTGCGCGCGCAGCGCCGCGTCGTCCTCGACGAGCAGCAGCCTCATGCGGCGCGCGGCGGGCAGCGGCCCGCGATCATCGGCGGCCCTCGGGCGCCGACGCCGGTGCGGGTGCCGGACCCGAGGCCCCGGCGGCGGGGTCGCGGGCGCGGTCGGGGCTGCGGTCGCGCTCGCCCGCCCGGCCACGTTCACGGCCGCTGCGACCGTCGTCGGCGCGGCGCACTTCCAGCACCTGCGCGGTGGCGGCGTCGACCGCCAGCTTCAGCAACTGCCCGTCGCGCTGCAGCAGCTTCACCTCGTAGATCCAGCGGCCGTGCTCGCGCTCGAGTTCCAGCTCGAGCACGCGGCCCGGATGCGACCGCTGCAACCGCTCCAGCAGCGCGGGCAGCGGCATCGCCTCGCCCGCCTGCACGGCGGCGCGGGCCCGCTCGTGGTCGTCCTTGCGCCCCGCCCGGGCGTCGGGCGGCACGAGCGCCGCAGCCAGCGCCAGCACAGCCGCGACCACGGCGGCGCGCTGGCCGGGCGGCATCGCGCTCGTCGCGCGCGGCCGCGTCCGCCGCGCGCCCACGAGGGCGCGAGCCGACCGTGGCGCGGGGCCGAAAGGACGAGATGCGACGACGGGCCTCACGCGCGGATTGTCCCCGGCCGTGCCTGAACGCGAGATGAACGGCCGGTTCAGGCGCGGTTCAAGCCGCCTTCGAAGAATGACCTCGACGACGTGACGAAGTGGCCCGGTCGGTGAAGGGCCGCGATCGACGCCGACGGACTCGATCGGAACGCACGATGACCCCCGCCTTCCTCCGCACCCTTCCCCGACGCTGCTCGCCTTCCCTCTCGGCCCCCCTTGCCGGAGCCCGGGCGCGCGCGCCGCGGTGGCGACTCGCGAGCGCCCTCGTGCTCGCCACGCTCGCCACGGCCACGCTGCACGCCGCGGCCGCCGACACGTCGCCCGCGCAGCAGTTGCAGCGCTTCGCGCAGCAGGCCGGCACGGCGGGCGACGCCGCGCGAGGCCGCGCGTTCTTCACCACCCGCCACGGCGGCGAGTGGTCGTGCGCCTCCTGCCACGGCAACCCGCCGCTGGCGGCGGGCAAGCACGCCGGCACCGGCAAGCGCATCGAACCGCTCGCGCCCGCGGCCAACGCAGCCGCCTTCACCGACACGGCACGCGTCGACAAGTGGCTGCGTCGCAACTGCAACGACGTGCTGAAGCGCGAGTGCACGGCCGCGGAGAAGGCCGACGTGCTGGCCTGGCTCGTGAGCCTCGCGCCGTGACGACAGGTGGCCCGATGACGACGACACCGATGCGGATGGCCGGCCCCGACGAACGGTCGCCCGCGCCTGGCGCTGCCGGCGCGTCCACCGCGCGCACCTCGACCGCACGGCGGCCGGAAGCGACGGTGGCGCGGCCGGGAACGCGCCGGATCGCGTTCGCCTCGCTGGTCGCGCTTGCCGCGTTCGCCGCGCTGCCGGCGGTCGCGATCGCCGGCGACTCCCATCGCCTGCCGCCCGACATGCCTGCGTCCTACACGCCCGAGTGCGGTTCCTGCCACGCCCCCTACCCGCCCGGGCTGCTGCCACGCGCCTCGTGGGCGCGCGTGATGTCCGGCCTCGACCGCCACTACGGCACCGACGCATCGCTCGACGCGGCCCTGCGCCGCGAGATCGAGGCGTGGCTGCTGGCGCGCGCCGGCACCGGGCGCAAGGTGAGCGAGCCGCCGCCGGAGGATCGCATCACGCGCGCCGCCTGGTTCGAGCGCAAGCACCGGCGCGTCGAGGCGGCCACGTGGCGGCTGCCGAGCGTGAAGACGGCGGCCAACTGCGCCGCCTGCCACACCGGCGCCGAGCAAGGCGACTACGACGACGACCGCCTGCGCCTGCCCGAAGGCGCGTCGCGCACGCAGCGCCGCGCCTGGAGCGACTGAACCGCCCGGGCCGCGGCCGATGCGCGCGGCACCGGCCCTCGCACAAGCGACAGAAACCCATTCCCGAGGAATCGACCATGACCCCAAGCTCCGCGATCGACGCCGCCGCCCGCGGCCCCGTGCAGGCCGCCGCGTCGGCGCCCCCGGCGCGCGCGCGGCGCGTCGTCGACGCGCCGGTTCGCATGTTCCATGCGCTCTTCGCGCTGTCGTTCGTCGGCGCCTATGTCACGGCGGAGAGCGAGCGCTGGCGCGCGCTGCACGTCACGCTCGGCTACACGCTGGCCGGGCTGCTCGCCTTCCGCGTGCTCTACGGCCTCGTGGGGCCCCGGCCCGCGGGCCTGGCGCTGCTGTGGCGCAAGCTCGGCGGCGCGCCGGCGTGGTTGCGCTCGATGGCCGCGGCGCTCGCGCAGCGCCGGCCCGCCGCGCCGGCGGGGCTGCCCTGGCGCCAGGGCCAGAACCTGCTGATGGCGCTGGCGGTGTTCGCGCTGCTGGCGCTGGCGCTGCCGCTGACCTTGAGCGGCATCGCCGGCGACAACGAGTGGGGCGGTCGCGGGGCGGCCGACCTGCTGGAGGAGGTGCACGAGTTCTTCGGCAACGCGATGCTGGCCATCGTGCTGCTGCACGTGACGCTCGTCGCGACGCTGAGCGTGCTGCGCCGGAGGAACCTGGCACGGCCGATGCTCACCGGCCGCGCCGGAGGCCCCGGGCCCGACCTCGTGGCGCGCAACCGCGCCGGGCTCGCGGCACTGCTGCTCGTCGCCGTCGTTGCCTTCGGTGCGTGGCAATGGCAGTCGGCGCCGCAGGGGCTGCTGCCGTCGGCGGCCAGCGCGGGCGAGCACGGTCAAGGTCACGATGGCCGTGGCCACGACGGCCGCGACGAGGACGACGACTGAGTTCCGGCCGGACCGGGCACGCGGGGCTGCGCGCCGGGAAGACTTGTGCGGACGTGCGTGCCAAGGTGCGCTGGGAAGTGCGCCGGGAGAAGCGCCGGGAGAAGCGCCGGGAGAAGCGCCGGGAGAAGCGCCGGGAGAAGTGCCGGGAGGTGCACCGAGGGGTGCGCGGGGATGTGCGGGCATGTTCGCGGGGACATGCGCGGCGATGCGCACGGCGGTCTGCGCGCAGACGTGCCCGGCGGTCGTGCGTCGGGAGCACGTCGGGACGAACCCGGGGAAGAACTTCGCGGCGAAGGTCGAGACGGGCCGTGACGTCCGTCGCATCACCGGGCGCGCGGTCACAGCAGCTTACGTTCCCGTCCCGGCCGTTAAGCGGCTCTTAAACGGCCCCTCGGACCATGCCCTCCGATGGCCGCGCGTCCCGCGGTCATGACTTGCCGGGTCCGCATGCTCGCTGCTTTCGCACCTTCCACACACCCCTCTCGTCCGCGCGACGAGTCACCGCCATCGCCCGGCGCCGCGCTGCGCCTGCACTCGCGCGGCGCACCCGGCCGCCGCGAGGTCGAGGCCTTCGTGCGCGCGGTCTATCGGGAGCGCTTCGACGCCGACGTGCGGCACTTCGCACCGATGCTCGTGAGCCTCGCCGACGCCGACGGCAGCCTCCTGGCCGCCGCCGGCTACCGGCCCGCCGACGACGAGCCGCTGTTCCTCGAGCGCTATCTCGAACGGCCGGTGCACGAGCACCTCGCCCGTCCCGGGGCGCCGGCCGTGCCGCGGCACCGTCTGGTCGAGGTGGGTCACCTCGCCGCGTCGCGCGCCGGCGCGGGGCGGGTGCTGATCGCGCTGCTCGGAGCGCACCTCGCGGGCGCCGGCTTCCAGTGGGTGGTGGGCACGCTGACGCAGGAACTGCGGCACCTCTTCGTGCGCCTGGGCATCGCGCCGGTGGCGCTGGGCGTCGCCGACCCGGCGCTGCTCGGCGACGAGGCCGCCGCCTGGGGCACCTACTACGACCACCGCCCGGTCGTGCTGGCCGGCAACCTCGAGCTGGCGCTGCAGGCGCTCGCGCGCCGCCGGAGCGCGGCATGACGGGCCGGCCCGATCGCATCGAGCCGGCCCGGCCGGCGCTGCACGACGGGCGCCGCGACTGGTCGGCCGCCGAGCTCGACGAGGCCGTCGTCGCGGCCGCTGCCGGCCTCGCGCGCGAGGGGACGCGCGTGCTCGCCACCGCGATGGACAACGCCGCGGCCTTCGTCGTGCTCGACGAGGCGGCGCGGCGCGCGGGAGCCGTGCACGTGCCGCTGGCGCCCTTCTTCACGCCCGCGCAGGCGATGCACGCGCTGCAGGCGGCCGGCGTCGACACGCTGGTCGTCGACGAGGCCCTCGCGGCGCAGCGCCCCGATCTGCGCTGGGCCCGCCTCGACGTCGCCGGGCGCCCGCTCGCGCGGGCGCGACTGCCGTTGCCGCCGGCCCGCCTGCCCGCCGGCACCGAGAAGATCACCTTCACCTCCGGCAGCACCGGCGCGCCGAAGGGCGTGTGCCTGACGGGCGCGGCGATGCAGCGCGTCGCCGAGGGGCTGGTGCACGCGCTCGCGCCGCTGGCGATCGGCCGCCACCTCAACGCGCTGCCGTTCTCGGTGCTGCTGGAGAACATCGCCGGCGTGATGGCGCCGCGCCTGAGCGGCGCGACGCTCGTCACGCTGCCGCTGGCGGAAGTGGGCCTCGCGGGCTCGTCGCAGTTCGACGCGGCGCGCTTCGACGCCACCGTGCGCGCGCACGCGCCGCACAGCGTCATCCTGCTGCCGCAGATGCTGCGCGCCTGGTGCGCGCACCTCGCCGCCACCGGGCAGCGCGCGCCGGCGTCGCTGAAGATCGTCGCCGTCGGCGGCGCGGCGGTCGGCGCGCCGCTCGTCGCCGCCGCCGAGCGGCTGGGCATCCCGGCCTGCGAGGGCTACGGCCTCTCCGAAGGCGCCTCGGTGCAGACGCTGAACCTGCCCGGTGCCGGCGGCGGCGCGCGGGCCGGCAGCGCCGGCCGCCTGCTGCCCCACGCGCGCCTGCGCGTGGCCGCCGACGGCGAGCTGGAGATCGCGGGCGCACTGTTCAGCGGCTACCTCGGCGAGGCCGGCGCGCCCACCGCGCCCGCCGCCGATGGCTGGTGGCCCACCGGCGACCTCGGCCATGTCGACGCCGACGGCTTCGTGCACGTGCGCGGGCGCAAGAAGAACGTGCTGATCACCGCCTTCGGTCGCAACGTCTCGCCCGAGTGGGTGGAGACGGCGCTGCGCAGTCATCCGGCGGTGCTGCAGGCCGTGGTCTTCGGCGAAGCCTGTCCGGCGCTCTCGGCCGTGCTGTGGCCGACCGCCGCGTCGGTCAGCGACGCGGCGCTGCAGGCGGCCGTCGATGCGGCCAACGCGACGCTGCCCGACTACGCCCGCGTGCAGCGCTGGACACGCGGCCGCGCCGCCTTCGAGGCGGGCACGGGGCTGGCCACGCCGAACGGCCGCCCGCAGCGCGAGGCCATCGCGCGCCTGCATCCCGAGGTCGCCTCGGCACCGCCGATGCCACCGGGCAGCGACACCGCCACCGGCGCAACAGCGGCTGCAACGGCCGCCGCAACCGGGGCCGCAACCGGGGCCGCAACAGGGGCCGCAACAGGGGCCGCGACCGGGGCCGCGACAGCCGCCGCATTGGCGGTCGAAGCAGCCCGCGCAGCCCAGGACGCCGCGGCCGGCCCGGCACCCCGATCCTCCTCCACCGCCACCCCCGAGAGCCTCCCCGCATGAGCTTCCACCAACGACTTCTCGCCGAAACCGAAGGCGAGCGCCGGCAGCTGCTGGCCACGCCGATTATCCAGGGCGCGCTCGCCGGCCGCGTCTCGGTGCCGAGCTACATCGCCTTCCTGCGCGAGGCCTACCACCACGTGCGCCACACGGTGCCGCTGCTGCAGGCGACGCAGGAAGCGCTGCCCGCGCACCACGCCTGGCTGCGTGCGCCGCTGGACGAGTACATCGCCGAGGAGAGCGGGCACGACGAGTGGATCCTCGACGACATCGCCGCCTGCGGCGGCGACGCCGAGGCGGTGCGGCACGGCCGCCCCGGCCACGCCACCGAGGTGATGGTGGCCTACGCCTACGACACCATCGCGCGCGGCAACCCGCTCGGATTCTTCGGCATGGTGCACGTGCTCGAGGGCACGAGCGTCTCGCTGGCGCTGCTGGCGGCCGATGCGATCCAGAAGCCGCTGGCGCTGCCCGACAGCGCGTTCAGCTACCTGCGCTCGCACGGCACGCTCGACCAGGAGCACACGGCGCACTTCGCGCTGCTGATGGACGCCATCACCGACGCGGGCGACCAGGCGGCCATCGTGCATGCGGCGCGTGCCTTCTTCCGCCTCTACGGCGACGTGTTCCGCAGCCTGCCGCTGCCGGAGGCGGCGGCGCCGGCCGGCGGCGTCGCCCGCGCCGAGGCGGTGGCGGCATGAAGGCGCCCGCGATGCGCGTGCTGCTCACCGGTGCCAGCGGCGGCATCGGGCAGGCGATGGCGCAGCGCCTCGTCGACGCCGGCGCCGCGGTGCTGGGCGTCGGCCGCGGCGAACCGCCGGCCGTGCTCCGCGCCGGGCGCGAAGGCGAGCGGGGCGCCCTGCGCGCCGGAGGCGACAGCGCGCCGGCAGTCGCACCCGCCATCCGCGACGCGGCGCCAGCCCCGGGCCGCCTCGGCTGGGTGCGCGCCGACCTCGCCAGCGCCGAGGAGGTGGCGCGTGTCGCCGCGGCCGCGGCCGCCTGGCGCGCCAACGTCGTCGTGCACGCCGCGGGCGTGCCCGCCTTCGGCGCGGTGGCGCACACGCCGCCGCAGCAGATGCGCGCCGTGCTGCAGACCAACCTGCTCGCGCCGATGGCGCTGACGCAGGCGCTGCTGCCGCATCTGCTGCGCCAGCCCGTGGCGCAGGTGGTGTTCGTCGGCTCCGCCCTCGGCCGCATCGGCGTGCCCGGCTTCAGCGTCTACGGCGCCAGCAAGGCCGGCGTGCACGGCTTTGCCGAGGCCCTGCGGCGCGAGCTCGCCGGCACCGCCGTGCGCGTGAAGACGCTCGGCCCGCGCAGCACGCGCACCGGCTTCAACGGCCGCGCGGTGGAGGAGTTCAACCGCGCCACGGGCACGGCGATGGACGCCCCCGAGGCCGTGGCCGATGCGCTGCTGCGCCTGCTCCAGGGCAGCCGCGCCGAGCGCTTCCTCGGCTTCCCCGAGCGGCTCGCGGTGCGCCTGAACGGCGCGCTCGGTGCCTGGCTCGACGGCGGCTTCGGCAAGCACCGCCGGCACCTCGAGAACCTCCCACCGCCCATCGAATCGAAAGGATCCCTCGCATGAAGACGCTCGCCCATCCCGGCACACGCATGAGCACCCGCCCCGGCGCGCGCGCGGTCACGCGGCGCTCCGCGCTCGGCCTCGCCACGGCCGCGCTCACCGCCCTCGTGGCCTTCGCCGGAGTTGCGCCGCTCGGCGCGCACGCGGCCCCCGTGGACGACGCGGTGGCCGAGCTGCAACGCGACTGGGAAGTCATCCGCTACCAGGCCCCGGCCGGCGAGCGCGTGCGCCTGTTCGAGGCGCTCGCGACACGCGCGCACACGGTCAGCACCACGCACGCCGGCCAGGCGGCACCGCTGGTGTGGGAGGGCATCATCGTCAGCTCGCTGGCCGGCGAGAAGGGCGGCCTCGGCGCGCTCGGCCTCGTGAAGCGCGCGAAGGCGCTGTACGAGCAGTCGCTGCAGATCGATGCCAAGGCGCTCGACGGCTCCGCCTACAACAGCCTCGGCGTGCTGTACTACAAGGTGCCGGGCTGGCCGGTGGGCTTCGGCGACAAGGCGAAGGCCGGCGAGCTGCTGCGCCAGGCGCTGGCCCTCAGCCCGCAGGGCATCGACGCGAACTTCTTCTACGGCGAGTACCTCGTGGAGACCGACCGCGCCGACGAGGCGCGCGCCTACCTCGAGCGCGCCGTGAACGCGCCGGCGCGCCCTGGCCGCCAGGTGGCCGACACCGGCCGCCGCGAGGAGGCACGCGCGCTGCTCGCGAAGCTCAAGGCTTCGTGACCGGCGCGGCGGCGGCGGCGGCGCGCACGAGCTCGGCACGCACGCCCTGGCCGTCGGCCAGCGTGCCGTAGCGCAGCACCAGGCCGTGCAGCGCCGCGATGCGCTGCGCGATCGAGACGCCGAGGCCGCTGCCGGACTCGGCCTGCCCGGCCGGCCGGTGGAAGCGCTCGCCGAGGTGGGCCAGCGTCTCCTCGGGCAGCGGCGGGCCGTCGTTCTCGACGCACAGGCCCTGGCCCGTGAAGCGCAGTGTCGCGCTGCCGCCTTCGGGCGCGTAGCGCACCGCGTTGTCGAGCAGGTTGCGCAGCAGCGCCGCCAGCAGGTCGGGCTGGCCCTGCAGCGGGAAGGCCGCTTCGCCGCCCGCCGGCCAGTCGCAGGCGAGGTCGATGCGGCGGCGCTCGGCCAGCGGCAGCACGTCGCTCATCACCTGCTCGACGATCGGCTCCCAGGCCACCGGCACGCGCTGCACGAGCGGACCGCTCGCCTCGATGCGCGAGAGCACGAGCAGTTGCGCCACCATGCGTTCCATGCGGCCGAAGCCGGCGTCCAGCCGCGCTGCGGCCTGCGCGCGCTCGCCGGCGTCGGCGGCGCGGCGCACCACGTCCCACTGCGCGTGGAGCACGGCCAGCGGCGTGCGCAGCTCGTGCGCGGCGTCGGCCGTGAAGCGGCGCTCGCGCTCCAGCGTCTCGCCGATGCGGTGGAAGAGGCCGTTCATCGCACCCACCAGCGGCCGCAGCTCGACCGGGGCCGCGGCGACGGCCACCGGCGCGAGGTCGCTGGCGTCGCGCCGCTGCAGCTCGTCCGTCAGGTGCCGCAGGGGGGCCAGCGCCTGCCGCACGGCCCAGGTCATCAGCACCAGCAGCACGGGCAGCACCAGCAGCCAGGGCAGCATCTGGCTGCCCACCAGCTTCTCGACCAGCTCGTCGCGCTCGTGCGCCAGCTGCCCGGCGGCCACCAGCCACTGGCCGCGTGGCGCCTGCAGGTAATAGACGCGCCAGGTCTCGCCGCCGAGCGTGAGGTCGACGAAGCCCGAGGCCTGCGGCCGATAGGGCAGCTGCACGCCTTCGCGGTCCACCAGCAGCCGCCGGCCCTCGGCGTTCCAGACCGCGACCGCGAGGTCGCGCAGGTCGGCCTCGCCGCCGGAGGCCGCGGGTGCCTCCTGCTCGGCGGCCTGCAGGCCGCCGAGCGTGGCCTGCACCTGCAGCGCCAGGCGGATGATCTCGGTGTCGAAGAGTTCGTCGACCTCGCCGCGCGCGCGGTCGACCGAAGCCCACAGCGCCGCCGCCCAGACCAGCGGCGCGCACAGCAGCAGGTAGACGAGCAGGCGGCGCTGCAGGCTCACGGCGGCGTCATCGCAGCTTCATGACCGGGCCCGCGCCGGTCGCGGGCGCCCGGCCGGCGCAGCACCGCCCTCACGGCTCCACCGGCGCGCCGAGCGCGTAGCCCACGCCACGCACCGTGCGCACGATGCCCGGGTCGATCTTGCGCCGCAGGTGGTGCACGTGCACCTCGAGCGCGTTGCTCTCGGGCTCGTTGCCGCTCCAGTCGTACAGCTGCTCCTGCAGCTGCGCCTTGGAGAGCACGCGCTGCGGGTGCTTCAGCAGCACCTCCAGCAGCGCCAGCTCGCGGCCGGTCAGCTCGACCGGCCGGCCCTGCCAGTGCACGCGCTTGCTCGCCGGGTCGTAGCGCAGCGCCCCGTGCGTCCACTCGGGCTGCGAGCGGCCGGTCGCCCGGCGCAGCATCGCGCGCAGGCGCGCGGCCAGCTCGTCGATCGAGATGGGCTTGATGAGGTAGTCGTCGGCGCCGGCATCGAGCCCCTCGATGCGGTGGTCGACGACGTCGCGCGCGGTGAGGATGAGCACCGGCAGCGTCAGGCCGCGCGCGCGCCAGCGGCGCAGCCAGACCATGCCGTCGGTGCCGGGCAGGCCGAGGTCGAGCACGAGCGCATCGTAGGGGGCGCGGTCGATGGCCGCATCGGCCTGCGCGCCGTCCTGGAACCAGTCGACCGCATGCCCGAGCTGGCGCAGCCCGGTCGCGATGGCCTCGCCGAGTTGCGGGTCGTCTTCCAGCGTGAGCAGGCGCATGGCACGGATGCTAGGCAGTGGCGGGGCGGGATTCCATCATTGGCGGGGGTCATGAAGGCGCACTGAAGGATGCCCGCCGCGGCAGCGGGCGCGCGCAGCGGTGTGCCATCGGCGCAACGCCGGGCCGGCGGCGGGCGCCCGCCGTGCCGGAGTCGGGCGGCCGCCGTGCGGGCACCGCCGCCCGCTCAACCCTGGCGCGCGCGGGCCTCGCCGGCGAAGAACGCGTTCAGGTCCTTGCCGGCGGCGGCTTCGGCAAAGCCGTCGAAGCGCCCTTCCTTGGCCAGCAGGTTGGCCGCGCGCAGGAAGCCGCCCCAGGCGGCACGCGCCAGCGCCCCGCCGACGCTCACGCGGCGCACGCCGAGCGCGGCGATCGTGTCCATCGTCCACTCGCTCGCCGAGCCGACGAGCAGGTTCACCGGCTTCGGCGCGACGGCCGCCACCACGGCAACGATCTCCTCGCGCGTGCGCAGGCCCGGCGCGTAGAGGCAGTCGGCGCCGGCATCGGCATACGCCTGCAGCCGCGTGATCGTCTCGGCCAGGTCGGGGCGGCCGACGATGAAGCCCTCGGCGCGCCCCACCAGCAGCGCGTCGCCGCCGGCCTGGTCGACGGCACGGCGCGCGGCGCGCACGCGCTCCACGGCCTCGGCGAGGGGCATCAGCGGCCGCGCCGGGTCGCCGGTGGAGTCCTCGATCGACAGCCCGGCCACGCCGGTGCCGAGCGCGAGGCGCACGCTCTCCTGCACGCCGGCGGCGCTGTCGGCGAAGCCGCTCTCGAAGTCGGCGTTGACCGGCACGTCGGTGGCCGAAACCATCTCGGCCAGGTGCGTGAGCGCCATGTCGCGCGTGATGCCGTTGTCGGGCCGTGCACGCGACCACGCGAAGCCCGAGCTCGTGGTGGCCAGCGCCTTGAAGCCCAGACCCTGCAGCCAGCGCGCGCTGCCGACGTCCCAGGGGTTCGGGATCAGGAAGCAGCCGCTCTCGTGCAGGCGGCGGAATTCGCGGCGCTTGTCGGCGATCGAGCGGCGCGGCGCAGGCGAGGCGGACATGGCGGGCTCCGGTGGGGTGGAAGAAGAGGAAGGGCCCGGCGCGGGAAGGGCGAACGGCCGGCGCGAAGGCCCTGCCGCCCGGGGCTCGAGCGGTGCCGGCCGGGCCAATATAGATCCGCATCGGCGCCGGCGCACTCGGCACGCGCCCGCAGCGGGGCACGGTTCGGCCTGCGCCGAATCAACGGCTGCCCGCCCGCCCTGCCCGATACTTGCGCGATGCTCACCGAAACGCTCGGCTCGATGCGCGACATCGGCCGCCTGGCCGAGATCGCCGGCATCCTGGTGCGGCACGGCTTCGGCGACACGGTGCGCCGGCTCGGCCTGACCGACATGCTCGCGCGCGCCGGGCACGTGCTGAACAAGGAGCACGCCGCCGACCTGGCGCGGCTGGCGCCGCCGGTGCAGGTGCGCATGGCGATGGAGGAGCTCGGCCCGACGTTCGTGAAGCTGGGCCAGATCCTCGCCGGGCGCGCCGACCTGTTCGGGCCGGAGTGGATCGCCGAGTTCGGCAAGCTGCACAGCCGCGTGCCCACGCTGCCGCTGGACGTGCTGCGCCCGCAGCTGCGCGAGGACCTCGGCGCCGAGCCGGAGGCCGTGTTCGCGCGCTTCGACACCGAGCCGCTGGCCGGCGCGTCCATCGCGCAGGTACACGGGGCTCAGCTGCGCGACGGCACCGAGGTCATCGTCAAGATCCGCCGCCCGGGCATCCGCGACAAGGTCGAGGCCGACCTGCGCCTGCTCGAGCGCATGGCCGCGCTGGCCGAGGCCGAGCTGCCCTCGCTGAAGCCCTACGGGCCGGTGCGCCTGGTGCGCGAGTTCGCGCGCTCGCTCCGGCGCGAGCTGAACTTCGCGCACGAGGGGCGCAACGCCGAGCGCATCGCGGCCAACCTGGGCACGCTGCCCTTCGTCGTGATCCCGCGCGTGCACTGGGCGCACACCGGCGAGCGGCTCAACGTGCAGGACCGCGTCGACGGCGTCCCCGGCGAGCAGCACGCGCGCCTGCGCGACGCCGGGCTCGACCCGCCGCTGCTGGCGCGGCGAGGCGCGCGCGCGGTGCTGAAGATGATCGTCGAGGACGGCTTCTTCCACGCCGACCCGCACCCCGGCAACGTGTACTACCTGCCGGGCGACCGCATCGCCTTCATCGACTTCGGCATGGTCGGCCGCATCTCGGCGCGCCGGCGCGAGGAGCTGCTGCAGCTGCTGCTGGGCCTCGTCGAGCGCCAGCCCGAGCCGGTGGCCGACGTGCTGCTGGACTGGGCAGGCAACGCGCACGCCATCGACCTCGGCCAGCTCGAGGGCGAGATCGAGAGCTTCGTCGACCAGTACCACGGCACGCCGCTGGCGCAGCTGAGCCTGGCCGACATGCTCACCGACGTCACGGCCATCCTGCGCGAGCACCTCCTCGCGCTGCCGTCCGACCTCGCGCTGCTGATCAAGGCCTTCATCACGCTGGAGGGCATGGGCCGCAACCTCGACCCCGGCTTCCACATGGCCACCGAGGCGCTGCCGATCCTGCGCCAGGTGGTGCGCGCGCGCTACCAGCCGCGCGCGCTGGCCAAGCGCTCGTGGCAGACGCTGCGCCGCACGCTGGCCCTCTTCGAGCGGCTGCCGCAGGACCTCTCGCGCCTCGTGCGCAACGCGCGCCGCGGTCGCCTGCACGTGGGGCTGGAGCTCGCGCACCTGCGGCGCGTCGGCGACCAGATCGACCGCGCCGCGAGCCGGCTGGCGATCGCGCTCGTCATCGCCGCGCTCATCGTCGGCGCGTCGATCGTCATGACGGTCCCCGGCGGCCCGACGCTGTTCGGCCTGCCGGCCTTCGGCTTCCTCGGCTTCGCCGGCGCGGTGGTCGGCGGCCTGTGGCTCGTGCAGTCGATCCGCAAGGGCGGACGGCACGACGACGACACCCCCTGAACCCGCCAGGGCCGCGGTGCCCGGGCAGCGCCCTCGATGGCGCCCTGCATGCAAGGAGACACATGATGCAACCCGGTGCGTTGAACGGCCTCAGGGTCGTCGAGATGGGCCAGCTGATCGCCGGCCCCTTCGTCGGCAAGACGCTCGGCGAGTTCGGCGCCGACGTGATCAAGATCGAGGCGCCAGGGGCCGGCGACCCGCTGCGCAACTGGCGCCTGATCAAGGACGGCACCTCCGTGTGGTGGCAGGTGCAGTCGCGCAACAAGCGCTCGGTCGCGCTCGACCTGCGCAGCCCCGAGGGCCAGGACATCGCGAAGAAGCTGATCGCCCAGGCCGACGTGCTGGTCGAGAACTTCCGCCCCGGCACGCTGGAGGGCTGGGGCATGGGCTACGAAGAGCTCGCGAAGCTCAACCCCGGCCTCGTGATGCTGCGCATCAGCGGCTACGGCCAGACGGGGCCCTACCGCGACCTGCCCGGCTTCGGCGCCATCGGCGAGGCGATGGGCGGGCTGCGCCACCTGACCGGCGAGCCCGGCCGCGTGCCGGTGCGCTGCGGCATCTCGATCGGCGACACGCTGGCCGCGCTGCACGGCACGATCGGCGTGCTGACGGCGCTCTACCACCGCAAGGTCAATGGCGGCCAGGGGCAGGTGATCGACGTCGCGCTGCACGAGGCGGTGTTCAACGTGATGGAGAGCCTCGTGCCCGAGTACAGCGCCTTCGGCGTCGTGCGCGAGCCGGCCGGCTCGGCGCTGCCGGGCATCGCGCCGTCCAACGCCTACCGCTGCGCCGACGACGCCGTGGTGCTGATCGCCGGCAACGGCGACAGCATCTTCAAGCGGCTGATGAGCGCGATCGGCCGCGACGATCTGGCGCGCGACCCGGCGCTGGCCGACAACGCCGGCCGCGTGAAGCGTGTCGACGAGCTCGACGCGGCCATCGGGGCCTGGGCGCGCCAGCGCCCGGCGGCCGAGGTGCTGGCCGTGCTCGGCGAGGCCAGGGTGCCGGCGGGCCGCGCCTACACCGCGAAGGACATCGTCGAGGACGAGCACTACCGCGCGCGCGACATGATCCTGAAGCAGGCCACGCGCGACGGCTACGAGGTCGACGTGCCGGGCATCGTGCCCAAGCTGCTCGGCACGCCGGGCACCATCCGCACCTCGGCTCCGCACCTGGGCGACGACACCGAGGCGGTGCTCGCCGAGATCGGCTTCTCGAGCCAGGACATCGCCGCGCTGCGCGGCAGGAAGGTGGTGGCATGAACACCCGGCCGCAGGCCGTCTGGGACGGCGCGGGGAAGCGCATCCACATGCAGGAGGTCGGACCGCGCGACGGCCTGCAGGTCGAGGAGAAGTTCGTCGAGACGGCCGACAAGATCGCGCTCGTCGACGCCCTGTCCGACGCGGGCCTGGCGAAGATCGAGGTCACCTCCTTCGTCTCGCCGAAGGCGATCCCGCAGCTGCGCGACGCCGAGATCGTGCTGCGCGAGATCCGGCGCCGGCCCGGGGTCGTCTACACCGCGCTCGTGCCCAACGTGCGCGGCGCGGAGCGGGCCATCGAGTCGAGGGCCGACGAGCTGAACCTGGTGATGTCGGCCAGCGTCAGCCACAACCTCGCGAACCTGCGCATGACGCAGGAGCAGAGCTTCGCCGCGCTGGCGGAGACGGCCCGCGTGGCGCGCACGGCCGGCGTGCGGGTGAACGTGTCGCTCTCGTGCAGCTTCGGCTGCCCGATGGAAGGCGACGTGCCCGAGGACGCCGTGCTGGCCTGGTCGCGCCGATATGTCGACGAGATGGGTGCGGAGGCGGTGACGCTGTGCGACACCACCGGCATGGCCTGGCCGACGCAGGTGGCCCGCCTGACGCGCGCCTTCCGCGAGCGCTTTCCGCGCACCGAGCTGACGCTGCACTTCCACAACACGCGCGGCATGGGCCTGGCCAACGTGCTGGCCGGCATCGACGCCGGTGCCGACCGCTTCGACGCCAGCGTCGGCGGCATCGGCGGCTGCCCCTACGCCCCGGGCGCCACGGGCAACGTCTGCACCGAGGAGATCGTGCACGCGCTGGAGCTGATGGGCTACGACACGGGCGTCGATCTCGGCCGGCTCATCGAGGCGAGCCAGCGGCTGCCGGCGCTGATCGGCCACGACACCCCGAGCCAGATCGTCAAGGCCGGTCGCCGCCTCGACCTGCACCGTCCGCCGGCGGACTTCGAGCAGATCCGGGAGCGCGCGCTGGCACGCGGCTGAAGGCCGGCGCCGCGGCGCCGCTCAGGCGCGCGCGGTCGTCGCCGCCATCGCGACCACCGCGTGCGGCGCCAGCGTCAGGGTGCCGGCGTCCGAGGTCGTGCCACCGGCGCCGATCTGCCAGCGCAGGCGGGCACCCGTGGGCACCGCGAGCACGCCCGGGTCGCTGCCGGTGTTCGTCCAGACCTGCTCGGGCCCCTCCGGTGCGTCCACCTCGAGCAGCACGAGCGAGCCGGAGCCTGCGACTGCGGCGCGCAACCCACCCGGCCGACGCCGGCGGCCCAGGCGGGCCAGCAGCTCGCGCGTCGGCGATCCGTCGCCGCACAACGAAAGCCGGGACACCGTCACCGCCGGCACGCCGGCCGCGATTGCCGCGGCCACGTGGGCGGCCACCCAGGCGGCGCCGAAGGCCGTGCGTTCGCGCGGGTCGGTGCCCGCCAGCGGCACGCGACGGGTGCCGTCGCTCGCCGCCAGCTCGCCGAGCGGACTGCGCCGCGCCGCGATCGAGCTCGGCCCGAGGTGCACCGGCACGCCCGGATGTCGGGCCCCGAGCGTGGCGATCATGCCGGCCACGCTCGCGTGGCCGAGCATCACGGTGGCGTCGTCGGCGGCATGCACGATCGGGCAGACCGTGAAGGCCAGGAAGTCCAAGGGCGGCAACCGCTCGGCGCGGTTCAGCTGCACGAAGAAGTCGCGCGTGCCGCCACCGACGCTCGCTCCGGGGAACGCCGCGCGCGCTGCCTGCACGGCGGCGGCCGTGGTGGGGAAGACCGCGACCTCCAGGAAGCGCGCGCCGCCGCCCGGCGGGCCGACGAGCCCGGCCTCGCGCAGGCCGCGGCCGAGCCGCTCGAGCGCGGCGGCGGCGCTCGCTTCCGCGAGGTCCACCACGTCCAGTCGCAGGCCCGCCTGCGGCCCCGCGGCCCGCAGCAGCGCGGCGAGCGCGGCCGCGTCCGGCACGCGGCCGTCGCCCGGCAGAGTCACGTGCAGGTGATCCGGCCGCAACGCCGCCAACGTGGCAGCGGCCTCGCTGCGGGCCGGGCCCGCGGCTTCCAGCTCGTCGCGCGTCACCTCCACGCCCACGCGCACGGGCAGGCCGGCGGCCGGCGCTCGCGCGGGCCTGGCGACCACGGCGGCGGCGGGCGGCGCCGCTGCCGCCGGACGGTCGACGCGCAGGCACACCCGCTGCCGCACGACGTCGCCGGCGCGCAGGCGATACGGGCGCGGCATGAAGTTCGAGCGCGAATACGTCTTGAACGACGCATCGGCGTTGTTGCGCTGGTCCTCCAGCTCGAAGTCGTCGCCGTCGAACTCGGCCACCGCCCAGGCACCGGGCGCGAACTCGTGCCGGAAAGAGCGGATCGCGTTGAAGGGCGGCCAGGCCGGCACGAGGCGGGGAAAGGTCGATCGCGTGAGGCGCCCATCGTCGTGCCCGATCTCGAGCGCTCGCCCGGCGGCCGACAGCGGATGCAGCAGGCACAGGCCGAGCCGGTTGACATCGATGTCGCGCTCGATGAAGGCCTCGCCCGTGACGAGGAGCATGCCAGCCGCGCCCGGCGGGTCGCGCGGCTCGCCGGCCCGTGTGGCGGGCGGCGCCTCGCCGCCTGCGCCGCCTGTGCCGCCTTCGATGGTGATGCGCACCCGCACCGAGTCCGTCTCATCGAACCGGCCTTCCGCGACGAAGCGCCAGCGGTCGCCCGCCGAGGCCGGCTGCGGCTCGAACACCGGCGCGCCGATCTGCAACGCCGGCGTGCGCCAGTGCGGGTCGCGCAGCAGGAAGTGCACCCCGTGCCACACCTCGTGTCCGGCGATCTCGACCGGCCCCAACCGCCCGGCGCGCCAGGTGGTGAGCACCTCGCCGGCGCGCAGCGCCAGCACGGCATCGGGCTCGGCCGGGGTGGTCATCGCATGCGGCGCGCCCGCCGTGCCGGCGTCACGCGGTGCCCACGATGCCGCCGGCGCCGACGGCGCCAGCGGGGCCGCACCGCCTCCCGCCGCGGTTGCATCCGCCCTCCGGAAGGCAGACCTCAGATCGTGCGCCCGCCATCCACCGGCAGCTCCACGCCGGTGATGAAGCGGGAGGCGTCGCTCGCCAGGTACAGCGTCGCCTGCGCCACGTCGTCGGGCGTCGACATGCGGCCGAGCGGGATGCCCGCGGTGATCCTCGCGCGCGCCTCGGGCGTGTCGGCGGTGCCGAGGAACTGCTCGATGAGGCCGGTGGCGCCCATCACCGGGCACACCGCGTTGACGCGGATCTGGTCGGGCCCGAGCTCGGCGGCCATCGACTTCGAGAGCAGGTTCACCGCGCCCTTGCTGGCGTTGTACCAGGTGAGCCCCGGGCGCGGGCGGATGCCGGCGGTGGAACCGATGTTGATGATCGAGCCGCCCTGCTTGCGCTCGCGCATCAGCGGCAGCACCACCTGCGTCATCAGGTAGATGCTCTTCACGTTGACGGCGAAGACGCGGTCGAAGGTCGCCTCGTCCACCTCCAGCATCGGCTGGTTGCGGTGCGTGGTGCCGGCGTTGTTGACGACGATGTCGGGCACGCCCAGGCGCTGCACGCACTCGGCCACCGCGCGCTCGATGTCGGCGCGGCGCGAGACGTCGCAGCGCACCGCATGCGCCGCGGCGCCGAGCGACTTCGCCACCGTGGCGGCCTTGTCGCCGTCGAGGTCGGCGATCAGCACCTTCGCGCCCTCGGCGACGAAGAGGCGCGCGATGCCCTCGCCGAAGCCCCCGGCCGCGCCGGTGACGATCGCGACCTTGCCCTGCAGTTGCGCCATGACGGCCTCCTCGTTCAGATGAAGGGCGTCTCGACCGAGACGATCGGATCGATCTGCCCGGCGAAGTTGGGCAGGTCCGCCAGCAGCGTCTTGCCCTCGGGGCTCTCGAGCGCGGCCCACAGCGACGGCTCGTCGTCGAACCACAGCTCCGAGAAGCCGTCGTAGCCGAACTTCGGGAAGCGCGACCTGTCGACGAGGTTCACGCTGTAGCGGCGCAGCCCGGGCAGCTTGACGCACAGCGCCGCGTGCACGGTGAGCCAGTGCTTCGTGAAGGCCTCGTGCGTCATGTCCTCGCGCTTCTTCACGAAGCCCAGGCGCTTGGTCATCAGCTTCTTGGTGGTCATGGGGTCCTCGCTGGGGAGATGGGACCGGCAGTGCCGGTCATGGGGTCTGGATCGAATGCGAATCGGGGACGAAAGCCGATCGCAAGCGGCACTCGCTCACCTGGCGCGCTTCGCCTCGAAGGCCTTCAGGGCCGAGGCGTCGATGGCGTCGTCGATGGCGCTCATCGACAACGGCTGCGGGATCGCCCCGGCCTCGTGCAGGGCGCGCATCGAGGTGAACAGCACCTGTGCCAGGCCGCCGCCCTTGGCGGTGAGCGCGTACGGCGAGGTCGGGTCGAGCTGCTGCGCATAGGTCGGGCGCTTGGCGTACATACGCTCCAGCGTCGCCTTGGCGAGCGCCGGCGTGAGGCCTAGCCGCTTGACCACCGCGTCGATCGCCAGCTGCGGGTTGCGCGTCACCGCCTCGGCCGCCATCGCGTCCACCTGCAGCAGGCGCAGGCCGACCTCCGGGTGCTGCTTCAGGAAGGCCGGACGCACGCCCGTCATCCGCGGGCACAGGCCGCCGAGCGGCGTGTACTCCGGGTCCCAGGCCACGACCTTCCAGCCCTCGGCGTCGAGCGACACCGAGTACGGCGCCCAGGCCACCCCGGCATCGATGGAGCCGCTGGCCAGCGCGTTGCGCAGCAGCGGCGCGGCGATGTTGACGACGTCGAGTTTCTTGTAGTCGACTCCGGCACGGCGCGCCATCTCCACCAGTGCCACCTGCGCGCAGGTGCCCGACGCGGCGCCGATCTTCTTCGCCTTGCCGATGTCCTTGAAGCCCTGGATGCCGCTCTTGGCGTCGACCACCAGGCCCTCGCCGAGCGCGTCGTTGGAGGTCCAGTACAGGATCTTCAGCGGGATGTTCTGGCCGAGCGCGAACGCGAGCCCGAGGCCGGCCGTCACCACGTCGAGGCTTTCGCTCTTCAGCGCGGCCAGCAGCGGCGCGCCCGAGGTAAAGGTGAAGAACTTCGGCTTCAGTCCGGCCTTCTCGAACAGCCCCAGGTCCTGGGCCACGTAGACGTGCACGTGGTCGACCGTGGGGTAGCCGTAGTTGATCTCGATCGGCGCCGCCGTCGCGGCCTGCGCGTGCGCGGCACCGGCCGGCCACACGGCGGCAACGAGAGCGCCCGAAAGCGCCAGCGCCGCGCGCGAGCAACGCGCCGCAAGTGCACGCAAGTTCGACCTCGACATGATCAACGTCCTTTCCAGTGGATGAGGCGCGTCTCGACGAGGTTGAGCGCCATGTTCAGGGCCAGGCCGATCGCGCCGATGAGCGCGATGCCGATGAAGACCACCGGGATGCGGAACAGCAGCGCCGCGTCGGAGATCATGAAACCGAGGCCGCTCTGCGCACCCACCAGCTCGGCGGCCACCACCACCGCCCAGCTCAGCGCCAGCGCCACCTTCAGGCCAGTGAAGATCTGCGGCAGCGCGCCGGGCATCACGATGCGGCGGAAGGTCTGCCAGCGCGTCAGCCCGAGCGACTGCGCGGCGCGTCGATAGGCGATGGGGAAGTTGGCGGCGCCAGCGTGCGCGTTCGTCTGCACGTAGTTGAACGAGACGAAGAAGATCAGCACGATCTTGCCCAGCTCGCCGAGGCCGAAGTACAGCACCACCATCGGGATGAAGGCGATCGGCGGGATCGGGCGGATGAAGGCCATCACAGGCGTCACCATCGCGCCGGCGCGGCGGCTGTAGCCGGTGAGCAGGCCAAGCGGCACGCCGAGCACGATGCCGAGCAGAAAGCCGGTGAGCGTGCGGAAGAGGCTGATGCCGATGTGCTGCCACAGCGGCTTGCCCTGGTAGCCCTGCTGCAGGAGCTCGACCAGCGTGCCGCCGAGCTCCTCGGGCGTCGGCAGGTAGCCGGGCTTCAGCCAGCCCGACTTCGACACCAGCACCCACAGCAGCACGAGCCCGACCACCGCGCCGACCGAGTAGGCGAGGTCCGGCACGCCCTGGCCCGCGCGCGGCGCGACCGCGGCCGCGGGCGCCGTGCGCTCGTCCGTGCGCGGCGCGACGACCACGGCACCACCCCCCAGTTCGCTCGCACTGCTCATGGCTTGCGAAGCCTCACTTGCCGCCGGCCTTCACGAACTGCAGGACGTAGGTCGGGTCCACCGCCTCCTGGATCGCGGCCAGCGGCACCGGCTGCGCGATAGCCTTCGTGGCGACGAGGGCCTCGCTGGCCAGCATCAGCTTGCCGACGAGTCCGCCGTCCTTCGAGGTCATCGAGTACGGCGACTTAGCGTCCACCATGTCGGCGAAACTTGGCACGCCGCGTCCGCAGCACTCGCGCTCGAGCGTGAGCTTGGCCACCTCGGGCGAGATCTGCAGCCGCCGCACGTAGGCGTCGATGCCCAGCTGCGGGTTGCGCGCGATGGCCTCGCGTGCCATCGCCTCGACCTGCACGAGCTTCAGGCCGATATCCGGGTGCTGCTTCAGGTAGCTGGGGCGCACCGCGGTGAGGCCGGGGCAGACGCCGCCGGGCGGCGTGTACTCCTCGTCGAACGAGGCGATCGGGTAGCCCTCGGCGCGCAGCTGCAGCGAGAACGGCGGCCAGGCGACGCCGGCGTCGATCGAGCCGCTGAGGAAAGAGTTGCGGAAGAGCGGCGCCGGGATGTTCACGACGTCGAGCTTCGAATAGTCGACACCGGCCTTCTTCGCCATCAGGTACAGCGCCACCTGCGCACAGGTGCCCGTGGCTGCGCCGACCTTCTTCGCCTTGCCGATGTCCTTGTACGACCGGATGCCGGACTTGGGGTCGACGACGAGGCCTTCGCTGGCCGCCGAGTTCGCCTCCCAGAAGATGAACTTGAGCGGAATGCCTTGGCCGATCGCGAACACGACCGCCAGGCCGGCTGTGACGACGTCGAGGCTCTCGCTCTTGAGGCCGGCCAGCAGCGGCGCGCCGCTCTGGAAGAAGAAGAACTTGGGTTTCAGGCCGACCTTCTCGAACAGGCCCAGTTCCTGCGCCACGAACACCGACGCATGGTTGGCCGATGGGATGCCGTAGTTGAACTCGAGCAGCTCGCCCGGCTTGGTCTGCGCCTGCGCCAGCGGCGCGGCGCAGGCGGCCGCCGCGAAGGCGAAGGCGCCGGCGGCGTGACGGAAGAGGGCAGGGATCAAGCGCATGGAAGGGTCTCCTCAGGGTTCGTGGCTCGTTGTTGGGATCGAAAGGCGTTCAGCGCCGCACTGGGCTCAGGCGTCGAGGTCGCTCGTCGCCCTCAAGCGGGCTGGCCGGCCGGCCGACCAACCGCGGCCTCTCCCGCCGGGTCGGCCGCACCTTCGACCTCGTCCTGCACGGCGCGCACGAGCTGCCGCTGCAGCGCGTGGAACTCAGGCGTGGACATGAACTCGTAGTCGCGCGGTTTGGGCGCATGCACCGGCAGCTCGAGCTTCACACGGCCGGGCCGGCGCGTCATCGCCACGACGCGGTCGGAGATGAAGATCGCCTCGCCCACGTCGTGCGTGATGAAGAGGATGGTCGGCCGGAAGTGCGACCACAGCCTGAGCAGCAGCTTCTGCATCAGCAGCCGGGTCTGGTAGTCGAGTGCGCCGAAGGGCTCGTCCATCAGCAGGATATCGGGCTGGCCGACGAGCGCGCGCGCGATCTGCACGCGCTGCTGCATGCCGCCGGAGAGCTGGTACGGGTAGTGCCGCTCGAACCCCGCCAGGCCGACCTCTGCGAGCAGCGCCAGCGCGCGCGGCTCGTAGCTGGCGCGCGCCTCGCCGCGGCTCTGCACGCCGAGCACAACGTTGTCCAGCACCGTGAGCCATGGGAACAGCGACGCCTGCTGGAACACCACGCCGCGGTCGGCGCCTGGACCGCTGACCGGCTGTCCGTTGACCCGCGCTACGCCGGAGGAGGCGGTCTCGAAACCGGCGACCAGGTTCAGTGCCGTCGACTTGCCGCAGCCGGTGGGGCCGACGATCGAGACAATCTCGGCCGGTGCGATCTCGAGGTTCAGCGCCTCGAGCGCCAGCGTGCCCGTGGCATCGCCCGCCGCGGCACGGCCGCCGCGCGCCGGGTAGCGCTTGGTGACACCGGCGAAGGCGATGCGCGGCGGCACCAGGGACGCTGTCGCGTCGGGCAAGGAGGCGCTCATCGTGACCGTGCTCGCATCAGGGCAGCGGCACGCCTTCGGTGACGACCATGCGCGACTTCGCCGAGGCCTGGCGCAGGGCACGCGCCGGTGCGTACTCGGGCGAGTCGATCCAGGCCTTGGCCTGCGCCACCGAAGGGAACTCGAGGATCACGAGACGCCTGGGCTCCCAGCCGCCTTCCAGCGGCTCGGTGGCGCCGCCGCGGGCGAGGAAACGCCCGCCGTACTGGGCCACCGTCGCCGGCGAGAGCCTGCGGTACTCGTCGAAGGTCACCGGGTCGGTGACCTCCATGTCGTTGATGACGTAGGCCGGCATGGCGACGTCTCCCGTCTCGCGTGTCCTGTCCGGCGTGGTGGTTGCCGTGCGCTGGCGCCGGCGGCCTTCTCAGGCCGCCTTCTTCTCGGCCGCGGCAGCCGGCCGGACCTGGATGCCGAGCTCGCGCTCGCGCAGCTTCATCAGCACCGCGGTGTCGCGGTCGCCGAAGCCGAGCGCCGCGGCGCGGTCGAGCGTGGCCAGCGCCCCCGCCCCCACGAGCGGCTCGAAGCCCTGCACGCGCGCCGCGTTCACCGCCAGGCGCACGTCCTTGCCGGCGAGCTTGACCATGAAGCCCGGGCTGTCGTCGCCGACGAAGGCCTTCTTCGGCATCGCCACGGCGAGCTGCTGGTTCCAGGCCATCGTCGTCTTCATCACCTCGATCATCAGCTCCAGCGTCAGGCCTTCCTTGGTGCCGATGGCCAGCGCCTCGGTGTTGGCGCACATGATGGTCGTGGCCAGCAGATTGTTCGTCATCTTCATCGCGTGGCCGGTGCCCGGGCCGCCGCACAGGAAGGTCTGGTTGCCCATGCAGTCGAGCACGGGCTTCACGCGCTCGATGTCGGCCTTCTCGCCGCCCACCATCAGCGTCAGCGTGCCGGTGACGGCGTGTTCGCTCGTCTTGCCGACGGGCGAGTCGACCATCGCGAAGCCGCGCGCCTTGAGCGCGGAGCCGACGCGGCGCGAGGTCTGCGGGTCGATGGTGCTCATGTCGATGACGACGCCGCCCCTCTGCAACCCCTCGGCCACGCCGTTGGGGCCGAGCACGACCTGTTCCACGTGCTGCGGTTCGGGCAGCATCGTCACCACCACCTCGCTGGCCGCGCCCACCTCGCGCGGCGAGGCCGCGGCCTTGGCGCCCGCGGCCACGAGCTTGGCCACGGCGGCGGTGTTGAGGTCATAGACGGTCAGCGAGTGCCCGCCCTTGAGGATGTTGGCCGCCATCGGGCCGCCCATGACGCCCAGGCCGATGAATCCGACTTTCATTTGCATACCTTTCGTGGTCAATCTCAAGCAGGGCGGCCCAGCGGCCGCCGCGGAACCAGCTCTGCCGGGCCGCTGGCGGCGCCCCCTGGACCACGAAGTGCTCTCCGCGTGACCCGGGGAGGCGCCGCAGGCGCTACCGGCGGGTCAACTCCGATCCGCCCACTTGGCCATCTCCCACAAGGGGAGTCCGCGCAGGTCGGCCACGTCGGTGCGCAGGAACTCCGCCGCACCCGGCTTGGCGCCCATGCGGTCGTAGGCCTGCTTCACCAATGGCGCCGTGCGCTCGAAGGCGCCCTTCACCTGCGCCCAGGCCAGCGGCTCGGGGATCACCTTGTTGTCGACGAGGTACTTGCTCGTCTCCAGCACGGCGCGAGCGTCGTTCTCGGTCGGCCAGCTCCAGCCGCGCGAGAAGAGCACGTCGTCCTTCACCACCTTGGCGCCGGCGGTCGCGTCGAGCTTCCAGTAGTCCTTCACCAGCTGCGAGACGGCGCCGGCGTCCATCGCCGTCAGCGCCGCCACGGCCTCCTGCTGCGCCATCAGGAAGGCGACCACCACGTTCGGGTGCTTCTCGGTCAGCGCGTTGTGCGCGAGCCAGAACGAGCGGTGCAGGTAGTAGCCGTCGGGGAAGAAGGGCGACTTCTTCACCGAGGGCAGCTGGATGCCGGCGCCCTTGCCGAGCGGGCCCTGGTAGTGGCCCTCGGTGTAGCCGAAGCTGTTCATGATGGCCACCGTGCCGGTGGGCTCGGCCGCCAGGTAGGCGGGGTAGATCGCGCAGGTGGCGTCGGTGCCGGTGGGCACCTGCGCGGCCTGCGCCAGCGTCGTCATGTTGACGACCTTGATGTCGTGGTCCTTCGGGTTCGCGCTGCCGAGCTCGTGGCGGAACATCTGGCTCATCGCGTTGTACGGGTCGCCGCCGAGCAGCGTGCCCACCGTCTTGCCCTTCAGGTCCTGCAGCTTGCGGATCGGGCTGCCGCTGCGCGTGGCGATGACGAAGCGCAGGTGACCCTCGCCCACGACCATCAGGCTGATCGGCAGCTTGGCGCTGATGGCACGGATGATGGGCGTGTTGCCCCACATGCCCATGTCGAGGTTGTTGCCGACGATGGCCTCCACCATCGGCAGCGCGGTCGGGTACTCGCGCCACTCCACCGTGAGGTCGTAGCCGAGCTCGGCCGCGCGCTTCTCGAAGAGCTTGTTGTTGATCATGTACTGGGTCATCGGCGAGTTGCCGGCGGCCCAGGGAATGCGCCCGACGGAGACCTTGTGCGCCTTGCGCGCGCCCTGCGCGCTCACGACACGCGGCGCGGCGATGGCAGCGGCGCCACCGGCCAGCAGCGCGAGGGCGTGGCGGCGGCCGGAATCGGGATGGGACGGATGCGAACTCATGCGGTGGTCTCCTCTTTCGAAGGTTCGTTGGCCTCGACGCGGCCGTCGATGGCGCGATAGGCCTCGTCGCGGATGAGGCCCCAGATGCGGTCGGCCAGCTCGCCGAAGCGGGCTTCCGCGCGCACCGACTCGCGCCGCGGGCGCGGCAGGTCGATGGCGATGTCGGCCTTGATGCGGCCGGGGTGGCTGCTCATCACCACGACGCGGTCACCGAGGAAGACGGCCTCCTCGATGTCGTGCGTGATGAAGATGGCGGTCTTGCGCTCGCTGCGCGGGCGTGTCTCGCCCCAGATGCGCAGCAGCTCGACCTGCAGGATCAGACGCGTCTGCGCGTCCAGCGCGCCGAGCGGCTCGTCGAGCAGCAGGATCTCCGGCCCGTTGGCCAGCAGGCGGGCGAGCGCCACGCGCTGGCGCATGCCGCCGGAGAGCTGGTGCGGGTACTTGCGCTCCGAACCGGTGAGCCCGACGAGCTCGATGTGCTCGCGCACACGCGCTTCGCGCTGCGCCGCGCTCAGCCCCTGCCCCGGCGTGCCGTGCGCGAGGCCGAAGCCGATGTTCTCGGCCACCGTCTGCCAGGGCATCAGCGCGTAGTCCTGGAACATCACCCCGCGGTCGGCACCCGGACCGGTGACGGCGCGGCCGTCCATCTCGATCGAGCCGGCGCTCGGCGCGTCGAGCCCGGCCACCATATTCAGCACCGTGCTCTTGCCGCAGCCCGAGGGGCCGACGATGCAGACGAACTCACCGGCGGCCACCTCGAGGTCGAAGCCGGCCACGGCCAGCGTCGGCGTCGTGGCGCGCGCGGCCAGGAACTGCTTGGAGACGCCGCGCAGGCGCAGCTTGGGCTGCGCAGCGGGCTGCGAAGACGTGTTCATGCTCAGTGCCTCCAGGGCATCAGCCGGTGCTCGGCCAGACGGAACAGGCGGTCGATCGCGAGCGCGACGACGCCGACGACGACCATGCAGACGACGATCGCGTTGAGGTCCACGCTGTACGCGTAGTAGACGAACATCATCTGGCCGATGCCGCCCGAGGTGCCGCCACCCGCCTTGGCGCCGACGGCCAGCTCGGCGGCGATGATCGCGGTCCAGGCCACGCCCATCGCCAGGCGCGCGCCGAGCAGCACCGAGGGCAGCGCCGCCGGCAGCAGCACGTGGCGCAGGATGCGCCAGCGCGGCACGCCCATCGTCTGCGCGGCCTGCATCAGCTTGCGGTCGACGCGGCTCACGCCGTGCACGGTGTTCACGAGCAGCGGGAAGAACGCGGCGTAGCTGACGATGGCCAGCGCCGCCGGCGTGCCCGTGCCGAACCAGAGGATCGCGATCGGCAGCACGGCCATCGGCGCGATCGGGCGGAAGCTCTCGATCACCGGGTCGAGGTTGTCGCGCAGCGCGCGGCTCGAACCCATCGCCACGCCGAGCGCCACGCCGAGCACGAGCGCGACGCCGAAGCCGGCCAGCACGCGGCCGAGGCTCTGCACCAGCGCCGCGGGCAGGTCGCCGCTGGCGGTGAGCGAGAAGAACGTGGCCAGCACCTTGCTGGGGTACGGCGCACGCGTGTTCTCGGGCAGCGTCAGCGCCCACAGCTGCCAGGCCACCAGCAGGGCGAGCGGCAGCGCCGTCGCCTGCCACAGCGCCAGGCGGCGCGAGGGACGGGCCGGCCGGGCGCCCGGCGAAGATGCAGCGATCGTGCTCACAGGCCGGTTCCTTCCGTCCACGGCGTCAACTTGCGCTGCAGGGCGCGCAGCAGCGCGTCGCAGACGAAGCCGACGAGGCCGATCATCGCGATGAAGCCGAACACCTTCGGGCTCATCAGCAGCTGCCGGTACCACTCGATCGCGAACCCGAGGCCGCTCGGCGCGCCGATCAGCTCGGCCGCCACCACCGCCGCCCAGGCACCGGCGAAGGCCAGGCGCAGGCCCACCATCACGGTGGGCAGCGCCGCCGGCACGATGACGTGCCTGAGCGTGGCGCGGCGCGAGATGCCCATCGTGCGCGCCGCGGCGAGCAGTTTCGGGTCGACGCCGCGCACGCCGGCCACCGTGTTCAGCAGCAGCGGGAAGATCGCGACGTAGACCATGATGAACACGGGCAGCGTGTTGCCGACGCCGAAGATGAAGAGCGCCAGCGGGATCCACGCGATGCCCGAGATCGGCCGCAGCAGCTCCACCAGCGGGTCGACGTAGGCCTCGACGCGCCGCGACAGCCCCATCACGAAGCCGAGGGGCACGGCCACGGCCACCGCGATCACGAGTGCGAGCCCGATGCGGCCGGCGCTGACCAGCGCGTGCTCGTGCAGCTCGCCTTCGAGTGCCAGCTCCCACATCGCCTGCGCCACGCGCCAGGGGTCGGGCAGCTGGATCGGGTTGCCGTTCCACAGCGACAGCCCCCACCATGCGGCGACGAAGAGCGCGAGGCTGCGCACCGCCACGCCCGTCTTGCGCAGCCACGCAGGCACGCCACGTGGCGCCGCCGTGCCGGGGCGCGCGGCCTGCGACAGGGGTTGACCGGGCATCGTGGCAGACATGGGCCGCGCGCTCATTTGGTGACGGCCAGGAAGCCGCCGTCCACGTACAGCACGTGGCCGTTGATGTAGGCACCGGCCGGCGAGGCCAGCAGCAGCGCCGCGCCGACGAGGTCTTCGGGCTTGCCCCAGCGCTTGGCCGGGGTCCAGTCGGCGATGAAGTCGTGGAAGTCCTTCTTCTTCGCCTCGCTGAACTCGGTGATCGTGTAGCCGGGCGCCAGCGCGTTGACGGTGACGCCGCTGCCGCCGAGGTCGGCGGCCATCGCGCGCGTCATCGCGGCGAGCGCGCCCTTGGCCGTCACGTAGGGCACGAGGTTCGGCCGCGACACGTGGTTCATGATCGAGCTCATGTTCACGATGCGGCCGCTGCCCTGCGCCACCATGCGCCGCGCCGCGCGCTGCGCGACATGGAAGCAGGCGGTGAGGTCGACGTCGATGACGCGCTGCCAGTCGGCCGCCTCGATCTCCAGGAGCGGCTTGCGCACGATGACGGCGGCGTTGTTCACCAGCACGTCGATGCGGCCGAAGGCCTGCACCGCCTGCTCGAACGCGGCATCGACGGCCGCCGTGTCGGTGATGTCGAACATCAGCGGCAGCACTTCGGCGCCTTCGGCGCGCAGCGCCTCGGCGCGCGCCAGCACGGCGTCGCTGCGATCGGCCAGCACGAGGCGCGCGCCCGCGGCGGCGAAGCCCGGCGCTAGGCCGGCCGCGATGCCGCCGGCCGCGCCGGTGATGAAGACCACCTGGCCTTGCAGCGAGAAGAGCCTGGCGGGTGACAGGTGCTCGAACATCGGTGGGTTCTCGGTAGGGCCGTGGCCGGTGGATCGGGTTGATCGGGTGGATCAGGTCGAAGGCATCGTAGGCATCACCTCCTCTTCACTGAATTCGAATTCGGGCAATCGAGCGTTGCCGTTTTGTTGATGGCCGCTCGCGGCCTCGCTGCCTAGCATGGCCGCGTGATCGGTGAGAACCCCAACCCTTCAGCCGCTGCCGACCCGCGTGCGGCCCCTTCCTTGAATAGGACGGCGCAGGCGGCCACCGGTGCCGCGGTGCACGCCGGCCTGCGCCGCATCGGCACGCAGCGCGACGTGCTCGGCGAGTGCCCGCTGTGGGACGAACGCGCGCACTGCCTGTGGTGGGTGGACATCCGCGCGCCCGCGCTGCGCCGGCTCGATGCCGCGAGCGGCGAGGTGCGCACGTGGCCGCTGCCGGAGATGGTGGGCTCGCTCGCGCTCACGGAAGGCACCGGCCACGCCCGCGACTGCCTGCTGCTGGCGCTCAGCTCGCGGCTTGCGCTCTTCGATCCGCACAGCGGCACGCTGGAGACGCTCGCCGAGCCCGGCTTCGCGCACGCCGACCTGCGCTTCAACGACGGCCGCTGCGACGCGCAGGGCCGCTTCTGGGTCGGCTCGATGAACAACATCACCCGCGGCCCGGAAGGCTGCCTCTACCGCTTCGACACGGCGCACGGCCTCGTCGAGGTGGCGCGCGGCATCTGCATCCCCAACAGCCTCGCGTTCAGCCCCGACGGGCGCACGATGTACTTCGCCGATTCGCTGACGCACCGCATCGACGCCTTCGACTACGACGCGCGCACCGGCACGCGCGGCACCGGCCGCGAGTTCGCGCGCAGCACCCCGCCCGCGTTCCCCGACGGCTCGTGCGTCGACGCCGAGGGCGGCCTGTGGAACGCCGAGTTCCACGGCGCGCGGCTCGTGCGCTACCGGCCCGATGGCACCGTCGACCGCGTCATTGCGATGCCGGTGCAGCGGCCCACCTGCTGCACCTTCGGCGGCGCCGACCTGCGCACGCTCTACGTCACCACCACCAGCCAGCGCATGAGCGAGGCCGAGCTCGCCGCCGAGCCGCTGGCCGGCGCGCTGCTGGCGCTGGAGGTCGGCGTGGCCGGCCTGCCCGAGCCGCGCTTCCGCCTGGCTTCACCCTGAACTGAGCCTCGACCCGAGGACCCCGCCATGTCCACGATCCGTCTTGCCCGGCTGGAGGCCTACGCCTTCCGCGTGCCCATCGCCAACCCGATCAAGGTGGCGTTCGGCACCTTCCGCGACCGCCCGATGGTGCTGGTGCGCGCCGTCGACGAGGACGGCAGCGTCGGCTGGGGCGAGGTGTGGTGCAACTGGCCGGCCGTGACGGCCGAGCACCGCGCACGGCTGGCCGCCGACATCGGCGAGCGCCTCGTCGGGCGCGACGTGCACGGCCCGGCCGCGGCCTTCGAGCAGCTGACGCGGGAGATGGAGGTGATGGCGCTGCAGACGGGCGAGCACGGTCCCATCGCGGCGGCCATCGCCGGCATCGACATCGCGCTGTGGGACCTGGCGGCGCGGCGCGAGGGCGTGCCGCTCCACCGCTACCTCGGCGGCGAGCCCCGCACGCACGTGCCGGTGTACGTCACGGGCATCAACCCCGACGCGCCGGAGCGCTTCGCGCTGGCGCGGCAGGCCGAAGGGCACCGTGCCTTCAAGCTGAAGGTGGGCTTCGAGATGCGGCGCGACCTCGCCAACCTGCGCGCGATGCGCGAGGCGCTCGGCCCCGAGGCCGTGATCACCTGCGACGCCAACCAGGCGTGGACGCTGGCCGAGGCCACCGCGTTCGTGCGCGAGGCGAAGCCGCTCAACCTCACGTGGCTCGAGGAGCCGCTGCGTGTCGACGTGCCCGATGCCGACTGGCTGGCACTGGCCGCGGCGGCGCGCGAGTGCAACCTGCCCCTGGCCGGCGGCGAGAACCTGCAGGGCGACCAGTTCGACCACGCCATCGCGCTCGGCGCGCTGCAGGTCTTCCAGCCCGATGTCACCAAGTGGGGCGGCATCACCGGCAACCTGCGCGTCGCGCGTGCCGCGGTGGCCGCCGGCAAGCGCTACTGCCCGCACTACTTCAGCGGCGGCCTCGCGCTGCTGGCCTCGCTGCACGTGCTGGCCACGGCCGGTGGCACGGGGCTGCTGGAGTTCGACGCGCACCCGAACCCGAACCGCGAGTCGATCGTCGGCGACCTGCTGCCGGTGCGTGGCGGCACCGTGCCCGTGCCGGCCGGCCCCGGCCTCGGGGCCGAGCCGGACCTCGCGGCGCTGCAGCGTTTCCGCACCTGGCCCGGGGCATGAACCCGCCGGGCCAGCGCGATGACCGGAGGGCACAGCCCGAAGGGGCTCCATCGATCCCGCCGGGCCACCCCCGGGGCGAGGACCGGAGCATGCCGCGCGAGGGCTACCCCGTGAACACGCCGCGGCTTCGCATCGGCTTCATCGGCGCCGGCCGCCTCGGCCAGGCGCTGGCGCTCGCGATGGAGCGCGCCGGACTCGACGTGGTGGCCGTGGCCAGCGCGTCGCCGGCCTCGGCCGCGCAGGCCGCGGCCCGCCTCGGGCGCTGCGAGGCCGTGCCCGCGCAGCAGGTGGCCGACCGCTGCGACCTCGTCTTCATCACCACGCCCGATGCGGCCATCGGGCCGGCCGCCGCGGCCGTGGTCTGGCGGGCCGGCACGGGCGTCGTGCACTGCTCCGGCGCCACCGACGTGGACGAGGCGCTCGCACCGGCAGCGCGCGCCGGCGCGGCCGTCGGTGGCTTCCACCCGATGCAGACCTTCGCCGACCCCGAGGCGGCCGCGCGCACGCTGGCCGGCTGCACCGTCACCGTCGAGGCGCGCGACGCCGGCCTCGACGCGCGGCTGGCCGGCATCGCCATGCAGCTCGGCTGCGCCGTCAACCGGCTGCCCGCCGGCATGCGCGCCCGCTACCACGCGGCGGCGGGCTACGGCTCGCAGTTCATCAACGTGCTCTTCGCCGAGGCCGCGCGCGTCTGGGCCACCTGGGGCGCCGACGAGGCGGCCACGGTACGCGCGCTGCTGCCGCTGGCACGCGGCACGCTGGCCGCCATCGAGACGAGCGGCATCGCAGGCGGCATGCCCGGCCCCGTCTCGCGCGGCGACGTGGAGACGGTGGCCAAGCACGTGGCCGCCTTCGAGGTGCTGGACGCGCCGACGATGGAGAGCTACCGGCTGCTGTGCGGCCGCACGGTGGCGCTGGCCGCCGCGCGGGGCGCCATCGACCACGTAACGGTGCAGCGGCTGCACCAGCTCCTCGGCCTGGGCGCCAGGTCGTTCGCCTGATCGTCGCGGCCTGCGCGGGCCGATCGACGGTTGTCCCCGTCACACAGGCTTGCGATCAAGGCATCGATGAAGCGAGCCCGTGATCGCCACCGGATCGATCGACGGCTCAGGCTCTTCAGTCGTCACCAGGGACGACAACGCTCGGCGATGACGTGGCCAGTGGGGCGAAGGCGCACCCATCGCGAATCAGCAGCAGCGTGCAGACGGAACGGGGCAGATGATCAATACTGTCACCCACATCCACCCATCTGCGGCTGTGCGAATCCTCCTGGCCGAAGACGAGCGAGAGCTGGCCGCCTGGCTGGTTCGCGCGCTCAATCAGAACGACTTCCAGGTCGACTGGGTCGACGACGGGCGCATGGTCCGTCACAGCCTGAAGGCGACCCGCTACGACGCGCTGATACTGGATCTGGGGTTGCCCGGTCTGGGCGGTCGTGAGGTCCTGACCGACCTGCGGGATGCGGGTCATCGGCTGCCGGTGCTGATCCTTACCGCGCGCGACTCGCTGATCGAGCGGGTGGGCACGCTGCGCGAGGGCGCCGACGACTTTCTGGCCAAGCCCTTCGAGCTGGCCGAACTCGAGGCGCGCCTCATTGCGCTGATTCGGCGGTCGCGCGGCGGCGACCGGCCACGCTTTGCCTGCGGGCCGCTCGCCTACGATGCCGGCACTCAGCAGTTCACGATGGCCCACACGCAGCTCGTGCTCACGCCACGTGAGCACGCCGTGCTTCGAACGCTGATCCAACGCAGCGGCGAGCCGATGTCGAAGCAGGAGATCCTGGACCGCGTGTTCAGCGACGAGCAGGACGTGCAGCCCGACGCGGTCGAGGTGCTGGTCCACCGCTTGCGCAAGCGGCTGCAAGGCACGCCGGTCGGCATCCGAACGGTGCGCGGCCTCGGTTACGTCCTCGACGCCGGGCCGGCGAAGGCAGAAGACGCGTGAGCCTCGGGCGCTTCCATCGCCAGAGCCTGCGACGCACCTTGATGATGGTCCTGCTGCCGGGGCTGCTGGTCGTGGCGGGCGCGGAGTCGTGGCTGGCCTGGCGGACCGCCGTGGAGGCGGCGAATGCCGCGTATGACCGGTCGCTGCTCGGTGCCGTCAAGGCCATCGACGCGAGCATCTCCACGGACAGCGGCGGTCTCGCGGTGGAGTTGCCATATCGCATGCTCGAGTTCTTCGAACTCACCGCCAGCGGACGCGTGCAGTTCCGTGTCTCGACCGAGGACGGCCTGGTCGAGATCGGCACCGCGCACCTGCCGGCGCCGACCGAGCCGTTGGTCACCGGCCAGCCCCTCTTCGTCGACACCACGGTGTTCGAAGAGCCGGTGCGGCTGGCCAGCTATGCCCGCGTGCTGGATCGCGCCATCGCGGGGGCCACGGCGCCGCAGCGGGTCATCGTGCAGGTGGCAGAGCCACTCACCTCACGCAAACTGTTCACGCGCAGGCTCGTGGCCCAAGCCCTGTGGCGCGACTTCGTGCTCGTCACCACGGCCGCCCTGCTGCTGCTGCTGGCCGTGTCGTGGGCATTGCGACCGCTGGCGCGCCTGCGCGACGAGGTCGCGCTGCGGCCGCCGCTGGACCTGACACCGATCGAGCCCGGCGGCGTGCCAGCCGACGTGCTGCCGCTGATCGCCGCGATCAACCGGCACGTGGAGCGCACTCGCAGCCTGATGGAAGCGCGCCGCCAGTTCATCGACGATGCCTCGCACCAGCTGCGCACGCCACTGACGACGTTGACGACGCAACTGGCCTACGTGCTGCGCGAGGACGACAGCGTGCTCCAACGACAGGCCCTCGGCGCCCTGAAGCTGCAGCTTGACGAGACAGTGCGCCAGACCAACCAGATGCTCGCACTGGCGCGGGCCGACAGCGTGGAGATGGTTCGCGAAACCCTCGACCTGGGCCACCTCGCCGGAGAGGTGACACGGAGTTGGTGGAGCGAGGCGCGCGGGCACGACATCGACCTCGGGCTGGATGCCGCGGAAGGCGGCATGCACCTGGTCCGCGGGCATGCCGGGCTTCTGAAGGAGGCGCTGGGCAACCTGCTGCACAACGCGGTGCGCCACACGCCGGGGGGCGGGCATGTGACCGTCCGCGTGAGCAGCGGCGATGGCCGGGTGGTGCTGGCGGTGGTTGACGACGGGCCAGGCCTGCCCGCGTCGGAACTCCATCGCGCAGGCCAGCGGTTCTTTCGTGGCAGCAATGCCGTCGCGCCGGGCTCGGGCATTGGCCTGGCGATCGTGCGTTCGATCGCCGAGCGACACGGTGGCAGCCTGGAAGTCGGCACCGGCGAAGGTGGGGTGGGTTTCGCTGCGTCCATCGTGCTGCCGGCACAAGGCGCGGGTTAACCCGCTCTTTCGGGATCGTGTTGTGAAAGGCGGCTGAAAGTACGGACTACGTATGGTGCGCTCCATCGAGAACCCACCACCGAAGGAGACACCATGCCGAGTCCCATCCGCCGCGCAACTCGCCACCTCGCCGCCGCGGGCTTCCTGGCTGCCGCTGCGGCCGCCGCAGTTGCCGGGCCGCTGGACAAGACCGAATGCATCGCGCCGGCCAAGCCTGGCGGCGGCTTCGACCTGACCTGCAAGCTCGCGCAACAGGCCCTCGCCGACGCGAAGGCCATCAGCGATCCGATGCGCGTCACCTACATGCCCGGTGGCATCGGCGCAGTCGCGTACAACACGATCATTGCGCAACGGCCCGACGCGGCGAACACGATCGTCGCCTTCTCGGGCGGCTCGTTGCTGAACATCGCACAGGGCAAGTTCGGCCGCTACGGCGAGAACGACGTGCGCTGGCTGGCTGCCATCGGCACCGACTACGGCGCTGTCGCCGTTGCCGAGAACTCCCCGTACAAGTCGTTGAAGGACGTCTACGCGGCCCTCAAGGCCGACCCGACCAAGGTCGTCTTCGGCGCCGGCGGCACCGTCGGCAGCCAAGACTGGATGAAGGCCGCGCTCATCGCGCGCGCGGCAGGCGTCGACCCGAAGGCCATGCGCTTCGTCGCGTTCGAGGGCGGCGGCGAGGCTCTGACCGCGCTGCAAGGTGGCCACGTGCATGTCGTCACCGGCGACGCTGCCGAGACTTCCCAGCAGATCAAGGCCGGCAGCAAGGTCCGCCTGCTGGCCGTGATGGCCGAAAAGCGCCTGGACGGCGACATGGCCAACGTGCCCACGGCGACCGAGCAGGGTGCCGAGATCAACTGGCCGATCATTCGCGGCTTCTACGTCGGTCCCAAGGTCAGCGACGCCGACTACAAGACCTGGTCCGACACCTTCGCGAAGGTGATGGCGACACCGGCGTTCGGCAAACTCCGCGGTGAGCGAGGCCTGTATCCGCTGGCGCTCACCGGCGCCGAGATGGACTCCTACGTGAAGAAGCAGGTGGCGGCCTATCGCAAGATGGCGCAGGACTTCGGGCTTGCGACCGCCCCCGCCAAGTAGCTTCGCGTCCGGAACGTCGCACGGACCACTGTCGATGGTCCGTCGCCAGGAGAACTTCCATGAGTGACCGCATCCTCGGTGCGGCCTGCCTTGCCACGGCCGCGGGCATGGCCTGGGCCGCGCAGGGCTACGCCGCGGCGATTTCGTACGAGCCCGTCGGGCCGCGCGCCTTTCCGCTGCTGCTGGCCGCGCTGCTGGCGACAGGCGGCCTGTGGCTCGCACTCAAGCCCACGCTGCGTGGCGCGACGCCCTATCGTGGTGTGCCCTTGCGTGCAACGGCACTCGTCGCCGTCTCGGTAGGGCTGTATGCGCTGCTGTTCGAATGGCTGGGGTTCGCCCTGGCCACCGCGGCGATGGCGGTGCCGCTGGGCCTGGTGTTCGGCAGCAGCCTGCGAGCGTCGATCGCGACCGGCGCCGGCCTGGGCCTCGCGCTCTACTTCCTCTTTGACAAGGCGCTCGACGTCGTTCTGCCCACCGGGCTGCTTTCGTTCGTGCTGGGAGGCCGCTGATGGACATCCTCCAGCATCTGGCGGCGGGCTTCGGCATCGCACTGTCGCCGACGAACCTGGCGATCGCCGCGATCGGCGCGCTGATCGGCACCGTGGTCGGCCTGCTGCCGGGCCTGGGGCCGATCAACGGCGTCGCGATACTGATGCCGCTGGCCTTCGCGATGAAGCTGCCGCCGGAAACCTCGCTGATCCTGCTGGCCGCGGTCTACATCGGCTGCGAATACGGCGGGCGCATCTCGTCGATCCTGCTCAACGTGCCGGGTGACGCGGGCGCAATCATGACCGCGATCGACGGCTACCCGATGGCGCGCCGTGGCCTGGGCGGCGTGGCGTTGTCGATCTCCGCGTGGAGTTCGTTCGTCGGCTCGCTGATCGCCACCGTCGGCATCGTGCTGTTCGCGCCGCTGCTGGCGAGCTGGGCGCTGTCGTTCGGCCCGGCGGAGTACTTTGCGCTGATGTGCTTCGCCTTCGCGTGCATTGCCGGCCTGATGGGCGACGCGCCGTTGAAGGCCGGCATCGCCGCAGTGCTGGGTCTGGCGCTGTCGTGCGTGGGCCTCGACGCCAACTCGGGCGTCTACCGGTTCACCGGCGGCGACGTTCACCTGTCCGACGGCATCCAGTTCGTCGTCGTCGTGATCGGCGTGTTCTCGATCAGCGAAGTCCTGCTCATGCTCGAGCAGCATCACAGCAGCACCGGGCTCATCACCAACACCGGGCGCATGCTGTTCAACTTGAAGGAGCTGGCCCACACGTGGTGGGGCACGGTTCGCTCGTCGATCGTCGGCTTCGTTGTCGGCGTGCTGCCGGGCGCGGGTGCAACGATCGCCAGCGCGATGACCTACTCCATGGAGAAGCGACTGACCGACAAGGAGGGCACCTTCGGCCAGGGCGACATTCGCGGCGTCGCCGCGCCGGAGGCGGCCAACAACTCCGCCGCGACGGGCTCGTTCGTGCCAATGCTCACCCTTGGCGTGCCGGGTTCCGGCACCACCGCGGTGATGGTCGGCGCGCTCGCGCTCTACAACATCACGCCGGGGCCGGCACTCTTCACGCAGCAGCCGGCGCTGGTGTGGGGGCTGATCGCCTCGCTCTTTGTCGCCAACGTGATCCTGCTCGTCATCAACATCCCGATGGTGGGCATGTTCACGAAGGTGCTGCAGGTGCCGAACGGGGTGCTGGTGCCCGGCATCCTCGCGGTCAGCGCCGTCGGCGTGTACGCCGTGCACGCAACCACTTTCGACCTGCTGTTGATGACCCTGCTGGGCCTCGTGGCCTGGCTGCTGCGCAAGCAGGGCGTGCCGATGGCGCCGCTGCTCCTGGGCTTCGTGCTCGGCGACATGATGGAGCAGAACCTGCGCCGCGCGCTGTCGATCACCAACGGTGAGGTGTCGATCCTGATCGAAAGCCCGATCTCGAAGGGCCTGTGGATCGGCACGACGGCGATGTTGCTGGTGCCGCCGCTGCTGCGCTCGCTCAGCCGTCGCCGCGCGGCGCCCCCGGTGGCGGCCTGAACACCTCGGAGCCTCCGTAGGCAAACCGCTTCTGGACCTATTGCGGGACAGGGCATCGTGGCCTGAACAGCCTCTGACCTGCTCGTTCGGGCCGGACCCGCGGCGTGCCGATCAGTGCGCTAAGGGTGCGGCGAGGGGCGCCGCGCGAGGTCGAGCGCGATGTCGACGATCATGTCCTCCTGGCCACCGACCATGCGGCGGCGCCCGACCTCCATCAGGATGTCGACGGTCTTGAGCCCGTACCGCCTGGCCGCGGCTTCGCTGTGCCGCAGGAAGCTGGAGTACACGCCGGCGTAGCCCAGGGCCAGCGACTCGCGGTCGACGCGCACCGGCCGGTCCTGCAGCGGCCGCACCAGGTCGTCGGCCGCGTCCATCAGCTTCATCAGGTCGCAGCGGTGCGACCAGCCCAGCCGGCTCGCCGCCGCGATGAACACTTCCAGCGGCGCGTTGCCGGCACCGGCCCCCATGCCGGCGAGGCTGGCGTCGACGCGGTCACAGCCCTCCTCGACGGCGACGATGCTGTTCGCGACGCCGAGGCTGAGGTTGTGGTGTGCGTGGATGCCGGTCAGCGTGTCGCTGCGCAGCACGTCCTTGAACGCACGAAAGCGGTCGCGCACGTCGTGCATGCCCAGCGCACCGCCGGAATCGACCACGTAGACGCAGTGGGCGCCGAAGTCCTCCATCAGCCGGGCCTGCCGCGCCAGCGCCGCCGCGTCGATCATGTGGCTCATCATCAGGAACCCGACGGCCTCCATGCCCAGGCGACGCGCCACCTCGATGTGCTGGCGCGCGATGTCGGCCTCGGTGCAGTGCGTGGCGACGCGCACGATGCGCGCCCCGGCGTGGTACGCAGCCTCGAGGTCGTGCACGGTCCCGATGCCCGGCAGCAGCAGCGTGGCGATGCGGGCCTGCTTCACGACCCCAGCCGCCGCCTCGATCCATTCGACGTCGGTGTGGGCACCGAAGCCGTAGTTGAAGCTGCCGCCTTGCAGGCCGTCGCCGTGCGCGACCTCGATCGAGTCGACCCCGGCTTCGTCGAGCGCGCGCGCGATCTGCGCGGCCTGCTCGACCGTGTACTGGTCTGGAGGAGCGCCTGCCGCCCGAGTACCGCCCGCTGTTCGTCAAGTGCCTTCGACTCTTGATCGACCCGGCTTCGGAGAAGCGGCCTCGGCTGGCGCAAGCAACCGCTTCCCTGCGGCTCCGGACGAACCGGAAACTCGTACGTACACGGAGTGGATTGCGGGTCCTGGTGCCTGCCGGGATGGGGACGCAGAAGGGAGTCGGAAGCCTTGTCTGCCGGGCGCTGAAACCGCCTTTCCGCAGGCTCGGATGACGCCTTCGAAGTGCATGACGCAGCGACCGCTCGTGGCCCCAACGAGAGTCACGCTGTCGACAAGCGACCGTCGGTTCTGCGCCGCGACCGGCTCCCCGCCCCTTCGCGTTCGAACGCGACTCGGCCCGAAGCGCCGCATCCCCCTGGGCTGACGACTCGACTTCGCGCGCCGGCCACGCGCGTCACGGCCGCGCCAGCGAGCCGGCCCGAGCGGTCGCGCTGCCGAGCGGCTCAGCGCCGCGCGATTGCGCTACTTGGCCGTCGCTTCCACCGGCGCGCCGGCCGCGGCGAACTCGGCGCGCACGGCGGCGCCGTGCTGGTCCACCGCGGGCGCCGGGCGGTAGCTCTCGGCGTCCCACTCACTCGCCCACGGCGTGGCCGGCATCTGCACGCTGCGCCCTGAGACAGGCATCGCGCGCGTGCGCAGCTGCGGGTGCTCGATCAGGTCGGCCAGCGAGTTGACGCTGCCGAAGGCGGTCTGCGCTTCGGTCAGGCGGTCGATCATCTGCGCGCTCGTGTGCGCCGCGAACACCTCGGCCACCTTGCCGTCGACCCACTCGCGGTTCCGCACCCGCGCCTCGTTGGTGGCGCAGCGCTCGTCGCCGATCAGCGAAGGGTCCTGCAGCACCGTGCGGCAGAAGTCGGCCCACTCGCGCTCGTTCTGGATCGAGATGACGATGTCGCGGCCGTCGGCGCAGGTGAAGCCACCGTACGGCGCGATGGTCGGGTGCTTGAGCCCCACGCGCTGCGGCGCCTTGCCGCCGTAGCGCGCCTGCAGGTACGGCACCGCCATCAGCTCGGCGGCCGAGTCGAAGAGGCTCACCTTCACCGCCGACCCGCGCCCGGTGTGCGCGCGCGCCAGCAGCGCCTGCTGGATGCCGATGAGCGCGTTCATGCCGGCCGTGATGTCGCACAGCGAGACGCCGATGCGGCCCCACTCGCCGGGCGCGCCGCTCACCGCGATGAGCCCGCTCTCGGCCTGCACGAGCAGGTCGTAGGCCTTCATCTTGTACAGCCGCCCGCGGTCGCCGTAGCCGCTGATGTCGCAGGTGATGAGCCGAGGGTGCTGCGCGCGCAGCGCCGCCGAGCCGAGGCCCAGGCGCTCGGCGGCACCCGGCGCCAGGTTCTGGATGAACACGTCGGCGCGCGCCAGGATGCGCTTGAGCAGCGCCAGGTCGTCGGCGCGCTTGAGGTCGAGCGCGATCGACTCCTTGCCGCGGTTGATCCAGACGAAGTAGCTGGATTCGCCGTGCACCGTGGTGTCGTAGCCGCGCGCGAAGTCGCCTTCGGGCCGCTCGATCTTGATCACGCGTGCGCCGGCGTCGGCGAGGCGGCTGGAACAGTACGGTGCGGCCACCGCCTGCTCCAGCGCCACCACGAGCACACCGGCCAGGGGCTGGGTTGCCACGGAAGGGTTCATCGCTTCGGTCTCGTCGTCGTGCTTCATCAGCCGTGATAGTGCACCAGCGTCTTCGTGGTGCTCACCTCTTCCAGCGCCAGCAGGCCCTTCTCGCGGCCGTGGCCGCTGCGCTTGGTGCCGCCGAAGGGCAGCTCCACGCCGCCGCCGGCGCCGTAGCAGTTCATGAACACCTGCCCGGCCTTCACGGCCTTGGCCACGCGCTGCAGGCGGCCGGCGTTCTCGGTCCACACGGCGGCGAGCAGGCCGTACGGCGTGCCGTTGGCGAGCCGGATGGCGTCGGCCTCGTCCTCGAACGGCATGGCCGCCAGCACCGGGCCGAACACCTCCTCGCAGGCGAGCGCCGCGTCGCGCGGCACGGGGCCGAAGAGCGTGGGCTTGACGTAGTAGCCGGTCCTCGGCGCGTCGGCGGCGATCGTGCCCTCGGCCAGCACCGGGATGCCGGCGGCACGCGCCTGGTCGATGTAGCGCTGCACGCGCGCCAGCTGGGCGCGGTTCATCAGCGGCCCGCAGTCGAGGTCCATCGCCGGCGTGCCGACGCGCACCTTCGCGAAGGCCTCGGCCACGGCGCCGACGAAGCGGTCATAGATCGAGCGCTGCACGAGCAGGCGGCTGCCGGCGGTGCAGGTCTGGCCGGCGTTCTGCACGATCGCGCGCACGACGATCGGCACGGCGCGCGCCAGGTCGACGTCGTCGAAGACGATCTGCGGCGACTTGCCACCCAGCTCGAGCACGCACTTCACGGCGTTCTTCGCCGCGGCCTGCTGCACGAGCGTGCCGACCTCGTTGGAGCCGGTGAAGGAGATGAAATCGATGCCCGGGTGGGCGGCGAGCGCCGCGCCCGCCTCTTCGCCGAGGCCGGTGACGACGTTCAGCGCCCCGTCGGGCAGGCCGGCGGCGGCGGCGAGCTCGGCGACGCGCAGCGCCGACAGGCCCGTGTCCTCGGCGGGCTTGAGCACGACGCCGTTGCCCATCGCCAGGGCCGGCGCGACGGTGCGGCCGAGCATCTGCGCCGGGTAGTTCCACGGGATGATGTGCGCGGTGACGCCGAGCGGCTCGCGCACCAGGCTCACCTGGTGGCCGGCGAGGAAGGGGATCGTCTCGCCGTGCACCTTGTCGGCGGCGGTGCCGTAGAACTCGAAGTAGCGCGCCAGCACCTTGATGTCGTTGCGCGCCGTGGTCATCGGCTTGCCGGTGTCGCGTGCCTCGAGCTGCGCCAGCTCTTCCTCGTGCGCGAGCACGGCCTCGCCGATCTTCACGAGCAGGCGGCCGCGCTCGGTGGCCGTCATGCGGCCCCAGGGCCCTTCGAGCGAGGCGCGTGCCGCGGCGACGGCGAGGTCGACCTCGTGCGCGCCGCCGCGCGGGATGTGGTCGAAGGCCTCGCCGTCGGCCGGCGAGATCACCGGGATCGTACGGCCGTCCTGGGCGGGCAGCCAGCGGCCGCCGATGTTCATCTGCTTCATGAGGGCGATCCTTGCCCACCGTCACCGGCGGCCTTTCGATGCCACCGCACTGTAGGCAGCCGCTGCCGCGAGGTGAATTGGAATGTCGGCAACGGCGTCTTGCGTGCGGCGCAATTCGACGGCCCGGAGGGCGGCGCCCCGGTCCGCGGCGGGCGGCGCCGCGGTGCCGGAAGGCCGGCGTGGGGTGTCGCCCTCGGGGCGGCACGTGCCGGGCCTGCCTCAGGCCGGCGGCGCCGGGCCCCAGCGTGCCTCGAGGCGCGCCCGCGCCGCCGGGTCCACGTTCACGCGGGCCAGGTCGCCGCGCACCTGCGGCAGCGCCATCAGCCGCGCGTCCATCACCTCGAACCACAGGGGCGGCACGTAGGCCAGCGGGAACATGCCGAAGTAGCCGCTCGGCAGCTGCGGCAGGTCGGGGAAGTGGCGCAGGCTCTGGTAGCGACGCGAGGGGTGCGCGTGGTGGTCGCTGTGGCGCTGCAGGTGGAAGGTGGCGAGGTTGGTGACGAGGTGGTTCGTGTTCCACGAGTGGTGCGGCTGCGGCGCCTCGTAGCCGCCACCGGGCAGGCGCTGGCGCAGCAGGCCGTAGTGCTCCACGTAGTTGGCCGAGGTCAGCTGCCACCAGGCGACGAGGTTGTGCACCAGCAGGAAGGGCACCATGACCCAGCCGAACGCGGCGACGAGGCCGCCTTGCAGCACCAGCGTCACCGCATACGACTGCAGCATCGTGTTGCGCCACGACCAGCGGCCATGGCCGGCCGCGCGCAGGCGCTCGCCTTCCAGCGCCCAGGCGCGGCGGATGCCGCCGGGCAGCTCGCGCAGCGCGAAGCGGTAGATGGACTCGCCCATGCGCGAACTGGCGTGGTCCTCAGGCGTGGCCACCCAGCGGTGATGGCCACGTCCGTGCTCCACCGTGAAGTGACCGTAGGCCGGCACCGCGAGCGCGAGTCGCGCGAGCCATTGCTCGAACCGGTTGTGCTTGTGGCCGAGCTCGTGCGCGGTGTTGAGGCCGAGGCCGGAGTCCGCCCCGGCCACGTAGGCCAGCAGCAAGAGTGCCGGCCAGGAGAGGTCGCGCGTGCCCGCCCACCACGCGCAGCCGATGAGTGCCACGAAGTGCAACGGCACCGTCAGCCACGTGAGCCAGCGGTAGTAGCGGTCGGCCTCGAGCTGCGGCACCACCGCCTCGGGCGGGTTGTTCTCGTCTTCGCCGAAGAGCGCGTCGGCCAGCGGCATCAGGCCGTAGCTGATGACGAGGGGCAGCGCGAGCGCCCACTCCCGCCCCGTGACGTGGTGCGCCCACAGGCCCGCGAACGGCACCAGCGGCCAGACGACCGAGAGCAGCCACGCGTGGCGCTTGCGGTCGCGGTAGGTGATGCGCTCGCCTGCCGGGCCGGTGGCGGCGTAGGTGACGCTCATGCCTTTAATGCTGGCACCGGCGCGGGCCGGCGCGCAAGGGCCTGCAGCGCGGGGGTTGCCGCGCCCGGGACGCCGACGGCGCACCGGCCACGCCGTCGCGGCGGCACCTCCCCGGAGCGCCCGCTCCCTCCGCGGCGCGGGCTCAGGCCGCCAGCGCTGGCTGGCCGCTCTCCAGCACGCGCAGGCACGCCACCAGCGAGCCGAGTGCCGACTTCGGCGCCGGCGCCGTGCGCATGACGAGCTGCATCGAGCGCAGCGCCCACGGATCCCCCAGCGTCACCACGGCCAGGCCCAGGGCGCCGGCCAGGCCGCGGGCCGCCGCCAGCGGCAGCACGCCGATGCCCAGCCTCGCCTCCACGGCGCGGCACACGGCCTCGAAGCTGCGCACCTGCACGCGCAGCGCCATCGGCCGCAGCAGCTCGGCCGCGTGGGCCTCGAGCAGGCGGGTCAGGGTGCTGCTGCCTTCCAGGCCCACGAGGTCGCGCTCCAGCAGGTCGGCGAACACGAGCCCCGTCTGGCCGGCCAGCGGGTCGTCGGCGAGCATCACCGCAGCGAGCTGGTCGTGCCGGTACGGCGCGACGGCGAGGCCCGAGACGTCGGGCCCTTCGACGATGACGGCCAGGTCCACCTCGCCCGCGCGCACCTTGCGCACCGCGTCGTCGCTCCAGCACTCCTCGAGCACGACACGCACGTCGGGGTGGTCGGCCGAGAAGGCGGCGATGTCGCCCGGCAGGAACTGCGTCATCGCCGAGGTGTTGCCCTGCACGCGGAGCACGCTCTGCTGGCCGCGTGCGTAGTTGCCCATCTGCGCGCGCATGTGGTGGACGCTGGCGATCACCTCGCGTGCCAGCAGCAGCAGCCGCTCGCCCGCCGGCGTGAGCTCGAGCCCGCGCGAGTGGCGCTCGAACAGCGTCGCCTTGAACTGGTGCTCCAGCAGGGCCAGGCGGCGGCTGGCCGCCGGCACGGTGATGAGGCTGGCCTCGGCGGCGCGGGTGAGATTCTTCATCTCCGCCGCCCGCACGAACAGGGCCAGCGAATCGAGGTCGGGCAGCATGAGGGCGTCCTCCTGCGGTGGGCCGTGATGGACGAGGGCGTGCGGCGCTCGGGCTGATCAGGCGGTCGCGCCCGTGGTCGTGGCGGCCGCCAGCAGCTGGTCGCGCAGGCGCCGGTGCTGGATCTTCCCGGTGGCCGTGCGCGGCATCTGCGCTTCGGCCAGGAACACGAAGCGCCGCGGCCGCTTGAAGCCGGCCATGCGCTCGCGGCACCACGTCTCGAGCTCGCGCTGCGTCGCCGCCGTGTCGCCCACCGATGGGTGATCGGGCCTCAGCACCACCGCGGCCAGCACGGTCTCGCCCCAGGTGGCATCGGGCACGCCGACCACGGCCACGTCCTGCACCGCCGGGTGCGCGGCGAGCACCGCCTCCACCTCGGACGGGTGGATGTTCTCGCCGCCGCTGATGATCATGTTGCTCTTGCGGTCGACGAGGTGGATGAAGCCGTGCTCGTCGCGCCGCGCCATGTCGCCGACCGAGCACCACGCGCCCGGGAAGGCGCCGGTCCGCCCCGGACCATCCGCAGCCTCGGCGGAGCCAGGTCCCGGAGGCCGCCAGAAGCACTCGCGCGTCTTCTCGGGGTTCTGCCAGTAGCCGTCGAAGACGTAGGCGGTGCGCGAGTAGAGCTCGCCCACCTCGCCGTCGGGCACCTCGCGCCCTTCGGCGTCGAGCAGCTTGATGGCGCCGGTGCCGGCCCACTCGCGGCCGACCGAGCCCAGGTGCTCGATCTGCTCGTCGGGGCGCAGGATCGTCACCCAGCCCGCCTCGGTGGAGCCGTAGAGCTCGAAGAGCTTGCCGTTCGGAAACAGCTCGAGGATTGCGAGCTTGGTCTCCTTGCGCGCCGGCGCCGACGAGACGAGCAGCTTGCCGACGCGGCTGAGGTCGTGCCGTGCCTTCACCTCGGCCGGCAGGCCGAGCATCAGGATGTAGTGCGTCGGCACGAGCGACGTGAAGGTGACGTGCTCGCGCGCCAGCAGCGCCAGCAGCCGCTCGGGGTCGAAGTGGGCGCTGTCGTCGACGACGATGGTGGCGCCCAGCATCGCGAAGGTGACGCTGAAGTACAGCGAGTTCGCGTGGCACAGCGGCATCACCAAGAGGCCGACATCGTCGCGCGTGAGGCCGAACTCCAGCCCCGTGGCGAAGGCGAGCAGCGCGTTGCCGGCATGGCTGCGCATCGCGCCCTTGGGACGGCCGGTGGTGCCCGAGGTGTACATCAGCGCGAAGAGGTCCTCGCTGCGCACGTCCGCCGCGGGCGGCGTGGCGGGTGCCGCGGCGATCAGCGCCTCGTAGCCCTGCCAGCCCGCCGGCGCGGCCTCGGCGCCGAAGAGCACGTAGCGCTGCGGCTCGATCGGCAACTCCGCGCGCTGCGCCTCGACCACGGCGCGCAGCGCCTCCTGCACGATCATCGCGCGCGCACCGCTGTGCTGCACGATGTAGGCGATCTCGGGGCCGGCGAGGCGGAAGTTGACCGGCACCGCGACGAGCCCGGCTCGCGCCAGCGCGACGTAGATCTCCAGCCACTCGGCGGCGTTGTAGGCGAGCAGCGCGACGCGGTCGCCCTTGGCGAGCCCCAGGCCCAGCAGGCCGTTGGCCAGGCGCGTCGCGCGCTCGTCCCACTGCGCGTAGGTCAGCGCGCGCTTCGAGTCGCGCAGGCCGATCTTGCGCGGCTGCGTGCGCGCGTGCGCGGCCACCGACTCGGCCAGGGTGAGCAGCGTGCCGTTCACGAGCGCCTCGCCTGCTCGGCCTCGTCCCAGGCCGTCAGCGCCTGGCGATCGGGCACCCAGCCGAGGCCCTTGCCCGCGTCGGAACTCAGCGCGTGCTGCGTCGTCACCACGTCGATGAGCGCCGGGGCGTTGGCGAACGCATCGCGGATGGCGCCTTCGAGCCGCGCCGGGTCGGTGACACGCTCGGCATGAAGGCCGAAGGCGCGCGCCATGCCGGCGTAGTCGCTCCACGCGAGCGTGGTGCCGACGACGCGGCCGCCGTAGTTCATCTCCTGGTCGAGCCGCTCGATGTTCCACGCCGCGTTGTTGGAGACTATGAACACGGCCTTGGCGCCGTGGCGCTTGGCGCTGTCGATCTCCATCGCGTTGATGCCGAAGGCCCCGTCGCCGGTGATGGCCACCACCTGCCGGCCCGGGTGCAGCAGCGCCGCGGCCACCGCGTAGGGCGTGCCGACGCCCAGGCACCCGAACGCGCCGGCGTCGAGGTACGTGTGCGGCTCCAGGCCCATGCGCGCGAAGCTCAGCAGGTCGCCCCCGTCGGCGATGGTGATGGCGTCCGGCGCGAGCACCTTGCGCAGCGCGGCGAAGATGCGGTTGGGGTGCATGTGGCCGTCCTTGCCGGCGGGCGCCGTGGCCATGCCCTCGGCGTGCTTCGCGGCGCGCTTCACGTGCTCGGCGCGCAGCGCGGCGGTCCAGGCGCGGTCCAGCGCCGAAGACGGGTGACCCAGCGCCTCGGCCAGTGCGGCCATCGTGGCACCGGGGTCGGCGAGCAGCTCCACCTCGCCGCGGCGGTTGTCGCGCAACTCGTCGGCGTGGTCGGCGATGCGCACGAAGCGAGCCTGCTTGAAGACCGCCGGCGAGCCGTAGGCCATCTGGTAGTCGAGCTTGCGGCCGACGACGAGCACGAGGTCGGCCTCCTGCATCGCGCGTGCGCGCACGGCGCCGACGACGGCCGCGTGCGCGCCGTCGACGAGGCCGCGGCTCTCCTGCGTGTCGAGGTAGACGGCGCCGCTGGCATCGAGCAGCCGCGTCAGCGGCGCACCGTGCCCGCGCGCGCCGCGTCCGGTGACGACGAGCGGCCGCCGCGCCGCCCGCAGCAGTGCCGCCGCCTCGGCCACGAGGCCGGCGTCGGGCGCCACCGGCCGGCGGCGGGCGCCGGCGCGCGGGCTGACGTGCTCGTCGAGCACGCTGGCCGGGTGCACCGGCTGGCGCAGCACGTCGGTGGGGATCTCCAGGTACACCGGCCCCGGCGCGCCGCCGTCGCCGCCGGCGATGGCCCAGGCCTTGTCGAGGTCGCGCGCGATCTGCTCCGCGACGCGCAGCGTGCGCGCCTGCCGCGTCACCGGCTGCAGGATCGCGACGTGGTCGATGCCCTGCAGCGGCCCGAGGTCGTCCTGCGGCACCGGCGGGCAGCCGCCGATCAGCAGCACCGACACGCGCTCCAGGTGCGCGTGCGTGATCGCGGTGACGCAGTTGGTGACGCCGGGGCCGGCGGTGGCCATCGCCACGCCGATGCCGCCCGACAGCTGCGCATGCGCGTGCGCCATGTGCACGGCGGCGCCCTCGTCGCGCACGTCGACGATGCGCACGCCGAGTTGCGCGAGATGGTCCCAGATCGGCTGGATGTGCCCGCCCTGCAGGCCGAAGATGCGGTCGACGCCACGCGCGACCAGGAAACGCGCCACCCATTCGGCGACGCTGCGGTGGTTGGAAGGATCGGTCATGCGGGCTCCTGGGTCGGGGGCATCGGGCGCGGGGTCGACGGGGCGGCACCCGGGAGCGCGACTGTAGTATTCTGAATTCAGAGTTCGATCAGGGTTTGTCCGGATGAACTCTGAATTCAGAGTTCACGCTCGACCTCCTACACTGGCAGCCCATGAAGGCCCTGTCCCTGCAACCCAACCTCGTGGCCCAGGTGCGCGAGGCCATCCTCGGCGAGATCGCCTCGGGCCACCTGGCGCCCGGCGAACGCATCATCCAGGAGCAGATCGCGCAGGCGCTCGGTGTCTCGCGGCAGCCGGTGCAGCAGGCGCTCTTGCTGCTGCGCAACGAGGGCGCGCTGCGCGACGCACCCGGCCGCGGGCTCATCGTCGCGCCGCTCGTGGCCGCCGAGGTCGAGCACATGTACGACATGCGCGCCGCCATCGAGGGGCTGGCCGCGCGGCTGGCGGCCGGGCGGCAGCGCGAGCGGGCGGCGGCCCAGGGCCCGGCGCTGATCGAGGCCGGCCGCAAGGCGGTGGCCAGCGGCTCGGTGGCGAGGATGGTGGCCGCGGACATGCGCTTCCACCAGTTCGTCTACGAGCTCTCGGGCAACCCGCTCGTCGCGCCGGCGATGGCCGCGCACTGGACGCACACGCAGCGCGTGATGGGCGAGGTGCTGATGCGCGACGAGACGCCGCGCGACATCTGGGACCAGCACGCCGCGATCCTGGAGGCCATCGCCCGCGGCGAAGCCGACAAGGCCGAGGCGCTGGCGCGGGCGCACATCTCGAACGCGGCGAAGTTCATGGTCACGCGCATGCGCGCGCAGGCCGCGGCGGACGAAGGCGACGCCGTGCCCGACGCCAAGGAGCTCAAGCCACCGCGCCCCGCGAAGGCTGCACGAGCGGCACGCGCGGCCTAGCGCGGCACCTTCCGGCGCCGCTCACGCCCGCTCGGCCCCCGCCCGGCCGGCCTCGACGACGAAGCGCGCGCCGCTGCGCACCTCGCTGCCCGCGTCGGCCGGGTCGGCCACCACGCGCAGGTCGGCCTGCAGGCGCTCGCGCGTCAGCGTGAAGCGGCCGTAGCCGCGCTCGTCGCTGCGGCCGTGGCGGATGTGCGGGTTGAAGCGCAGCGCCGCGTCGACCGCGCTCTGCGCGAGGCCGCGGCTGCTGATAGAGGTGCCGCAGAACTCGGTGGCGACGGGCGCGCTGCGCCCGGCGGCATCGAAGTCGACATGCAGGTCGGCCACGTAGTTGGCATGCACGTCGCCGCCGAAGACCACGGCGTTCGGCACGTGGCGCTCGGCCAGCACCGCGAGCAGCCGCCGGCGTGCCGCGGGGTAGCCGTCCCAGCCGTCGGTCCAATACCGCCCTGCCTCCGCGCCGGTGTCGCGGCCCGGCGCGCGCCCGTCCCCCGCCGTTGCATCGGCACCCTCGCCACGCGCCGCCACCGCCTCGCGCGTGAAGCGCGCCATCAGCGTCTGCTGCGCCAGCAGGTTCCACGCGTGCTTGGTGCTCCAGCCTTCGGCCAACCAGCGCTCCTGCGCCGCCCCGAGCAGCGTGCGCGCCGTCTCGCGCACGAGGCCCGGGCAATCGCGCAGCCTCACGGTGTTGCTGCCGCCGCCGCGGTCGGCGCGCGGGCACAGCTGCGGATCGCGGAACTGCCGGTCGTCCACCCACTGCAGCCGCGCGAGGCGGCCCCAGTCCAGCCGGCCGTGGATGGTGGCCGCGCCGCCGCCCGCCTCCAGCGGACGCAGCGCGTGCGGCAGCGGCATGTGCTCCCACCAGGCGCGGTAGGCCGCCGACCGCCGTGCCGCGAAGTCGGGCTGCAGCCGCTCGCCCTGCAGCCCGGCGTAGTCGTTCTCCACCTCGTGGTCGTCCCAGATCACGATCCACGGCGCCGCGGCGTGCGCGGCCTGCAGCAGCGGGTCGCTCTTGTACAGCGCGTAGCGCGCGCGATAGCCCTCGAGCGTGGTCGCGGCGCCGAGCGCGTGCGTGCGCGGGCCGTTGGGCACCGCCGCGTACTCGTAGATGTAGTCGCCGAGGAAGAGCACGAGGTCGGGCGCGTTCGCCGCCAGGTCGCGCCACGCGGCCCAGTGCCCGTGCTCCCAGCGCTGGCAGCTGGCGATGGCGAAGTCCAGGCGCGCCACGTCCTGCCCGGCGGCCGGCGCCGTGCGCGTGCGGCCGGCGGCGCTGCGCTGCCCCAGGGCGTTGAACCGGTACCAGTAGAAGCGACCGGGCACGAGGCCGCGCACCTCGGCGTGTACCGTGTGCGCGTCGGCGGCGCGTGCCGCCTCGGTGCCGCGCGCGACGACCTGCGTGAACGCCTCGTCGGCCGCCACCTCCCACTGCACCGGCACCTCCGGCGGCAGCGCCGCCACGGCGGGCGGGCCGCTGTCGCCCTCGGCCGCGCCGGCGGCGGCCGGCAGCAAGGGCGCCGGTGCCACGAGGCGCGTCCACAGCACCACCGACGTCGGCGTCGGTGAACCCGATGCGATGCCGCACGCGAAGCGCGGCACGTCCGCCGCGCGGGCGTGCGCGACGAACAGCGGCAGGCCCTGCATCGCGGCGGCACCGGCCATGATCTGGCGCAAGAGGCCCCGGCGCGACGACGACATCATGGGTCGAGTGTGCCAGCGTGGCGCGGCATCATCGCGGCGGAGGTCCGCGCGCCGCGGC
>Ga0073934_10001002_pt1 | contig 72861 bp, 67 predicted proteins | sample LarsenN4metaG_FD_76834 | JGI IMG/M metagenome (GOLD analysis project Ga0073934, IMG submission 76834) | Hot spring sediment bacterial and archeal communities from British Columbia, Canada, to study Microbial Dark Matter (Phase II) - Larsen... ...
GACTGTCCCGAGGCCAGGCCGCGCGCGACGTCGAAGGCGCTTTCCGGTTCGGCTTCCCCGGTGAGCACTTCGGCCGCGTAGCCGGCCGGTCGTGACATCGCGCCCGTGACCGCCGAATAGCCCGTCACGACGCCCACCGCCGACAGTCCGTCGCGCACGGCGCGCTTGGCCGAGCCTTCCCCGGCGATGGCCTTGTACACGGACGCGGGCGCACGCACGGTTTCCTCGATCGTGCGGATCGCCGGCGACAGGGTGATCCGTTCCTCGTAGGCGTCGGCCGGCCCGCCGGCCAGCCGCTCATAGACGGAGACCGCCGAGCGGGCGACCGCCCCCCCGGGCAGCATCGCCGCGGCCGTCCGGTACTGCGCCCCGAAGAAGAACCACATCAGATCGTCCAGCCACCACTCATCATCGTCGCGCCAGTCCTCGCCCCGGACCGCCGTCAAGATCGCCTCGCCGAGCACGGCCGGCAGCAGGAATCCCAACGTGAATACGTAGAGCGCCCGGCCCGCGCCGCGCATTAAGCCGCCGGCGTGCATCGCATTGGCGAATTCGGTCCCGAGCAGATTCGCCTGCATATTGAAATAGCCGTAGTACATCGTGAACAGCCGAATGAAGGGCGTGCGCGATTCGATGTTGGAGACGTCTTCGGGCGCAAACGATCCCTGCGTTTGGCGCACGGCGCCGTCCGCCCGCCGCACGGCCTCGGCTTCCGTCGCCCCGCCCTCGACGGCCGCGTCGTAGGCCCCGGCCCAGGTCACGTGATCGACGACCGACTGCGTCATCTGCTGCAGAAAATAGCCGTGCGCGTTCGCCCACTGGCGGAACGTCGCCAGGCGCGAGGGGTTCAGTAGAATCTCGTCGATCGTGTTCAACATCTCGACGGCCTGCGGCCCCGTGCGCGTGCGCATGAATTCCGATTTCGCCGCGATGGAGGAACTGACGCCCTTCGGGTCTTTCATGTAGGCCCAGAGCGCCGAGCGCAGGTAGCGCGGCTTGACTTTCACGGCCGCCAGCGACAGCCCCGTCCACTGTTGCAAGGCGTTTGGAATATTCAGCGTCATCAGGTTCAGCGCGCCGCGGTTGCGCAGGAGCTTGAAGAACCAGTTCAGGCCGCGCCCGCCCCAGCCCGTATGCGGGGAACTGACGCGCTGCGTCGCCGTCCGCTGCAGCCAGGGAACCAGCAACTCTCCGACGGCCGCGGGATCGACATGGCCGAGCGTCGCCTGAAAGTTCCGGTCGAAGACGATGCGCGCGACGTCCTTGACGGCCGGCTGCAGGTGGATGAAGCGCAGCACCTTGTCCAGATGCTGCGGGATCAACCGCAGGTCGAGCGCCAGGGGCTTCGCATAGCGTTCCTCGCGCGCTTTCGTGAAGCCGCGTCCGGTCGCCGGAAACATGAAGCTCTGATCGCCCTCGCGCAACGCTTCTTTCTCGGAACGCGCATGGGCGTCGGGCGCAAGGAACGGATCGACGATGGCGGGAACGTAGCCGCCCCGGAAGTCGCCGAACGACGTCCGGACGGTCTCAAACGAGAGTTCCGAAAAGTACGAACCGTACAGGTCGTGATGGACTTGTTGCGCTTCCGGCTTCAACGACTCAAAGAGATCCCACACGTCCTGGGCGTACTGGTAGTCCTCGCGCGTCAGCACGCCTTGCGCTTCCAGGCGCGCCCGCAAGGCGTCCCATCGCGACGTATCGAGCGTCCCGTCGGCGCGCCAGTCGCCCCAGCCGCGGCCCCGCAGCAGCTTCTGCAGGTTCGAGGGATTGCCGCTGTGCAGCACGGCGTGCAGCAATTCGGCTTTCGAGGCGAACGTGTAGCCGAGTTCCGGCGCTTCGATCTTTCCGGGAACCATCGTGCGCTCGACGCGCTTCACGATCTCCAGATACCGGGCGACCAGGTCGTTGCGCACGATTCTGTAGCGCGCCGCGGCCGCGCTGACGGGATTCCAGATGTATTTATGGAACGGACCCTCGCCCTCGCCGCGGTCCATCGCCTCGGTGAAGGACTCCACGCGCCGCAGCGCGGCCCGCATGCCCATCAGGGAAAACTGCGCCTTCTCCCACCGCGTGGCGGCCTGCCGGTAGCCCACGAGGCCGCTTGTCTCGCCGGCGACTTTCGCAATCGCGACGTGGAGCTCGTTGACGATGCGCTCCCGATCGAGCATCTGTCCCTCGATGCGCACCTGCTCGACGCGCCGCGACATGTCCCAGAGCCCTTGGACGACGTCGCGCATCCCCAGAAATTCCGAATACGTCAGGTTCTTGTAGGTGTGGCCCGGCCGCACGACCGAGTCGATCTTCTCGATCAAGGTCTCGTACATGTCCGGATCGTAGGCTTTCACGCGTTCCAGGTACGTGGCCGCGTTCGCCGCCGGAAGCGGCATCGCCGCAGCCGAAGCCCAGATCGCGCGCGCCGCATTCACGTAGTCCATGTTCCGCAGCCGTTCGAGTTTGGAGTCGGCGACGAACATGGATGCGAAGTCGGCGATCGCCTCTTCCACCCGATCGCGCGCCCCGCGCGCGGCCCGGTAGAGTTCGATCGACATCAACTCTTGCGTGGCGTGGTGCAGTGCGGCGTCCCACTGGTCTTTCGCCGCGGCTTCGAACGCGAGGCGCGAGGCTTGTTGCGCCGCGCGGAAATGGACGTCGGGCCGGAGATCTCCGACGCGCGTACTCTCGATGCGCGTGCGCGCCCAGGCCCGGACGGATTCGACCGACGGCAGCGCCCCGAGCATCCGTCGGCGGCCGCGGGCGCGTACCTGCTCGCGTGCGCGCACGAAGGGCCGGACCTCGCGGGCCTTCTTCTGGAAGGCTTTCATCTCGGCATGCACCACGCGGGAGCGTTCGTCCCCAAGCACGGCCTCGCGCGCTTTCTCGGCCGCCGTTCCATCCAGCAGCAGGTCCCCGTAGATCTCGCGCATCCGTGAATCGGTTTCCGCCTCGATGAACTTCCCCTGCGGCCGTTCGCCCGCGGCCACGAGATCCCGCAGCAAGGCTTCTCCGGAGGAGTAGCCCAAGAGGTCGGCGGCCAGGTCGGGGGAGACGCCGCCCTTGGACGTGTACACGTAGGGACGGGGCAGGCGCTTCAAAAACTCCTTGCCGAATCGATCGACGATGGCTTTCTTATCGAGCTTGCCCACGAACCGGCCTTCCGGCGGAACCGATCCGTCGGGCAGGCGTCCGTATTGCAGCAGGGAGAGCGCCGCGTAGCTTTTCGTGCGGTTGACTTCCGCGACGACTTGGGCGCGGACCTCCTCGCGCTTCTCCAGCCACCAGCGTTCATGTTCGCGGCGGGCTTCTCTGGCAAGCTCGGCGTCCAGGCGTTCGCGCGCGGCCCGGGCCGCGCGTTCGACGGTCTCTCGATAGGGACGGTACTCCTCGGGCGACATGCCCACTCGGGCGGCTCGGGCGTCGGAGTCGATCTTCGCCTGGATGCGCGCTTCGGCTTCGGCGGCGGCGATCTCGGTTTCCGACGCCAGCAGCCGGTCCATGAAGCCGCGGACTTCATCGGTCAATTGAACGTCGAGTTCGCGGGCGATCGTGGCGGGCGTCGCGCCTTCCTTGTGGCGCCAGAGCCGGTAGGCGTCGATCAGCCATTGCCGGAAGCGCGCAAACGGCCGCCGGAGTTCGGGCGACGGCGCCTTCCCTTCGGCCAGATACGCCTCGATGCCGCGCGCGAACTGCTCGTGCTGGGCTTCGGTGAGTGCGGCGCCGGGTTGGGCGCCGAGCCACGGCAAGAGGACGCGATCGAAGTCGTCGAGGAACGCCCGCTGCTTCTCCGACAACGTCGATCGCTCGCGCGCCCGCAAGCCGTCGGCCGTGGCCTTGTAGATTTCGAGAAACAGGTGGCCGGTTTCGTGGAAGAACGTCGAGAGATTCGCGTCTTTCAGCAGTTCCAGGCGCGGCTTGCCGGTTTTGGGATCGATGGCCAGCCGGCCGCGGCCCTGCGCTTGCGCAAAGGCAACTTCGGCTTCCGGCAGCGCCCGGCCCGCTTCGAGCATCGCTTTGATCTCGGCGTTGGTCGTGGAATGGAGTTCGACGCCCAACCCCCGGAGGTAGTCGGCGAGCTCGTCGAGCGTGCGGGCGAGTTCGACTTTTTGAGGGTCGCCGGCTTGTTTCGTCGAGTAGACGGGCGAGCCCCGGACTTCGCGTTCGATGGCATCCAGGAAGTCGGCGACCGTGGAGTCTTCGGCAATGTAGCCGGCCTCGGCCGCGGCCTCGCGCGCCCGGTCCAGACTCATGCCTTTCTCTTGAACGAGCTTCCGCTCGAAGGGTTTTCGCGCGCGATCGACGTCGAGCGCCTTCAATTCGCCGCCTTCGTCGATCACGCCGCCCTGCTGCTTGAGAAACGCGACGAGCGAGGGTCCGAAGAGTTCTCCCTCGCCGAAAACAGCGCCGCTGCGCAATCGGTCGACGAGGACGTCGATGGCGTCGATCGACGGATACGTGCGGAGGATCTCCGGAAGCGGCCGCACGATCGTCGGCCCGAAGCGCCCCCAGAGTTCGGCGAGATCCACCTCGGCGCGTTCGGCGATCGCGCGGAACCCCCGCGCCAGAAACCGCGCCTGCTCTTCGATGGTTTCGCGCGGGATGCCTTGGCCAAGCATCTGGCCGATGACGTCTTGCTCGATGCGCGCCGCCGCCTGCGCCGTGCTCTCCGGCTGCGTTTCCACGATCGCGGCAATTTCCGATGAAATATCCGGAACGAAGTCGTCGAATTCGCGCGCCGACATCTGATCCGGGGCCACACTGAGTTCGCGTTCGAAAAACGCGTTGTGTTCCGTTCCGGCAATGTGTTCGGCGTAGCGCGCCATCGGGATGGCGATCTTCGCGCCGGTCGCGACCGCGTCGTCGTATTGGGCGAGATCGGAAACGACGTCGGCGGCCTTCGCGCGCGGATCGACGTGCTTCGACTGCCAGTAGGAGCGCCAGGCGTCCGGGGCGACGTAGACGGTCTCGACGCCTTCGGCCGACCGCTCGACCAGTTCGGCAAGTTTCGGCGGGAGCCGCTGGTACGTCTTCGAGTCTCGAACGGCTTCGCCGAAATCGTCGAAGAACCGCTCGACGGGATCGCGGCCGTGTACGGCCCGGTCGAGGGCGCGCAGGCCCGCGCCCTGCAAGCCCGCGGCCGCGCCGGTCGCAATGAGCGTGCCCAACGCGGCCGAGGGGCGGGCGCGCAGGTAGTCGCCGATCGGCCGGTCTTGGTTTTCCGGAAGCGCGGCCCAGGCGTTCAAATCCTGAAGCGCCGTCGCGATTTGCTCGCCGGGAACTTCGGTCGCCAGCAAATCCACGATCGTTCGGACGGCGCCCGCGCGCGCGGCCAGGTTCTGGATGAACCGGGACGCCGGAACCAGTTCGGTGACGCCTTCGATCAGCCCTTGCGTGTTCGCATAGAACGACGACTGCAGCGGACCTAGGCCCTGCTCGCGCGCTTCGAAGTAGGACTCGCCCGACGTGACCGCGCCCATGCCCACGACGGCGACGTCGGGACGGCCCGCCAGGAACAACGGCGCGCCGGCGAGGACGGAGGTCCCGCCCGAGAGAAGATGGCGTTCCCAGCCCAGTCCTTCCTGCGGCGTCTCCAGCCGGATGGTGGCCGCGCGCTGCTCGCGTCCGTAGCGTCGCGCGGTTTCTTTGATGGAGGAGAACGGATTGGGCGCCGACGCTCCCATCGACTCCGCCCACGCCGATTCGAGGATTTCCGCGGCTTCGAGCGTCTTCCCCCAGAAGGACTGATTGAACCGCGTCACGCCCGCCCCGGCCGCGCCCGGCAGCGCCCGCGCGAACCCGAGTGCGCGTTCGATCGCGGAGAGATTCTCTAGGTCGTCCTGTGCGAGCTTCCAATGTTCGGGATTTTCGGCGAGCCAGGCCGCCGTGAACGGATTCGTTCGCCGAAACGCGGCCGCGTCGAAATCGGCCGCGGCCGAGCGCTGTTCGATCTCTTCGAGATTCCGCTCGATGACCGGCGCCGGCAGTCCCGTCTTCACTTGCTGCCGCAAGACGCGCGCGGCCGTATCGGGCGAGCCCGCCTTGGAGGCCGCGACGCGTTCCAGCGGATCGGGATCGGGAAAGAGCGATGTTGCGCCCAACGGCGATTCTCGCAGCGCCTGGTTTTCTTCTTCCGGAAAGAGCGAGAGAACGCGCGACATCACTGGCCTCGCAGGGCCGCTTCGATCTCCTGGCGGCTGCCGCCGGTGACGCGCAAGGCATAGGCCCGCTCGATGCGCCGCTGATGCTGGCGGATGACGGCGTCGTTCGCGGCGTTCTGCGGGGCCGCCCCGATCGAGCGCAAGAAGTTCGCCGCCTCGGTTTGGTAGCCGGCGGGAACGTCGGCGATCGGAATGTAGATCTTCCGGCGATCCTCCGCCGTCGCCGCCGCGCCGCGGATCGACACGTCGCGTCCCGGACGGTCGAGCATCACCAGGGGATCGAGCGTCTGCTGGATGACCTTCCGTTGTTCCTCGAGCGTCAACTCGCGCTTGCGGGCCGTCTCTTCCTTCGCCACCGCCTTCTTGACGGCGACTTCGGCCGCGCCGAGCCGCGCCTTGTCCGTATCGGTCAAGCCCGTCGCGTAGGGCTTCAGTCCCGCCTGATGCATTTCCTGCTTCAGGAGTTCCGCGTCTACGGTCGCCTTGGCGATCTTCGCCCCCGAGTCGAGCTTCCGGCGGTCCTCCAGGAGTTGCTGCGTGAGGGTGAGTCCCAGAGTCGGCGCAAGCGCCAAAATCTGTTCCTCGGTCATCTGCGACAAGACGTCCGGATGGGAATAGCGGGCGTAGGCGATGAAGTTCTGTTGGACCTTGTCCTGCTCGCGTTGTTCCTCGCGCGTCCGGGCCCGCTGCTCCTGCTGCCAGAGGAAATCCAGATCCTGACGGGCGCGCTGCTTGGCCTGGTGCAGGTCGTCGGCCTGCCAGTTCAGCAATTGCCGCTGCGTGGCTCCGTCCAGGCGCTGGAATTCCGGCATCTGGACAATGTCGGGCACGATGGCGCCCGCGAGCATGGCTTTCACGACCGTCGATGTATACGCGGCCTCGCGCTGGGCGACGCCGGCGTTGAAGGCGTCGGCGCGTTCCTTTAAGACCTTCGCGGTCGCCTCATAGAGCGCATCGTCCGCGCCGGCGACTCGTCGGGCGGCTTCGAGCAGGACGTCGATCGACGCCGGCGACGCATCCGTCTTCGGGCCGGCGGCGTTCCAGATTTCTTCGGCCGCCACGACGCCTTTCCGCATCGTCACGGCGGGCTTCAGTTTCGTTTCGATCGCTTCGCGGCGTTCGGGCGAAATCTCGTCCTTGTGTTGGTTGTAGGCGAACTGCGCGGCCAGGGGATTGGACGCCATCAAGGTCTCCACCTGCTGGCCGAAGAACAGGGACGTGAGCTTCGCGCGCTCTTCTTCGTATTGCGCCCCGCTCCAGCCGCGGCGTCGGCCCAGGCGCTTCAGATGCCCTTCGGCTTCGCCCAGGTACGCATCGAAGGCTTCGACGTCCCCGACGTGCCGCATCGCGTTCCGGTGGGCGTTCCCGATCTGCGCGGTCAATTCGTCGATGTCGGCTTCGTCCAGTTCCCCGGACGTGTACTTCAGCACGTCGCGCCGCGTGCGCAGTTCGAATTCGGCCGTCAGTTCGTCGTAGATCCGCCGCTGCTCGGGCGTGAGCGGTTCTGCGAACTTCCCCCGCGTGGCCTCGAACGCCTCCCAGAACTTCTCCTCCGCGCCCAGGACGGCGTAGCCCTTCCGGTTCATCAGTCCGGTCTCGGGCGCATACAGCAGCGTGTCGATTTCCTCGTTCAGCATCCGCGCGTGCCGGCGGGCGCGCAGATCGTCGGCCTCTTTTTTGGCCTTTTGGATCGCGGCGGCGATGGCGGCTCCGGCCTCGCCGGCAATGCCCGAGACGGTCCGGGCCAAGCCGCCCTTCGCGAGGATCGCCGGCGCTTCCGAGGGCATCGGCTCCGGTTCGGGGACGCGCGGATAGCCGGGGTTGAGGCCGCGGCGGACGCGCGGCAAGGGCGGGGTGGGAACTTGACCGGGCGGGCGCGTGCGGACGGTCGGCATCAGTGAATCCAGTCGTTGACGGGCTCGGGAATCGAATCGGTGGTGAGGATCGTCTTCCCGGGCGCGGCGTCGCGCTCCAGGCGCCGAGCGTCTTCTTCAGCGTCGCGTTCGAGCCGGTCGTAGTTCGCGATCCACACCGAGCCAGGCCCGCCGGCGAATCCGTGCGCGTTCTTCGTCGGTCATGACGCGTCCTTGGCCGCACGGAAGAGCTCGCGCGCGATGTAGGGATGATTGCCGAGTCCGTGACGGTCGATCTCCTCGCGGACATCCGCCGGCAGCCGCTCTCTCACCTTCGCCGCCAGCACCTCGTAGTCGGCGCCGAATTCCTCGCGCAGCATCGCCGTCGTTTGCCCGCGCTGCTCCGCGATCCGCTCCTCCGCCAGCGGCCCGCGCTGCTTGCGGTACTCGATGATGTCGCGGATTTCGCCGGCCACGCGCAGCGGCACGCCGAGCCGGGCGGCCAACGTCTGGTTCGGGTTCGGATCCGAAGCCGGCCCGGGATGGTTGTAGAGCCTCTCAAGGGGCTCCGGCGGAGGCGAAGGCTGGGGAGCCAGGATCGTACCGCCCATCGCTTACCCCACGTTGAAGTTGGCGGGGTGAATGGTCGGCCCGCCCGCCGGTTGTCCGGTTGCCCGTTGCGAGCCGCTGAATATGTTCCGGCGGCTCGAGCCGTTGACCGAACCGTCTTCGCCCTGATGCGGGTGGATGGGCGTCGCGTCGGCGACTTCCTCCATCCAGTTCGCCGAGAAATGAGCCGGCGAATGCAAATCGAAGACGGCGCCGGGATGCCGCAAAAACTCCTTGTAGTTGCCAGTGCGTGTGGCGCGAACTCTCATGAGACTCCTCCCTATTCCGGCCGCGGCGGAAAGCGCAGGCGGCGCCGATCGATGGCGGGCCGGGGACCGCATTGCTCCAGCCGGTGACGCAGCGCGGCGTAGCGTTCGGCGGCTTCGGCTCGCTTCTGTTTGTTTTTCTCCGTCGGCAAGACGCGGTATTCGGCATCGGCCAGCGTGAGGGCCGAGCCTGCGTCTGCGACCAACGCTTCCAGTTCCTCGCGTGCGTTCATGTCCATTGGGGCTTCGGCGAGAACGCCAATAGGAGGGTTGGAAACTGGACCCGGCCAGATCCAGCCTCCGATTCGCGACGTCGCCTAGGCAGTTCCAGCATTCGGCCGGGCCACGGGCGCGTCAAGCGGATGCGGTGATGCTGCGACAGTCCCGCTTCTTTTGCGGCCTCACGCTGAGAAATCAAACTATGGTTGCCATTAGTTTGTTTTTTGGCATTTTCCGGTCGCAGTTCGGCGCATCTCGGACGGCGGTCTTTTCTTGACGCTCGCTGAGTCCTGCTTGTCGCGCAGCCTGCGACTGAGAAACAGGGCCGTTGCCGTCCGTGTTTTCTGATGGGCGTCCTCCATTTGGAGACGTTTGAAACGTCTTCAGCAATTCCCCGCATCTCCGGATCGCCCGGGCCTGGATGCTGTGTTTTGCTGTGTTGCGCGCGCGCCGGGATCCGTGTTTTGCAGAGTTTTCGTTCACGCGCGGATGCGGGGTTTTGCGGGGGCGCTCACGGTTCCTCCGAGTATGGTGATGGAAGTTCCGGCGGCAGCGCGACGCCCGCCGCCTTCAATTTGTCCCGGTAGTGCTTCGCGTTCCGTTTGTGCTTCCGGTTGTAGTAGATCTTCCGCGAGGTCGGATTGGCTTCAAAGGCGAGACCGCATCCGCAGCGGCAGCGACGGACCTGTTTCATGGCTTCCGAGGATACGATACGGGCGCATGAAACTCTGGATCTCCAACCGCCGCGCCGCCCTCGCCGTCGGGGTCAGCATCAAACAATTCCGCGCGTGGGCCCGTGCTTTGGGCGTACGGCCCGCCGTCATTTTTGTGCGCGAACGGCCCCACCTCTTCTGGCGCGTCGCCGACGTCGAACGCATCGCCTCGATCCGCGCCCGGACCCGGCGTGTCCCGGTCGTGACGGAACATGATCGCGCTCGGGGCGGGTAGATCTGCAGATCGAGCGCCGTGCTCACGTCACGGCATCCGCCCCGCGTCATCCGAATCCATACGTGAGGTGGATATGTCTGAGCCTGAAACTCCTCAGTTACGCACGTGGGTCCAGCACAGCCTCGCGGCAGCAATTCATTACTTTGCTGACGCCGACGGCGTCGCGCGCAAATTCCAGCGTGAACTTGCCGCGCATTGCCATATTGCCGAGATCACCGTACAGCGCAATCTCAAGGACATGATCACCGCGACCGCTGTGATCCTGGATGAGATCGGGAGCCGCAACGGAGCGACTCCCTGCGGCTATCGACTCCATGAGGCCATCGCCGCCGCATTTCCCAAGCTCGACCGCCATGCCAAGGCGCGCATCCGCAGAGTATCGTCATGGGATCTCGCCCGCGGCGAGGCCAGCTCGCGGGCCTCGCAAAACTGGTTCCTGCGCCTCGTCGCGATGCACGGCGAGGCGTGCGATCTGGATCTCGAGGAGCTGTCGGCCGCCTGCGGATTCCTGAAAAAGAAGAAGGCCTACAGTTCCCAGGTCAGTAACGTCATCCGGGATCTCGAGGCCGTGCGGCGCATCCGGCGCGATCGCCGTTTCGATCCCGTGACGGGCGCCTGCATCCGCACCGTCACTCAGCTCGCCGGGGAATCCGGATTCATTCCCGACCATCAAGCCACCGCGCCCCGGCCGCGCAAACAGCAATGGCCGCCGCCTGACCATCAACGCAACGCGACGCGGCTGCACGCGGCCATCCGACGAATGGCCGGAGGCCTCCGTCGTCCCCTGGAAGCTTTCTTTGGGGACTTGGCTCGCGAAGCATTTCCCGACAAGCCACTCAAGGAAGGAAAACGCTGCGTCTTACGGGCGCTGCGGGTTCTGGAGAGCCAGCAGGCGATCTCAGTCAAGCGCCAACAAGCGGAAGGCCGGAAAGGATGGCGGCAGGCCAGCATCTACGCCGCCCTTCCTTTGAGAGCCGACAAACAGGCAGCCCACCGATCCCCGCGCGAATGGTGCATCTATAGAGACAGCCTCGGCCTGCCTCTTCCTCCGACAATCGCGCCATACGGCAGTTGGACCAAGGCCTACGACCGCGGCGGCCCACAGATCCGAGAGGTCATCCGGACGAGCAAGTCCCGCGATAAAAACGCCTAGCCCCCCCCCGTTGAATCGGCCCAGTCTCACGACTCAACTTCCCAAGCCCTGCCGTCTCGCCCTAGGCTGTCGCCCGTCATGCGCAGCCACTCGATCCGCGCCGCCGCCGCCCTCCTCGGGGTCAGCCGCCGCACCCTGCGGCGCCTGATCGCGCGCGGGGAGCTCCCCGCCCATCGCGCCGGGCGGGGGCTGCGCGTGACCGACGCCGCCATCGACGCCTACCGCGCCGCCCGCTCCGTCCCGTCGCACCCCGGGACGCAGAGCGCGCTGCGCGCGGCGCTGCGCGCGGCCTACGACCGATGGACACAGGAGAGGAGACCCGCATGATCCTGACGATCGCCGGCATCGACATCGACGCCGACCTGACCGACGCCCAGGCCGAGCACTACATCGCGCTCATGGCGGACTACTACGAGAGCCTGCCCCCGCGGGACCGGCCCGCCGGCTGGACGGAGATCCGCGCGGCGCTGGGCGGAGAGGAGGAGGCGGCATGAGCCGAGCCAACGGACACGGCGCCGCGCGGCGCGACGACGTCGCCGAGGCGCGGCGCATCACCCAGCAGTGTCTCGCGCTGCTGGCGGGGCCCTACACGCCATCGGAGTCGGACGCCGCGGCCCAGCGTCTCAGCCAGTACATGCCGCGGCTGCCGGCCGATGAGCAGGAGCGCCTGCTGGAGATCTATCGTCGTCTCGTCGATCTCGGCCCGCTCGACGTCGTCGCCGAGCGGCGCGCCATCCAGGAGGCCGACCGCCGGGAGCCCGCCCCCGTCACAGCCGACTGGCCCACCCTCCGGGGCGAAGCCCTCTACGGGCTCGCCGGCGACATCGTGCGGCGGATCGAGCCGCACACCGAGTCCGACCCTGCCGCGCTGCTGCTGCAGACGCTCACCGCATTCGGCGCCGCCGCCGGGCGTCACAGCTACTACCAGGTCGAGGACGACCGCCACTACCCCCACCTCTATATCTGTGCGGTCGGCGTGAGCGGCCGGGCGCGCAAGGGCACATCCTGGGGGCGCGTGCTGGCGATGTTCGCGGGCGCGGAGCCGACGTGGGCCGAGCGATGTATCGCCGGCGGACTCTCCAGCGGCGAGGGCGTCATCGCGAGCGTGCGCGACGACGGCGGCGACGATGATAAGCGGCGGCTCATCGTCGAGACCGAGCTGTCCCAGGCCCTAGCAGTCATCCGACGCGAGGGCAACACGCTCTCGGCGATCCTGCGCAATGCGTGGGACCGCGGATCCATCCGGACCCTGACCAAGACGCCTCTGCGCGCCACCGGCGCGCATATCTCGATCATCGGCCACATCACGACACACGAGCTGCTGCGACACCTCACGGATACCGAGGCGACGAACGGGTTCGCCAACCGGTTCTTGTGGGCGTGCGTCCGAAGATCGAAGTCGCTTCCGTTTGGCGGCGGCGCCGTGGACGTCTCGGGCATCCATCATCAGTTGCGCCAGGCGCTGGATCTCGCGCGGCGCGACTCGGCGATCCCGATGAGCGCCGGCGCGCGCGCACTGTGGCCCGCGATGTATGAGCGCCTGACGGCGCCCCGCGCCGGACTGCTCGGGGCGGTGACGTCGCGGGCCGAGGCGCAGACCTGCCGGCTCGCCCTCATCTACGCGCTGCTGGACGGCAGCCGGGAGATCCGGCCCGAGCATCTCACGGCAGCCGCGGCCGTGTGGGACTACTGCGACGCCTCGGCGCAATACATCTTCGGCCAGCGGCTCGGCGACCCCATAGCCGACCGCATACTGACGGAGCTGCAGAGCCATCCCGCCGGCCTGAGCCGGACCGACCTGCGCAACCTGTTCGCTCGGCATAAGAGCGCAGAGATTGACCACGCACTGCAAGCACTACTCGCGGCGGGAGTCGCTCGCCCTATCGCACAGCCGACGGCGGGCAGGAGCGCCGAGATATGGCGTGTGAGTATATGAGGCGACCGAAGCGACCGAAGCGACCGAAGGGGGGAGGATGCGACTGGGAGGTTTGTACGACCTTCGGTCGCTTCGGTCGCTTCGGTCGCTTCGGTCGCTTCGGTCGCATCCCAGGAGACAAACAGTTATGAGAGCACGGATGAACGGACCGTGGATGGACCGGATCATGGACCGGCTGTTCTGCTGGTTTCACGTGAAATGTGCAAGTTCTGTCCGCCAACTGGCGCTATGGCTCCACCGCCGCGGCGACCGACGGGATTCCTACGCTCGCATCATTTGTGTGTGCGACTTCATTATCGAGCGCAAGGGCCGGCTGACCCGGCCGGAACTCGACGACCTGCTACGCCACATCACGAGACGTTGACGCGTTGGAATGCGTCCCGGCCGGGACAATCGAGGAGGGTACTTATATTATTAGTATCCACCTTGACACGGTATTACGTAATACCGTATCATGCCGTCCATGAAAACCAAGCTGACCTTGAACGTGGACGATGCCTTGATCGAGCGGATCAAGATTCAGGCGGTGCGCGAAAAGCGCAGCCTGAGCGAATTGACCGAATCGCTCTACCGGGAGTATCTGAAGCGCGGCAAGGCCGAGCCCAAAAAGTAAGCGGGCCCGCCGCGCTGTTCGAACCAGCCGGCGAGCCCTGACCACAACACCTAGCCCAAGGAGATGTTATGGCTGACGACACAGTATCCGACTTTCCCCGATCCGAACAACCCGGCGCCGTCATTGACTTCGCCTCCGCGCGCGCCCGGCGTCGCGTGCGCCTCGCCGCGTGGCGGATTCCGGCAGCCCCGGAAACGGGGGCGCTCGACATTCAACCGCTAACGGCCGGATGGTTCCAGAACCGGCCGGTCGTGTCGCTTCCCGTGGCGTATCGCATCGCCCCCGTCGTTTCCGGAAAACGCAAGCGGCCGCTCGGCTGGGTCGTGGCCGATCCCGCGCGCCTGCCCTTCCAAGGAGGCGGCCGATGACGCTGCAATTCGACTACACCCATCAAGCCTGGATTCGCGACGGCCGCTATATCCGCTGCGGCCATTCCAGTCCCCAGTGCGGCTGCTTCGGGAAAGTGCATGAAGGCGAGCCCGTGCGGGCGGATGCGGAGACGGGGCCGGAAGTGTTCGTCGATGAGCGGCAATTGTCGCTCTTATTCGAAGGCGTGATGCTGTAAAACAACCCGAGGCCGCCGCGGTCCATGGTTCCCGAAACCCGCGGCGGCCCCGTGAAGACCAGGTGAAACATGAATAATCTAACGGAAAACTCCAATCGGATCGAGATCCGTCCACATCCGGAAGACTTCGACGTCGACGGCTTCCGGAAAGCCGCGAAAAACATGATGGCAAAGATGCGCTCGTTGCGGATGGAGTACGAGACAGAAAACGAGTGGATTGAGTATCACGTTATTAGGCCGCTGACCGAGGCGATCGAACATTCCCTCCGGCGCAAGGACGCTCGCAATGCCGTGGCGCGCGCAATGGCTCACGCTCTGGCGGATTCGGTGCGCCCATGGGCGTAACGGTCCGCCGCCAGCAGCGGGACGGCGCCTGGTACGTGCACGTCGTCCACCGCGGAGAGCGCGCCGCGCAGAAGTGCAAAGACCAGGCCGAAGCCGAAGCGTTCGCCGCGGCGCTGCGCGGCGCCATTCTGCTGGGAACGTTCGATATTGCGGAATTGCGCGCCCGCAGTGAGCCGGCGACGCCTTCCCCGACCGTCGAAGACTTCTACCGGACCATCCGCCCGCTGTGGGAAGGTTCGCTCGCTTCGAAGACGTTCACGAAGTACGACGGCGATTTTCGAAACCACATCCTTCCGGATCTCGGTGCGACGCCGCTGGACAAGTTGACGCGCGATCGCGTCAAGGACTTCGTCGTCACGCTGCGTCAAAAGCCCGCGCGGAAACGCGCGGCCACCGAAGCGCGCCGGGCCAAGGAGCCGGAGCGCAAACTGGCGCGCGATTCGGTGCGCAACGTCATCGCCGCATTGCGGGCCGCCTTGAACGAAGCCGTCGAGCGGGGACTCTTGAGAGAGAATCCCGCCCTGCGGTTGGGCAAGCTCTACAAAGAAGCCGGCCAGATTCATGACGAAGTCGATCCGTTCACGGCGGAAGAAGTGAAGCGGCTGTTGGCGGCCACGCTCGAACACTTCGGCCGCGCGAACTACGTCGTCATGCTCACGGCGCTGCATACGGGGCTGCGTTCGGGCGAGATCGCGGGCCTGGAATGGTCCGACGTCGATTTCGCGAATCGCTTATTGATCGTGCGCGGGCAATGGCAAGACGGCCGGCGCGTGCGTACAAAAACGCGCAAGCGCCGCCAGGTCGATATCTCCGACGTGTTGCTTGCGGAACTACAAGCCCTCAAGAAGCGCCGGCAGGAGGAATATCTGAAGCGCGGCAAGAGCGAGATCCCCGCGCCGGTGTTCCTCAGTCCGGGCCTGATTATTTGGGACGACGGCAAGCCCGTGGGCCGGTGCGAGGGCAAGCCGCTCGACATGGACAACTGGCGCAATCGCGTCTATTGGAAAGCCTGCGACCGCGCCGGCGTCCGCCGCCGGCGTTTGCATGACACGCGCCACACGTTCGCATCGATTCTGCTGATGAACGGAGAGAGTCCCGCGTACGTTCGGGATCAGATGGGCCACTCCTCGATCAAGGTGACCGTGGACGTCTACGGCCACTTCATTCCCGGCGCCAACCGCGCCGCGGTCAACAAACTTCCCTCCTTGGGCGCGCTGAAAGCGAAGACCACGACCGCCGGCGAGTGACAGAAGCGCTGCAAGCTAATGCAAGCAGAACGGCGAAAATGGGAAAGCCCGGCCAAACGCCGGGCTAACTCTTTTGTTTTCAATACGCCCGAGAGGATTCGAACCTCTGACCTACGGATTCGTAGTCCGTCGCTCTATCCATCTGAGCTACGGGCGCTTGAGGTCTTGCTTTTCGGCAGTGTATCACAGACTCTGGAGGCGCCTCGGGGGCCCGGCAGCTCCAGCACTCTCAAGCGGCGCTCCTCTACGCCGCCCCGCCCAGCCGGTCCAATTCGAACGCCTGATGCAGAAGCTGTACGGCGCGCGGAGCGTCCCTCTGCTTGACGACGATTGAAAGATTCAGTTCGGACGAGCCTTGCGCGATCATCAATATGTTGACGCCGGCTTCGCCGAGCACGCCGAAGGCGCGCGCCGCCACGCCGGGCAGCCCTTTCATTCCTTCGCCGACGAGAGCGATGATCGCGACCTCCGAGACTCCGGAGATGCGATCGATGCGGCGGCGTTCCATTTCCGCGCTGAACTCGCGGCGCAATGCTTTGACGGTTTCGTCGCCATCGTCGCGGTTGACGACCAGCGAGATGTGCTGCTCGGAAGATCCCTGCGAAAACATCAACACGCTGATCCTGTGCCGAGCTGTCGTCGTAAAGACGCGGCCGGCCACTCCCGGCACTCCGATCATGCCCCGCCCTTCGACGGACACCATCATGAGCCCCGTGATTGACGTGACGGTCTTGACGCCGTATCGGTGCACAGGAGTTTCGGCCGTGATCAGCGTCCCGGGCGCGTCCGGAGCGAATGAATTCTTGATGCGAATCGGAATCTTTTCGTCGGCCGCCGGCATGATGGTTTTCGGATGCAACACCTTGGCGCCGAAGTAGGACATCTCCGCCGCTTCCTTGTACGACACCCGCTCAAGAACCGACGCCTCCGGAACGATTCGCGGATCCGCCGTCATCACGCCGTTCACGTCGGTCCATATCTGAATCTCGCCGGCCTTGATGCAGCTTCCAATGATCGAGGCCGAGTAGTCCGACCCACCGCGTCCCAAGGTCGTCGTCACGCCTTCCGGAGTGGAACAGATAAAACCGGTGACGACGGGTATCACGCCCGACCGGACCAGCTTCACGATTTTTTGACAACGTTTTCGAGTCTCCTCGAAGTCCACCAGCATGAAGTCCGATTCGTCGCTGGTGACAATGCATTCACGCGCGTCGACGGCTTCAGCCGGCAGCGACAGCTCCCGCAGATAGGCGGCGAAGATCGGCGCGATCAGCCGTTCACCGAAGGAGCAGATGAGGTCTCGCGAGCGGTCGCTCATTTCACGCAGCAGAGACACGCCCGTAAAAACCTTCTGCATTTCCTCCCGGATTGCAGCCAGCGCGACCTGGAGGGCGTCTGCGGACTTACGGTTCTTGATCAGCTCGAGCACGACGTGGTCGTGCCTGCTGCGGATTTCCCAAAGCGCGTCGTCGCGCTCGCGCGGCTTGCCGGCAAGCGCGAGTTCCCCGGCTGCGAGCAAACCATCGGTTACTTTAGCCATCGCCGAAAGGATCACCACCGGCTTCTTGTCCCGCATCGATTCGACGATCCGCGCCGCGCGGTCGATCGCCGCTACGTCGCCGACGGACGTGCCGCCGAATTTCGCCACAATCATGCGCGTAAGATAGCACGGCGAAGAAGGGGAAATACGCGTGCTCGACTTCCCCGATGTGAGCCGGATGCGGAGCGGGATCAGCCTCCTGCTGCTTCTCAGTGGAATGGCGTTTCCACTGCATGCGTCCGCCTCCGACCGCGTTCGCGATAAACGGCCATCCGCGTTCTCACGCAATATCAAGTACGGCCCGCTGCTCCCGCTGAAATGGGGCGTGGAGGCCCTCGGGGACGGCGTCGACCGTGGATTGCGCTTTGTGGAACAACGCCGGCTTCTCCAGCAGGCGGGCTCCGGCGCCTCGCAGCGTAGGCGCATTCAACCGGTCTTCGGTGGACTTGCCGACGGCGCCGGCGTCGGCGGAGGACTCCGCGCCAACTTCGCACGGGGCGGCGTCGATCTGGACATGTCAGGCCGGATCTCAACGCGCCTGTACCAACATTACGCCGTACAGCTCACGAAACAAGCCGGGTCCGTTTACATCGGCCCGGAGGCCGCTTACCGAAGCATTCCGCAAGAGAACTTCTACGGACAGGGCCCCGACAGCCTCGAAAGCAATCGCTCGACGTTCGCCTTCGCCGACTCCCGGCTCGGCTGGCGGACAAACATTCAAGGCCGCCGCGTCCGTTTTCGGCATGGCGTCTGGATCCGTCATGTCGACATCGGCGACGGAACCGACCGAGACTTTCCGACGACTCAGGAGCTCTTTCCGGAGGCCGAGGTCGAAGGCGGGTTCGGAGACTCCGACTGGCTGACCAATGAGGCCGCCGTCTCGATCGACAAACGCGACAGCGCGTCGAACCCCCGCACCGGCGCGGCGTTCGACGCGGCCTATGTGTTCAATCAAGCCCTCAGCGCCGCCGCGTCCAATTACTCTGTCGTGCACCTGGCGGGCGCCTTCTACATTCCACTATCGAAGGAACGCCGCCACGTCATCGCCGTGCGCTCGGATCTTGTGCACAACCTGACGGGGGTTACTCCTTTCTACGCTCAACCGACGCTGGGCGGAAGCATGACGTTGCGCGGATTCAACTACTATCGGTTTCGAGACCGCGACAGCCTGTCGGGAGCGGCGGAATACCGCTACGCCATCTGGCAAATGCTGGACGCTGTGCTCTTCGTCGACGTAGGTCAGGTCTACTCCGACGTGTTCAGGGAAATTGACGCCTTTCCGCTGAAATCCTCGGCCGGCGTGGGACTGCGACTGAATGCGCCTGGGAGTATGTCGCTGCGGTTCGACGTCGCCCACAGCGAGGAAGGGACGCGCGTCGTTTTCAAATATGGCCCGTCATGGTAGCCGCGTTTACGTTATCGCTGCTGCTGCAGCTCGCCCCGGTCCTCTGGGACGACGACGACCGCCAGAACATCCCCGAACCGGAAGAACGGCGCGTCTCGACGTCCTATGATTTCATCACAGGAACCTTCGCCTACCCTCTCTTCCGGGCCGGCGACGTCCCTCGCCATTTCCGCGGCCTGCTGGGCAAACCCAAAGAAGCGGAGAACATCAACGCCGTCGACGAAGTCCCCAATTCCTCCTGGTACACGAATCGCAACTTCCTCGCGCCGATGACGCCCGAAGAAATCGCACGCGGTCCCAATCGAAAGTCCGGGCCCTCCCCGGATGGACCGTGGCTGGTAGAACGATGCAAGACGAGCGGAATCAGCCCCGGGCTTCACATACGGGACAAAGACGGCGACGTCTTCATTCTGAAGTTTGATCGAGCCCAGTATCCCGAACTCTCGACGGCTGCGGAGGTCATCGGGTCGAAAATCTTTTACGCCGCCGGCTACAATACCCCCTCCAATTCCATTGTGTCCTTCGATCCGTCCATACTTGAATTGAAGGCCGGAGTGTGGTGCCGCAACTCGGACGGCGACGCGTTTCATCTGGACAGCGCATCCCTCGAGCAATTCTTCGAAAGCGTAGCGCGCACGCCCGACGGAAAAATCCGAGCGGCCTCCAGTCAGTTTCTTGAAGGCGTACCGAAGGGGCCATTTTCGTATCTGGGATGGCGCAAGGACGATCCAAACGACGTGATCGCGCATGAGCATCGAAGAGAACTCCGCGGTTTGCAGGTGATCGCGGCGTTCATGAACCATAACGACATCAAGCAGCTCAATACGCTGGACATGTACGTCGAAGAGAACGGCCGGAAATTTATAAAGCACTACTTGATAGATTTTGGAGCAACACTCGGAAGCGCAACGATTTTTCCAAAGGGGTCCATCGAAGGATATGAGCACATCTTCGACGTTGAGCAGGTGCTGAAGAGCGCCGTGACGTTGGGCATTGATCAGGGGCGACGCGGGGTCGACGTCACTCCGATTCATCCTGCGCTGGGGTATCTGGCGGGGTCGGATTTCAAGCCGGAAGACTGGAAGCCGAATATTCCAAACCCGGCGTTTGCAAACATGACCGACCGCGACGGCTATTGGGGCGCAAAGATCGTCGCGGCGTTCACCGAAGAACAACTGCGCGCCGCCATTCGAGCCGGCGCGTATTCGGATCCTGCCGCGGAGGAACTACTGCTGGAAACGCTTCGCGCGCGCCGGGACAACGTTGCGCGGTATTGGTTTCGCCGCGTTGCGCCGCTCGACCGTTTCCGCATGGCGGGCCGCACGCTGTGGTTCGACGATCTGGCCGTTCAAGGCGGCTACGATTCGCCGCACAACGTTCGATATGAGGTTCGATGCGAGTCGCCTCAAAACGGCGGCGCCTGGATTCTCCGCGCGGGCGACGGCGTGGCAATCCCAGCCAGCCCCGATCCCGTCCGTATCGAGATCACGCGCGTGTCGCCGGGATGGCCGCGGCGCAGCGTCTCAGTCGTCGTGGCGGAACGGAACGGCGTGCTGGAAGTCGCCGGCGTCCGGCATTGAAAAACTCCGGCAAAGCGCTTGGCGGTTTTGATATGGTAATCGGACTATGTTTAAGCTAATTGCATTAGGGCTCCTGCTGCTTCCGGCAGGTACGCCCAAAAAATCCGAAATTCCTCGCTTCTTGAAAGTCGACGATGGTTTTTATCGGGGCGGGCAGCCGACGCGCGCCGGCTTCGAATTCCTCAAGAACCACGGCTTCAAGACCGTCATCAATCTGCGGCAGGAGAACGATGAAGCCGCGATCGTCCAGGAACTCGGCATGAACTACGTTCACCTTCCGATGTCGGTGAAGCCCTGGTCGAAAATTCCGGACCGCGCGATCGAAAAGTACTTCGAAGTTCTGAATAATCCGGACAACTATCCCATATTCATCCATTGCCGGCGCGGCGCTGACAGGACAGGCGCAATGGTCGGCTTCTATCGCGTGGCCGCTCAGGGATGGAGCGGGAAAAAGGCGTACTCGGAAGCTCGGGACGTCGGCATGCGATGGTGGTATCCGGGGCTCAAGGACCAGATCAAGGACTTCGCCAAATCCGACGAAGCCTCACTCTTCAAACCGAACGCTGCTCTTCCGAAACCAGCGTTGGCTCAGTGACAACTTAGCCGATAAGGGCGCGAAGGCGCGAGCGAGTTCGCGCCTTCGCGTCTCAGCGGCCAATCCATCGTCAATTCACTGCGACTTGGGTTGGGACTTCACACGATCCTCTAAAGCCTTCTTCGCGTCGCGCCGAATCGACGGATCTACATCATGCGCGACGACGCCGGCGAGAAAGGCGACGGCGCCGGAGTCGGCGATCCGCCCCACGGCGGAAACGATGGAGCGACGCAGCTCCGCGCTGTCGCCGCTGGCTTGATACAGCCCTTCCAGCTGCGCTAACTGATCCGGACCGCCCTTCGCGAGGATCCTGTTCAGCATCGAACGCCGCGCGGCAATGCTCTGATTCCTTCCCCGCGCCACCGCGACGTTGCGCGTCATCCGGGCGCCATGCAGCTCCGCCAGGCCCACGGCGGCGACGCGCTCGGTTTCAACGTCGTCACTGTGGAGGAGGATGTCGACAAGAGCGCCGGTTCGCGCTTCCGTGCTGGCCGACGTGCGGCTCAACCAGAACGTCGCCTCACGCTGCACTTTCGGGCTCGGCGAAGTTTTCGCGAACTCGACCAGCGTCGGAACAACCTTGTTGGAATGGCTGCCGGCGATGGCGTGGAGATTGAAGACGACGACCGGGTCTGTCGGATCCCTCTTAAAGCGCTCTACGGCCACATCGATCGCGCTGTCGGCGTCATTCTGAATGAAGACGCGCAGGACCTCCTGATGCAAGCTGACTTGAGATTCGAGGGCGTTGTGGAGGAAGGCGGGCCACTTGAAGCGGACGTCGAGGATGCGTTCGGGAAATTGGACATTCACCGACGGCGAGAATGGCGGCGCGGGTGGAGTTGGAATGACCGTTTTGATGAGATCGGCGGGGATCTTATTGGTCAACGCGATGCGCTTTTCCTGAACGTCGGCCATCCATCTCGATTCAGGGTAGCGTTTCTCAAAGGACGTAATCTCGGCGATCGCCTCGTGAATTCGGCCGGTCTTCGCTAGAGCGTCAATCAAGTAGTACGCCGTTCTGTCCGCCACATCGCTCTTCGGATGCTTCGCCAGAATTTCACGAAACCTCTTTTCCGCTTCGTACAGCCGGCCGTCGTCCCACAGATTCTGGGCGGCGATGAACATCATCCTCGCCGGGTCGGCCTGTTGTTGCGGCGGTTCCGGCGGCGACGCGTTGGCTTCAGCGCGGAATGAAAGTACGGGCGAGGCCGCAAGGGCCAATCCTAAAAGTGACGCAATCCTTTTCATAGTTCTACTCAATCGTCGCTTGCAACGAACTGCGGCTGATATGCTTTCATGTTTGCAATCAGTCCGTTGCGAACGATTCTCTCCTGAATTGCTTCAAGATCGAGCTGATACGACGTTTCCCTCAGATTGTGGATATCCCGCAACACGCTTTCGTAGTTTTCGAGAACGGCGCGCACCGGAACAAAGTCCGCGGCCGCTTCTCGTCTCTGACGCAATCCCGCCAGTTGCAGTCGGGCGCGTGCACGCGCAACTTCCAGGTCTTCCACATCGTTCGGTTCAATTTTCACGAAACTGCGGAGAAACAGTTCGGAGCGTTCGAGGTAGTCAATCGTGCCGCGATCGAGTCCCGAGATGTGATCGTCGATGAGACGCACGTTCACTGTTTGTTCCGGAAGCGCCTCGCCGCCGGGCGCGGGCGGGGACGCCTGAAGGAGGAAGAACCCGGCGCCGGCTGCAGCGGCCAGGCTGGCAGCCCAGACCATGCGGCCGGGCGTCAGCGTCAACCGCTGCGCCGGCCGCCTGCCGGGCCGCTCTTGCCGGAGTCTTCCCCGCAAGCAATCTTCGAAATACGGCCAGTACGCTTCCGGCTGCTCCGGCGGCCCCTCGGACTGAAGGATGTTGGCGAGCGCCGTCGCGTCTTGATAGAAGGCAACGCACGCCTCGCAGTCCGGCAGGCCGTCCGGCGCGGAGGCCGCTGGGCTGAAGACCTCCTCTAGGAGGGTTTCACGGTATTTCTGACAATCGTGCATGTCTTGCCTTATCGACGACCGGCGCTGGAGTGCGAAATTCCTGTCGCAGCCGGTCGACGATCCGAAACAGAGTCTTTTTCACCGTGCCGGTGGTCGTTCCGAAGTGTACGGCGATTTCCTCGCACGTCAAGCCTTCCTGATGCTTCATGATGAACATCAGGCGCTGCCGCGGCGGCAGCTCGTCCAGCCGCCTGAGAATCTGTCCCACCACGACTTTGTTAAAAGATGTGCGCTCGGACCCGGCCGCCGCCCGCCCCTCGACCTCAGACGCATCGTGAACGCGGCGCGACTCCGCTTTCCGCTTATGGTTCAAAAACGAGTTCAGCATGATGCGCCGCAGCCAAGTGTGAAACGACGACATGCCTCTGAACCCGCCGATCGCACGATACGCGTTGATGAACACCTCCTGCGCCAGATCCTCGGCGTCGTGATGATTGCCGCAATAACGATAGGCCAAAGCGTACATATTGCGCTGGTGTCTCGACACAAGCAGACAGAATGCGTCCACATCTCCCAGCTGTGCCCTCGCGATCAACTCCGATTCATCCGCCGGCGCCATGTCTTCGGTGAAGATAGACAGCAGAGAGGGAGAAAAGGTTGGCTGGACAGCAGGAATTCGGATTGCGGATTGCGGATTGCGGATTTGAGGTAGTAGAGCAAAATCCGCAATCCGCAATCCGAAATCCGAATTCCCTTACGAGCATCCGCTCGTGGCGCCGCAATTCAGGCACCGGTAGCAGGCGCCGTTGCGGACCATCAGGGATCCGCATTCGAAGCAGACGGGAGCGTCGCGGTCTTCGATGTCGACAAGCGCGCCTTTTTTAGCAGGCTGGTTGGGCTGCGCTGCGGCGGACGGAGGCGCGGGGGCGGTGGGCGGCGCCGGGGGCGCATCGACTTTCAGGCCGGTCAACGGCGGCGCATCGACCTGCACGCCCAGAGCGCGCGCTTCTTCGGCAGGCAGAAATTTGGATGCGAGATAACGGAAGATGTAATCCATGATCGATTTCGCGTACGGCACCTGCGGATTGGAGGTAAAACCCGACGGCTCGAAGCGCGTGTGGCTGAACTTATCCACGAGCACCTTCAACGGCACGCCGTACTGCAAGGCCATGGAACAGGTCGTGGCAAAGGAATCCATCACGCCGGACAGCGTCGATCCTTCCTTGGCCATCACGATGAAGATCTCTCCCGGCGTCCCGTCTTCGTACATGCCAATGGTCAGATACCCTTCGTGGCCAGCGACCGAAAACTTGTGCGTAATGGAATGGCGCTCGACGGGCAGATGACGACGCACAGGGCGAGCGGCCTGCGGCGCTGCCGCCGACGGTCCGGAGGCCGCGGCGCTCGTGCTGAGCGGCTGCGTCCGCTTGGACCCGTCGCGGTAAATCGCCACCGCCTTCAATCCCAGCTTCCATCCTTCCATGTACGCCTTCTCGATCTCTTCCACGGTCACGTCGGACGGCAGATTGACGGTCTTTGAAATCGCGCCGGAGATGAACGGCTGCACGGCGCCCATCATCTTGAGATGTCCCATGTAGTGGATGGACCGCGTTCCTCCCAAGGGCTTGAATGCGCAGTCGAAGACCGGCAGATGTTCGGCGCGCAGTCCGGGAGCGCCTTCGATTGTTCCCTTCTCGTTGATGTAGTCGACCATCGCTTTCACCGACGGGTCGTCGTAACCCAGCTTGCGCAGCGCCGCGGGGACCGTGTTGTTGACGATCTTGATGGTCCCGCCGCCGACAAGCTTCTTGTATTTGACCAGCGCAAGATCCGGTTCGATGCCGGTGGTGTCGCAGTCCATCATGAAGCCGATCGTTCCAGTCGGGGCCAGCACGGTCGCTTGCGAGTTGCGGTATCCGTTGCGCTCGCCAAGATCGACCGCATCAGCCCACACGCTGCAGGCGGCGTCATAGAGTTCGGCCGGGATATTGGCGCGTTGGATTTTCGCGGCCGCGTCGCGGTGCATCCGCATGACCTCGAGAAACGGCTTGCGATTGATCTCGAAGCCGGCGCACGGCCCGACTTCGCCGGCGATCCTGGCCGACTGCAGATACGCTTCTCCCGTCATGATCGCCGTAATCGACGCGGCGTAGTCACGGCCGCGATCGCTGTCATACGCCATGCCCTGCGACATCAGCAGCGCGCCAAGGTTCGCGTATCCCAAACCGAGCGGACGATAGTCGAAGGAATTCACCTCGATCTTCTTTGTCGGATAGCTGGCGAAGCCGACGATGATTTCTTGAGCCGTGATCGTGATGTCCACGGCGTTCCGGAACGACTCCACATCGAATCGGCCCCCGGCGTCCACAAACTTCATCAGATTCAGCGACGCCAGATTGCAGGCCGAATCGTCCAGGAACATGTATTCCGAGCAGGGATTCGAGGCCGTGATCGGAGCGGTGTTCTTCGAGGTATGCCATCGATTGATGGTCGTGTCGTATTGCATGCCGGGATCGCCGCAGACATAGGCGGACTCTGCGATCATCCGCATCAGGTCGCGCGCCTTGTATGCATCGACCACAGCGCCCGTTGTGACGGCGCGCGTCTTCCATTCGCCGTCATTGAGGACGGCCTGCATGAATTCGTCGGTGACGCGCACACTGTGGTTGGCGTTCTGAAAGAAAATCGACGCATAGGCTTCGCCGTCAACGCCGCCGCCGTATCCGTGTTCCAGAAGAACCCACGCTTTCTTTTCTTCCTCGGCCTTGCATCGGATGAACTCGACGATGTCGGGATGATCCACATTCAGAATGACCATCTTCGCCGCGCGCCGCGTTTTGCCGCCGGACTTGATGACGCCCGCAAATGCATCAAATCCCTTCATGAACGACACCGGCCCCGATGCGGTTCCGCCGCCCGAGAGCGCTTCGCGCGACGACCGAATCGGAGATAGATTGCTGCCGGTCCCGGATCCCCACTTGAACAACATGCCCTCGGTCTTCGCAAGCTCGAGGATCGAGCTCATCGTGTCGTCCACCGAATTGATGAAACAGGCGGAGCACTGCGGTTTTTCTTCAATGCCGCAGTTGAACCACACAGGCGAATTGAAAGCCATCATCTGACGGACCAGCAGATGGACCAGCTCGTCATGAAACACTTCGGCGTCCTGCGGTGAGGCGAAATAGCCGCCGCGCACGCCCCAATTCTTGATCGTGCGCGCAACGCGACCGATCAATTGGCGGACGCTGGTTTCGCGCTCCGCCGTCCCCCGCTTCCCGTGGAAATATTTCGAAGCCACAATGTTGGTCGCCGTCATGGACCAACTCTTCGGGGTCTCCACGTTTTTCTGCTCGAAGATCACTTCGCCCGACTCGCCCGTGATGGCGGCCGTACGGTATTCCCACTCGACGGCGTCAAACGGCGACACGCCTTCTTCGGTGAAATATCTTGGGAACGTCAGCCCCTTCCGCCCTTTCATCACGCGTCCATTCTCTTCCGCCTTTCGCTCCAGCACTTCCTCTTTCATTGTTCCCTCGCTTTCGGTCCATACGTTGTAATCGGAGCGTGGACCGGATGTCAACCAATATATTGCGTATATCTCAGTATAGCCCACTATATGTGGACATACACGGGCCCGATGGATTCGAAGCAGAATGGCGGGATGCTATGCCTGCGAGGAGACAGGTCAGGTCCCAGGGAATTGCGAAATTCGAATTGCGAATTGCGAATTGGGCTTTCTCGTTTTCCTCAAATTCGCAATTCGTAATTCGAATTTCGCAATTCCCTCAGGCTGCTATCCGGGTGCGGCTCCGTTGTCTCCGGCGCAGCTCGACGATCGCCAGCACGACAAGCAGCCAGACGATGACGGCGGCGACGTTGGCGAGAGCGTAGTTGGTGAGTTCAAACGCCAGATGCGTGCCCACAAACACGAGCAATGCTGAACACGCATCGCCGATGCGCCAGAAGAAGCTTTCGATCGCAGTGGCGGCCTTGTATTTCGCTTCCCGCGACGTCGGCAAGAAAAGCGCGTGGCGCGCGGTGTTCTGGATCGAGTAATTGCTGCTGTTCTCCAGGATCTTCGCAGTCCGCACGAAGGTCAGCATCGGCAAAAACGCCATCAGCATGTAGCCGCCAAGCGAAATCGCAGGCACGAGCAGAAGCGTTGCAGCGGCGCCCACGCGCTTCATGATGCGCGACACCACGAACAACTGCAGGATGGCTGTGATGAAGTTGACCCAGAAAAAGAAATCCGCATAGAACTTGCCGATGTATTCCTCTTCGGTGAGTCCCGCGTTGACGGGATCTTGGACAGCCTGGGCGGCCGAAATCGTAACGGCCTTGCCCAATATGAATTCTCCGGTCGTGTTAACGAAGTTCGACATCAGCACCATCGCCGCGATCAGCATCAGGTAGCGATGCCGGTGGATCAATTCGAATGCGCCCTGGGTTTCCAGCGGCCGGTCCCCATTGCCGCCCTTGGGAACTACGTCTCCGGTGCTGGTTCTCTCGCGCCGGTGGATCCAGTTCGTCAGGATCATGCAGACGCCCAGCAGGGCGGCCGTCACCAGCATCAGGTTGCTGGGACCGACGGGTTCAAACAGCCAGCCGGCGGCCTTCGCGCCGATGATCGCGCCGAGCGCGCTGCCGACTCCCACGATGGCGAACAGGCGTTTCCCCTGGCCTTCCGTGTAAAGGTCATTGGCAAAGGCCCAGAACTGAGCCACGAGCATCAGGTTGAAGATCCCAACCCAAAAGAAAAAAACGATGCCGAGGTTCGCGCCTGCGGCGGCCAAGAAATAGAACAGAACGAGGTTTGAAATGAAGAAAGCCGTCATGCCGTTGATGAGTCGGATGCGGCTGACGCGGCTGGCCATCGCGTCGTACAGGGGCAGCAGCAGAAGGAACAGTGCGGCTTGCCCCGCGCCCGCATACGCTTTGACTTCGGCGCCGAGGCTGCCGAGAATCCACGCTTCACGAACGGGCTTGACGATGTAGTAGGCCATCAGAAGGATCAGCATGTCCAGCATCAGCAGCAACGCGGTCGGCCCCTCTCCCGGCCGGACTTCTGCGCTCAACGACAACGCCCGATCAATCCAGCCCTTGCGCCGTCCCCGCGGCGTCCTGCCTGCACTTCCTGGACGCACAGATGCTCCCCTGCACAGCGGACAATGTGGAATCACAATGCAGAGGTGCAACCCGTGTTCCACTGTGTAGGACAGGCGGCAACTGGCGCGTTCGTCGGCGGTTCCGATCGGCTGTAGGGGCGGTCTATGACCGCCCGCTTTTTATTGATGCGGGAAAAACAGCCGCGGCCGGCCGACGGAATGGCGTTGGACTACTAGGATCGGCCATTCCGTTAGCGGCGGCGCCGTCGCCGCGGGATATCGCCGCAGTTTCAAAGCATTTACCGATCTGGCGTGCAGTGTGCACCGGCGAAGAGTGTCAGATTTTCTGTATCAACAGGAGACGCACGGATGAAATTCAACCGTATGGTTCTCGTTCTGTTAACAGTCTGCTTCGTCATCGGCTTTTCGCAGCAGGCATTCGCTCAGAAGTATGAGTTCTACGCCTATGGCGGAGGAATCTTCCCAGGCAAGTACCGCGACCAGTTCCACTTCAATCGGCAGGCGATCTGGGGCGGCCGGTTTGGCGTGTTCACGTCGGACCGCTTTCAGATTGAAGGCAACGTGGGGTGTTTGAACCACTTCAAATTCAAAGACCAGGACTTTCCTCCAGGCCAGGACCGCAAGACGCGCGGCATCCTCTGGGACGTCAACGGCAGCATGAATTTCTTCGGCTCACGAGGATCGGTGGCCCGATTTGCGCCGTACCTGACTTTGGGAGTCGGCGGCGTCACAGCCATCGTTCGGGATGAGAATCCTGCGCTTGGAGGCGACAAGAGCGCTGTGATTCTCACGCAAAACCACCCGGAAGACGGCGTCGTTCCGACTCCGACTCCTACTCCGACCCCTGTGTTTCCATCGCCGACAGCGCTCATTCTCGACAACGGCGACACGTTCTTCACATTCAATTACGGCGGCGGGCTGAAGGGTTATAAGCTCTGGGGTCCGGTGGGCCTTCGAGCGGATTTCCTTGGACGCACCACGCCGAATTTCTTCGGCAATGCTCTGAATTGGTTCGAAATGACCGGCGGCGTGACGCTCAGCTGGGGTGAGCGATAGATTGACGGTGTGAATGAAGTCGCCGGGATCGCTCGATTCACTGTAGGCGCGGTCCCTCACGTCGCAACGCGCTGCGTTGCGTCGGACCGCGCGCCAACCTTTGCAGCCTCCAGAAACGCACGACGCGTCGACCGACCCCTTGCCGCCGAAGGCGGCAGGGGGTCAAAATCGCGCTAAAATGCCCGCATGTCTTCGTCAACGCCGGCCGTCGCGCCGGCCGCATTGCTTCGTCAGGACGCCGTCATTATTTCGCTGGTCGGCTTCGCACACGGGACGTCTCATTTCTTCCACCTGATGCTGCCGCCGCTATTCCCGTGGCTGATGCGTGAATACGCGCTGTCCTATACAGAAGTCGGCGCGCTGACGTCGATTTTCTTCGTCGTTTCCGGCGTAGGCCAGGCGTTCGCGGGTTTTCTCGTCGACCGATGGGGCGCACACCGCGTGTTGTGTCTTGGCGTCGGATTGCTGTCGTCTTCGGGCGTTCTGGTGGCGGCGACGCCGGGCTTGTGGGGACTGTATCTGGCCGCTTTCGTCGCCGGCGCCGGCAACAGCGTCTTTCATCCCGCCGATTTTTCGCTGCTCAATCATCGCGTATCGCAGGCCCGGTTGGGGCATGCCTTCTCGGTGCACGGACTGTCCGGCAATCTGGGTTGGGCGCTGGGTCCTCTGGCCATGACGGCCGTGGCCAGTACGTTCGGATGGCGGCTGGCGGGATTCGCCGCCGCCATGACGGGCTTTGCATCGCTGGCCGCGTTATGGCGGAAGCGCAGTGAGATGACCGATGCGCGGACGGCGTCACCTGCTGACGGACGCCGCAATCAGCCGAAAGACGTCACCTTCGGAGGACTGCTCAAACTGCGGCTGACGTGGCTGGCCTTCGGCTTCTTCTTTTTCTCGACGTTGGTGCTCGGCGCCCTGCAGAATTTCGCGCCGCCTCTCCTGCGCAATCTTTATGGGCTCTCCCTGGCGGCCGCGACATCGAGCTTGACGGCCTATCTGATCGGCGGCGCGGCCGGGCTTGCGATCGGGGGCTTCGTCGCGGGAGCGGCCAAGAGGCATGAAAAGCTCGTCGGGCTGTCTTTTCTCGGGTCCGCGGCGCTGGCGTTTCTGCTTGCATTCGCGATTGTTCCCGGCTGGGCCGTCATCGGCCTCATGGCTGCGATGGGTTTCGGCGTGGGCGTGGTCGGCCCGTCGCGCGACATGCTGATACGCCGATCTGCCGCCGCGCGGCTTGGCGCGGGCGTCTTCGGTCGCATTTACGGCCTCGTGTATTCGGGACTCGACGTCGGCCTTGCGGCGGCGCCATTGATCTTCGGCGCGATGATGGACGCCGGGAGAACGCGTTTCGTCTTTGTCGGCGTCTCGATCTCGCTGGTCGTCGCTGTTCTGGCGGCTCAAGCGCTCGCCGTCGAGGGGCGGTAACGCGCTGGGCGGTCATAGACCGCCCCTGGGCGGTCATAGACCGCCCCTACAGCATGCGCCCGTTAGCCGCGCTTCTCACGGCGGCGTCCGGTTGCAATGTCTTCCAGGTAGTCCCCAACAGCCAACGTATCGAGAACGGTTTCCCAAACCGCGTCCATGCGCGCGCGATCCTCCAGCCATGACTGAAAAGCGATCAGCGCGCGCGTGCAACCGGCTCGCGCAAAGCATATCCGCTTGGAGATCTCGCGCCCGTCGCGTGGATCCGTCAAATGCGACTCGACCCACCCGGCCTCCAGCGGAGGGCGGCGAACCCGGACGAAATCTCCGCCGACATCTGCAAGCACCCGGGGATCGAACTCGGCGATCTCCCGCATGTAGAGCTCCAGCGGAATCATCGACGCCGGCATCGAAATTCGCTTCACCGACGCCGCGAGCACGGTCGGGCGTTCCGGAAGATCCGGCGCCACCAGGCACACGCTGTCGGCGCCGGCGTGCAGTATCCAGTCCTGCGGATAATCGAATCGCAGCGCGCCGCCATCGATGATGAGGACGCGGCAGCCCGGCCGAGCTTTCCAGACGCCGTTGGATTGAAGTTGAAGGGCTGTGATGCTCACGGCCCGGACGGGGAGCACGCAGGGCGCCGCCTCTAAACGCTCGTCCGCATAGGGCGATCGCAGCGCTCTCCGCGCGAAGTCGCGTGATCCGCCGCCAAATTGTTCGTGGAATCGGCGACTATCGGGATTTGGCGGAGATTCTTGGAGTGCTGCCGACCTGCTCGTATTTGAAGCCGTCGGCGGGACGTTCGAGCATACGGATGTAAAGACTGCGCGGCTGTTCTCTGCCGGGACTGCCTGTCGCCACGACGCGATCACCGGGCTTGAGCGTCTCGCCGGTCATTCCAATCTCCGTCAGCTCGGAACGGTTGTCCATTTCAAGCCGCCATCTCTGGACGCCATCCCGGGTTGGAACATCGATCATCAGAAACGGATGGGGATTGACGAAATGAAATTGCGCAACGACGCCTTCGACAGTCGTCTGCCGGCTGCTGTCGTAGATTCCCGACAGGGAATGATGCGCGGCCGCCGCAAGCGGGACCGTCAGCATGCAGACGCTAATCCACCAGCCCGGCCTTGATCGCATACCGCGTGATCTCCGCGTTGTTGGCCATGTCCAGTTTCTCGAGGATGCGCGCGCGGTAGGTGCTGACGGTCTTGACGCTCAACCGCAGCTCCGCAGCAATCTGGCTTACGGTTTTGCCTGAGCCGATCATGCAGAGCACCTGATACTCGCGATCAGACAACAGTTCGTGCGGCGGCTCGCCCTCGAGATCGAAATCCACCAGCTTTTCAGCGAGACTGGAGCTCACGTACTTTCCGCCGCGAACGACTTTGCGAATGGCTTCGACGATGTTCGCGGGCGCGGCGTCTTTCGTGAGGTATCCCGCCGCTCCAGCGCGCAGAGACCGAAGCGCGCATTGATCCTCCGAGTGGATGCTCAACATCAAGACCGGCACGCTCGGACATCGTGCGCGTAGTTCCTTGAGTACTTCGATCCCATTTCGGTCGGGCATGCTGATGTCCAGTACGACCGCATCGCACGGAGTGCGGCTGACGATTTCAATCGCCTCGTTTCCTCCAGCGGCTTCCGCCGTCACGGTCATGTTTGCGCTTTCGGAGATGATTCGCTTCAGGCCTTCCCGGACGACCGCATGATCGTCCACCACGACGACTCGGAGCATTCCCGGCCTCCTCGGAACTTTGGATTGCTGTCCAAAGGTTAACTCAAAACTCATAACTCAAAACTCAATTCCACATCGCGATGATTCGCGCCAGTCCCCTTCGCGCCGGCGCATAGTCGGGCTGCTCCTGGAGCGCTTTCTTGAATTCTTCTTTCGCTTCGGTCCAGCGCCGCTGCGCCTCGTAGGCCCGGCCGAGGTTCATATGAGGGTAGCAATAGCTTTCGTAACGCGGCGCTTCGAGGGCGCGATGGAACCAGGGGATCGCATTGTCGACGTCGCCTTTCTGCATCAGGTACGCGCCGATGTCGTTGTACGGATTTCCAAACGTCGGATCGATCTCGATAGCCCGATGGCACTCCGCAATCGCATCGTCCAATCGCCCCATGTGGCTGTAGGTCCAGCCGAGAAACGTGTGAGCTTCGGCCGTCGGAAAGCTGTCGAGGGATTTTTGGTACAACTCGACGGCTTCTTCCAGATCCCCCTTCATCTGCTTCCGGTACGCTTCCTGGAAGAAACGCTCGGCGAGTTCCCTGCGTACGGATTCATCCATATTTCCGATGAGTCCCATCCCAGATTAGGGCGTGGACGAACATACTTGACGAATCCTGAGCTGCCTCGGGAATTTGAAATTGGACGAATCCTGCACCTCAAATCCGAAATCCGAAATTGCAGATTGGACTGTTTCGGCGCACCGAGGCCTGCCGGATCTGCGTGCAGTCCATTTAGAAATTTCGGATTTCGGATTTGAGGTGCAGGATTCGTCCAATTTCAAATTCCCCGTTCGCCTTGTCCCTACGCAAACTCCAGAGCGACTTTCTTCGGAATCAAGCCCGCCGTCTGCGCATCCGCGAGCAGACGGCGCACGGCCTCGCGTCCCTCCTCGCCATAGTCGAGAGTGAGATCGTTCACATACATGCCGATGAAACGGTCGGCGCGCGCAACATCGAGGCCGCGGGCGAACTGCATCGCGTACTGTACAGCTTCTTCCCGATGCTCGAGGCCGTACCGGATGCTCGCCTGGACATCCTTGCAAATCCGCTGGATCGCATCCCGGCCGAGATCGCGCCGCACCACATTGCCTCCGAGCGGAAGCGGCAGGCCCGTCCGAGCGATCCACCATTCGCCGAGATCCACGACCTTGTGCAGCCCCATTTCGCGGTACGTCAACTGGCCCTCATGAATGAGCAGACCGGCTTCATAAACGCCGCGCTGCACGTCGTCGAGAATCCTGTCGAAAGGAATGGGCTCGTACCTCACGGCCGGCGCAAACAGCCGCAGCGCCAGAAGAGCTGTTGTCAGCACGCCGGGAACGGCTACGACGCCGCCGGTCAGCTCGTCCGGCGTCATGGGGCTTCGGGACACGACGATCGGCCCGTAGTTGCGTCCCATACTTGCGCCGCACGGCATCAGAACGTACTTGTCCGCGACGTACGCATAGGCGTGAAATGAAATCGCCGATACTTCATATTGACCTTCGAACGCCCGCTGGTTCAGCGTCTCGATATCAGTGAGCTGATGAATGTAATTGAATCCGTCGTCGCCGACCTTGCCGGATGCGAGGGCGTAGAACATGAATGCGTCGTCGGAATCGGGGCTGTGTGCAACATGAATGTCGGTTTTCATCGCCTTTCGCAGTCTCTACCGTCTCTCCACGACCGTACGGCGCGGCGACAACAGTTTGTAGCGAATCCCGCGCCAGACGATGTCTCTCGTGAAGGCGGATCGGATCAAGTTGTATTCGAACAGGAGCGCAGCCAACGGAGCGCCAAGAATATAAAACCATCGGTGTTTCGACAAGGCGGTTGCGGGAACCACACACGCGACGGCCCTGAGCCGAATCCAGGCCTTCACGGTGGAAAGGCCATAGATGACGACCCACGCGGCCGCGGCGTCCAGACGGCTCGGAGCCAAGATGGCCGACGACCAGAACGCCGCGTTAAAAATCGTGTGGCTCCATAAAGCCATCCGCCACATTCCGGGTTCGTAGATGCGCGTGATGACGATCTGACGCGTCGTGAATTCCAACAATTCCCGCCAGGTGCAGCGCCCGTAGGACGGGACCAGACACGTTGGCACAAACACGATTTTCAGTCCTGCGGCCCGGACCGCCCGCGTTACGGCGTAGTCGTCGCTGACGGTTCCGTCCCAGGCGGACCGCACACCGATGCGCTCGAACACGTCGCGCCTTAACGCCATCGAGCCGCCCCACGCAAAGTTTCTGCCGTGATCGCCGAGCGCGGTCACGACCGAGGCGTTCCAGATCGAACGCGCGAGCGACGGCAGGCTTCGAGGTTCGGGCGCATACCATCGATAGCCTGTCGCGACGCCAACGCCGCTTGCATCCAGCGGCGCCGCCAGGTCCCGGAGCCAATGCCTGGGAAATCGAGCGTCCGCGTCGCAGAATGCGAGCACGTCGGCCCCTCCGGAAGCGTTCTCCACGGCGTGAATCAGGTTGTGTACTTTCTGCCCGCGATCCGTTGCGGCGCCGGCGGCGAGCACGGTCGCGCCAAGGGACTGCAGAACGGCAAACGCGGGATCGTCGGCGGATTCCACGACAAAGATCACGCGAAAATCCGGATAGTCCTGATCCAGGATGGATTTCACATTTTTCTCGAACTCGTCGTCGATTCCCTTGCATGGACAAAGCACGACGACCCGCGGACGCCGGGCGCTTCGCGGACGAAAGCTGCGAATGTGCCCTGCAGCGCGGACGCCGTCGAGAAGCGACGCAAGGCCCTGCACAATGGCGAGGGCGGCGATGAGGAAGAAGAATGTCATGTCGTGGAACAGTTTGACCCCCTGCCGCCTTCGGCGGCTCTCCCCCTCGAAGGGGGAGAAAAACGCCATGCTTCGGCAGGGGAGTCCAACCTCGCTAATTCGCAATTCGCAGTTCGCAATTCGTAATTCGCAATTCGAAATCCTATCCCCACATCCATTCCAGCACGCGCTCCGGCTTTGACCGAAGCGCGGCCGCGAGCCAATACGGGCGCCGCAGCAGCCCCCGGACTGTTCGCGCGAGCGCACGTTTTGCCGCCCACCTGCGAAATCGCTCCGCCTGATAGCGGCGCCGCATCGTTTCGTACGACCAATTTTCACGCAACCCAAAAGCCACGACCGACGCGGCAAGACGGCCGGTGTCGAGCGCGTGCCGCATGCCCTCACCGCAGAATGGATCGATCATTCCGGCTGCATCGCCGATGGCGATCAGGTGCGTGTGAGGCGGGCTGTAGGAAACTGGGCCGGTTACCCGGCAGCCCGGATGGTTGAGGTAGCGCGGCAGCGCGTCCTTGCGGATCAGAAAGCACGAATTCACGACATCGTTCTCGACGCTGACCGCGCCTCCATATCCATCCTGAAAGAACCAGAACTCCATGTGATCCCGGTATGGTCCCGGCTCATAGAACTGGACGCCGAATTCAGGACTGGTTTTTCGACGCGCGAACCGGCCGAGCTTGCCGGAAGCGTCGATCACGATCCTCGCAAAAAGTTCGCCCTCATCCAGCTCGATACGAAACCCTCCGTCTCTGCCGTGCACAGCCAGGACGGCGCCGCGCTGCACGAAGCCGTCGCCCGCCACCAAAGCGTCAAGGGTCCTTCGGGAAACGCCAAGGCCCGGACGGCGGAATGGAATGTGGATCTCACCGCCGGGAACATGAACGATGGCGGAGTGAATCGTCCGCGCGCCGGCCCGCCGCACGTCTTCAAGAACGCCCAATTCATCGAGAAGGTCCACAGCTCCAGGAGAGAGAAATCCGCCGCAGACGCGGTCGCGCGGAAACGGATCGCGATCGAAAGCCGCCGCGTCCACTCCACGCTGCGCCAGGACGCGTGCGCAGGCGGCGCCTGCAAGACTTGCCCCGATAACCGCGACGTCGATCCATTTCACCGGCCGGGCCTTCCAAGGACGAGTGCAGAATTTTTCGACCCAAATCCCATGCAGTTCGCCAGCGCACAGCGCACGGGAGTTTTGCGCGGCGTCATCGGTACGTAGTCCAGATCGCAGTCGGGATCCGGCTCTTCCAGGTTCAACGTGGCGGGAATCATCGATTCCTTCATCGCAAACAGAATCGCGCTCACGCCGGCCGCGCCGCTTGCGCCCTGCGGGTGGCCGATCATGGATTTGGTCGCGCTCATGGGAATCCTCCGCGCGTGCTCGCCGAGGGCCAGCTTCACGGCTCGCGTTTCGATGCAGTCATTGAGTTCCGTCGACGTGCCATGCAGATTGACGTAGTCGATATCTTCGGGCGAGAGGCCCGCGTCATGGATCGCCATGTCCATTGCGCGCGCCGGTTCGACGCCCGATGCGTCGAGGCGGACGCGATGGTAAGCGTCGCATGTGGAACCGTAGCCGAGAATCTCCGCATAGATCGGGGCGCCGCGCTTCAATGCGGCGCGCTCGGTTTCGATCACGAAAATCCATGCGCCTTCTCCGAGAACAAATCCGTCGCGGTCCTTTGAGAACGGCCGTGAGGCTCTTTCCGGCTGATCGTTCCAGGACTCGGTCAGGATCCGCATAAGGCAGAATCCGCGCAGAATCCCCGGCGCGAGCGGCGCGTCAACGCCCCCGGTCACGACGAAGTCGGCGCGATTGGAAATGATGGTCTGGCATGCGTAGTAGATGGCGTCGGTAGAACTGGTGCAGCCGGTCGACACCAGGTGGCTGGGTCCGCGAAGCCCGAACGCCATGGAAAGCTCGCTGCTCAGCGTTCCAATCGTCGAACTCGGAATGCTGTACACGCTGGCCTTCCGCGGTTCATTTCGAAACCAGTGGACCCACTGGCGCTCGGCGAATTCCAAAGCGCCGCCCCCGCTGCCGAGCACAACGCCGATGCGCCGCCGGGCGTCGAGATCCAGATCCTCGGGGTTCAGCCGCGCGTCTTCGAGCGCCTGACGCGCAGCGCCGAGCGCAAGGCCGGCTGTTCGGGAAACGTGCTGCCGGTCTTTCATCGGAAAAAACTGGAAAGGATCTACCCCGCGCACTTCCCCCGCAATCTGAACGGCGGAATTGCTGCAGTCGAAGGCTTCAATCCGCCGCACTCCGCTCCGGGAAAGCCGATAACCATCCCACAACTCCGCTAGAGAATTGCCGAGCGGCGTCAGGCACCCAAACCCGCTGATGACGATGCGATCGTTTCGAGGCGTATGCAGGGATGCAAGCGGCATTCAGAAATCATAGCTCACCCTTGAGGCGGCGCTCGAACAAGTAGCCGCGAAGACGCGACTGGCGTTTCAACAAATACGGTCTCGTAATCCGCGGCGAAAACACGTTACCGTGCTGACGAAACGCTGCGCTTAGCGCCCTTCGCGTCATTAGCGGCTGCTTGGATCTGTTATGGTAGGATGCATCACATTTCATCTTCACCGAGGCGACAATGAACTTGCGTTTCTCAACAATGTGCCTGCTTGTCACCGCGCTTGCGGTTCTCTTCAATGCCGCTCCGCATCGCGCCGCCCAAGGGGCCGCCGGCGCCGCGCCCGTCTTCGATACGGCGACGAAGCAGCGGATCCGCGTCGTCACTGTGGCCGGCGGGCTGTTTCATCCTTGGAGCATCGCGTTCCTGCCGGACGGCGCAATGCTCGTTGCGGAACGCAACGGCCGGCTGCGGATCATCCGGAACGGCGCGTTGGATCCAACGCCCGTATGGGAAGCGCCGGCTGCGGGCGGCAATGCATCGGACCGCCTCCACTTCGTGGCCGTTCATCCGCAGTTTGCAAAGAACCGGCTGGTGTATGTGTCCTATCCCAAGACCGGAGATCGCGGGTCAACGCTGGCCGTGGCGCGCGGCCGCCTCGACGGAGGCGCCCTCACGGAGTTCGCTGAAATCTTCGTGGCCGATGCATGGGAAACCGGTGGAAATCTCGCGGGCCGCATCATGTTCGGCCCGGACGAAACGCTCTACGTCACCGTTGGCGACCGCGACAGACTGTGCTGCATTGGCAAGGACGACAACAGTCTTCGCATGCGCGCGCAAGCTCTCGACAACCACATCGGCAAAGTGCTGCGTCTGCGCGACGACGGCGGCGTTCCCGCCGACAATCCCTTTGCCGGACGGCCCGACGCGAAGGCGGAGATCTACACCTACGGCCACCGCAACGGCTATGGCCTCGCATTTCATCCGGAAACGGGCGTTCTGTGGCAGGCCGAAATCGGCCCGATGGGAGGCGATGAAATCAACATACTCCTCCCCGGAAAGAACTACGGCTGGCCGCTCGTATCCATGGGCAGGAACTACACAGGCACTCTGGTGTCCGAAGAGCCCTGGTTTCGACCGGGGATGGAAAACCCACGAATGTTCTGGGTTCCTTCGATCAGCCCGTCGAGCATCGTCTTCTATACAGGCGACAGGTTCCCGTCCTGGAAAGGAAGCTTGTTTGTCGGCGCGCTCAACGGGAAACAGCTTCAGCGCATATCCTTCAATCAACCGACTCAAGCCGAACGGCGCGAGCCGCTGCTCACGCAGCTCGACATCCGGATTCGCGACGTCGTTCAGGGACCGGACGGATGTCTCTACGTCGCTACCGAGCGGACATTCGGCGGCGACGCCGCCGACGGAACGATTCTGCGGATCGAACCCGCGGATTGACTCTTGCGAAGCGTTTTCTCCACCTTCGAGGGGGAGAGCCGCCGAAGGCGGCAGGGGGTCATTTCCGCCGCCGCGGAATGTAATGGAACCGTACCAGATAGATATTCTCGGCGGCGCCGTGCTTGGCCACCTTCAACAAATCGAGGACGCCCAGGAAGCCCGACTCGCGCGCCAGTTCTGGAGTGATATCCGAAAAACCGATGGGCGTGATTGAATCTATTTCAATCTCGCCTTCATCCATCGGGTAGCGCGCGCCCACCTTCACGTGAGGCCGCATCCAGATTTCGGACTTCGGATTTCGGATTGCGGATTTTCTAGGTCTAGGAAGCGTTTTTGCAGCTGCTTTCCGCAATCCGAAATCCGAAATCCGCAATCTACTTGGCTCTTCCCTTGTAGCCCTGCGCGATCATTGGAATCGAATAAACCTGGAATGTCGTTCGGTTGTTGGCGACAAAGTAGAGCGTCTTCTTATCCGGTCCTGCAAAGGCGGCCGTGATCGCGCCGCGGGGAGTGGGAATTAATCCCAGAATCTTGCCTTCGGGCGAAACGACCTGAATGCCCGGCCCTCCCGGCGCGGTCACGTAGAGGCGTCCTTCGGAATCGACGGCAAGACCGTCGCCGCCGCCTCCGCCTTCGAAGGCGACGAACTGGCGCTGGTTGGTCAGCGAGGCGTCGGGCTGCACATCGAACGCGGCGACAGACGGACCGTTGGTCACGTAGAGCGTCTTTTCGTCGCGGCTCAGAAGAATGCCGTTCGTGGTCAGATTCTCTCCGTAGCGCGTGACGACGCCTGTCGGGCTTGCGTAAAAGACGCCGCCCATTGTGAAGTAGACGCCGCCCTTGCTGTCGGCTGTCAGATCGTTGATGACGCCGCCGATGCAATCGAGGGGGTCGTCGCGATAACGGTTGGCCAGCGTCTTGCGTTCGGGCGCAAGCTGAAGGACAGCCTGATTCAGACCCCGTGACACAAGAAACAGCGCGCCTTTCGTATTCATGGACAGCGCGCCTCCGGTGTTCGTGTCGCGGTAGACGACGGAAGTCTTGCCGTCGCTTTCGAGTTTCACGACGGCGCTGTTGTCGTTCTGGGCGATGAGCAGCGCGCCGTCATTCGCGCTAAGAATTCCGTCGGCGTTGTTGCCTGTTCCTTCCCAAACGAGTTTCCACTGTTGTCCGGCGGCGATGACTCCTGGAATTGCGGTCACCGTGTATTCCCTCGGTCCGGCGGCCGCAGCTGCTGGCCCTCCCGCTCCGCCTCCGCGGCCCTGAGCCCCGCCGCCTGCGGCGCCCGGTCCGCCGGCGCCGGCCCCGCGGGCGCCCGCGCCGCCGCGCGCCGGCGGCGGCGTTTTACACTTTGCAATCAGGTCCGCATATCTGGCGTCTTGGGGCGCCTGGACTCCTGGCCCCTGACGCGGCGCCTGAGCCTGGCCCGGCGCTTGGCCCTGCCCCTGGCCAAGCGCGACCAAGGCGCCTGACAAAACCAGCGCTACAACGGATGAAACACTTTTCGATCTCATGCGTATCCCCTTTCGGACGCCTCCCTTTTACTACCGATCTCACGCGCCCACTTGTTTTCTGTTTGAAACGCCCGCAAGTATACGAGATATCTACTCGGACATGGCAACAAGCTCAGAAGGCAATATCGCGGATGAAGAATCGGAAGACCATCGTGGCTTACAAACGAAAGTCAGAGGACTCGTTCTCGGAAGCACTTGAAGACGAATGAGACGCGCCCGGTTGGCCGCGGGTTGCCGGCGTCGCAGCATTAATTTCGGTCAGGCTCCTACAGCCGGGAATCAATCAGACGTTGGAGTTTCCGCTCGGTCTCCAATTGGGCTTGGATGAGCGCATGGATCTCCTGGTCCGTCTTGTTCGCGAGTTCCTCAATGCGGTCGCTCAATCCCTGGACGCGGTCGGCCAGTCCCTCGACGCGGTCACCCAATTCCTGGACAATCTCGGCCAATCCCTGGATCTGGACCTCGGTTTGTCGGTGTGAATCGACAAGGATACGGCTTACGGCCGTCAGATCGCGGATCGCGGCATTCTGCTTTTCTATTTCCGCCTCGCGCCTCGTCTGTGCTTCAGCCTGGCGCGCCTGCATTTCCGCCAGAGCTTCGACGAGCGCCTGAATTGCGTCTTCGATTTTGACGAACCGTTCTTCGGGGGTCATAGTTCCAGGCATTCTACATCACCGGTCCTGAATCTTGCCCGCGCGCTTGCATAACGGATTCCATCACGCTTCGATTCCGTTGCAGCCGCGAAGTCTTATCCAGGTCTCGCGAAAGTCGGCAAGGCGCGGGAATTGTTTTTCGCCTGTGCCCGGACAATCGCGAATCTTTCTCCCGGCATCGAAGCGCGTATCAGCTAGGTCTTCTCTGGGAATCTATGAAGCGCTGGAGCTTGCGTTCGGTTTCCAACTGCGCGTGGATCAGCGCATGGATTTCCTGGTCCGTCTTGTTCGCGAGTTCCCCAATGCGGTCGCTCAATCCCTGAATGCGGTCGCCCAATCCCTGGATCTGGACCTCGGTTTGTCGATGTGAATCGACAAGGATACGGCTCACGGCCGTTAGATCGCGGATCGCGGCATTCTGCTTTTCTATTTCTGCGTCATGCCGCGCCTGTGCTTCCACCTGCCGCGCCTGTGCTTCCGCCTGCCGCGCCTGCATTTCCGCTTGGCGCGCCTGCATTTCCGCCAGAGCTTCGACGAGCGCCTGAATCGCGTTTTCGATTTTGATGAACCGTTCTTCGGGGGTCATGACGTCCGCCATTCTACCTCACGTTCTGAAGTCGCAAAATTGCGAGCGTCGACCTCACGAAAATTCCTGGCTGACCGCCGGAAGATTTCCGGTTTATGCGCGACAATGCGGCCGACCGCGACATGTTGTGACAACATGGATCCGATCGGATGGTCCCAACGACCCATTGGGCGCTTACTTTCCCGAAGGAAGTAACGCTGCTAAGCACAGCCTGAACTTCCAGTGAGATTTGCGGGATCGTGTCAATGTGCAGCAGGAGTGAAGACCTGACGCATCAGCCGGATAACCGAAACAGAACCGTGAGATTCACGCCCATCAACATCAGGAGCAAACCGATGACCGCTCCAAGCATCCAACTGTGGAGACGGAGGGTTGCGCGAATGTCGGTCATTTCTGTTTCATAGTTGGCGATCGCGCGCGCCGCCGCCCGCGCCTTTTCCTCGCTCGCCCCCGCCTCTTTCAAGGCGTCGTAGACTTCTTCAATTATCATCGGACTCATGCTCGCTCTTATTGTACGCCCAGCCCGCCCCGATTTCACGCACGGGAGAAGAGGCTTGGTCGCCGCCCTCTCATGCATGAGCGAGTCCAGATTCCTATTCACACCCCTTATTGCCCGACATTCCAGTCAGGTTTTCCTCGATCGCCTAAGCCAGTAGAGCAGCGACTGCTTTCAGCACCTGCTGCTATGCGCCTCCCGCGACGACACGATGCGTCGTGACGCAGCAAGTTCCTAGTTACTGCCGAAGAACTCGCGGATTCGCTCCTCTACTTCCTGACCTATGATGGTCCTGTTAAGTTGACGGGGCCAGCTCCGGGAACGAACCTTGCGCGGAGCAGGTCTTGAAGTCGAGGGCTGAAGCAAACGCCGGGACGATCCCCCTGGACGTCATTGGCCGACGATTAGCCGCGAATGAACTGCATTCGCGGCCAAGTTAGTCGGCAGCGCTGGTTAGTAGACTTCCTCCGCTTCTAGAGCCCAATACTGGTTCTTCCAACCTGTGAAGCAGTCGCCTTGAACTTCGCCAGGGGTTGGTCCCACCCTTACCTGTATAACGTGGGTTCCCTCCGTGAGGCCGAAACACGTTCCGAAGTTCGTGCTGCTGCGATGATCATTGTCCAAAGGGCCGCCGTTGTGTCCTGAATACTGGTCAAATACCAGCGGCCCCGGGTTGGAACAGGGGAGTCCATTAAAATAAATCTCCCACCGGCAGGACGCGGCGACTCCAAATGTTCTCAGATTGTCAACATAACTTACACGAATACCAGTGTCGGGATTCTTCTTTTCGAAAACCAAGATCCGGGAATTGAGCGGTCCCACATCGGCCAATTCCATCGGACCCACGCCGTGAGCACGAGCAATCTTTCGAACAAGCGGCTGCGTTGGATCGACTTTGCTGTCATTCCCAATGATGAGGTCCATTGAATCGAGACGCGGCGCGCGGCCGCCCGCGAACACGGCAACCACGAGTCGATAAGCTCCGGCTGCCAAACCATCGGGAAGCTGGGCCTCGATTCTTGTCTGTGAGATTTCTCCGGTCAGGGTCAATGGGCTCCCGCCTAAGAACATCGCGGGCCGATGACGGCCGTTCGGTCCAAGGAAACCCTGACCGAAAGCAGTTAAGGTCATCGTCGCGGCGTCTACCTCGACCCGCAGAATCGCCAGGTTTTGGACGTTCTTGCCAGGCCCCTCTGCGTAGAGCAGCGACGACGAGATTAGGATCATCACACCAAATGCGACTGCTGTGGAAATGATTCTCATGGGCGCCACCTCCTTGTGGGCGTTGCGACTCCGTTCTATTCGCGTATAAGCACTATACAGTCAGGTCGCGTTTTTTTGGCAACCAAATCGTGGTTTGTAGCCGCTAAGTCATTCACTAACAGTCAGCTAAAACGATGGTATCGGACGCTGCGGCGGGTCTCTGGCAGGCCAAACGCTCTCCGACAGTCCAAGTGCGCCTGTAATGACCTCGACATATTTCGTCCCTCCAAGGAGGGATGCCCAGTCGGGTCAACGTAGGACAGACAGGTAATACTGGGAAGGGATGAAGTATCCGTTGGAGACGACCATGTGTTCAGGCGTCCCGTCCACTTCTAGGTCGGCGACTGTCACAAGGGAAAAGAAATCGCCGCGGACAGCGCCGCATCCGTTTCGGCGCGGCCCGCGACGATTGGAGCTAACGGACAGGTTCTCCGGCAAGACCCGCAGGTGCGCGTGAAGCAATGGTGGTATAGCGGATAACGAAGTCCGGCGTCGTGTAGTAGTCCCAGCGGCCCATATTATCGGAAGCTGCTGTTGCATACGCCGTATATCCCAAACCGCCCGGCGCAAGGTCGACGCTGTAGTTATACCCAGACGTCATTCCATTGAACCGCGAATCGATCAGACCGTCGGCAATCAAGGCAGCGCGGCTTCCATAAAAACCTGTTGACGACGAATAGCTGACCTCCGCCGTGTTGAGGCTCCGGAGGTTTGCAACAGCGGAGCTCTCGTTCGCAGCCTGACGGGACCGCAGCAGGCTGGGAATAGCAACGGTGGCGATAATCAGTATGATCGCAACGACGATAAGTAGTTCCAGTAGCGAAAATCCTCTATGATCCTTCATCATGATCCTCCCAATCCGTTGGTGGATCGCGGGGTGGGCAAATAGCCCATCCCCGTCGACACAAAACAGCTATTAGTTGACCGGGTCTCCTGTAGCTTTGCCGGTCGGGAAAGGCGTCGCATACCTGACAACGGCGTCAGGAGTGCTGTAATAACCCCACCTACCCATGTTTGGAGAGGCTGGAAACGCGTAAGCCGTATAGTTTACGCCGCCTGTTTCCACAGGTATGAAGTAGTTGTAGCCGGAAACCGCGGCGCCACTGTTGAATCGGCTGTCAATGAGTCCCTCCTGTACCAGCTGGTCTTTTGTGCCAAAAAGTCCACCTGACGCGGAGGCGTAGGTGATTTCAGCAGTATTGATGGTCCGGAGATTAGCAACAGCCGAAGACTCGTTGGCCGCCTGCCGAGACCGCAACAGGCTCGGGATAGCGATCGTCGCAATAATCAAGATGATCGCCACCACGATCAAGAGTTCCAACAACGAGAAACCTTTGTCCGATCTGCTCATATTCCTCCATGCTGGACCCGCCTTTTCAGCAGGTCCTAGTGTATTAATCGACCCTGGGCGCTCAAACTGCCCAAAGGCCAGTCACGAAGCCCCTTTCCATACAGGCCGAATCCGTTCAGAGGCTCTGATACAGCCATGACGGGCTCGAAGGAGCAATTCCCGCGCCACGAGCAAATCCGTGACAACCGAGCAAGTTAGCTCCCAGAAGGTCGCGAAAAACTAACAGAATTTGTCAGGAAGTCTGACGAAAAACGACGCATGGATAGGCGCGCTCCCCCGCAAACGACCTGCCTTTAACGGCCTACCTTGAAACGAAAGTCACTGATGCTACAGTTCTCATCATGCTACCGTCGCTATTAGTCGTCGGGCTGGTGGCTGTCAGCGGGTTGGGAAGGGAAGCCACCCATCCAGTCGTTCTATTTGCATACCGGTCTCTGCTGTTCGCGACCGCCGTTGTCTGCCTGCGAGCCCTGTCCCGATCCGGCAGAACGATCGCTTCTTTGCGGTTCCTTGCACTTTGCGCCTTAGCTCTCCTGCTCATGCTCCCATCGTTTCTGTGGGGCCCCGGTTCATCGTTTGAAGGGTTCTATCGGTGGTACCAGATCGCGCTGTTCGGGATTGGCTTTCTGGCCTTGGCTGCTTACCATCGAGAACAGCCGACCGCGCGCAAGTACCTTTTGATGTGGGCTATTGTCGGCGTTCAGGGTGCGTATCTGGCCTTCAGCCTATTCTTGCAAGGCCGCCCGATCGACGGAGGCTTTGTCAACCCCAACTATTTCGCATCTTTTCTGCTCGTCGGCTTTTCAATTGGCCTCGCCGTGGCGCTGTTCCACCGAGAGCAGCTACATAGGACCGCTGGCGCTGCCGTCGCGCTTGCCTTTTTCTTCGGGATTACCCAGGCATGGTCCCGCGGCGCGACGCTCGCCGCTCTGGGAGCGGCCGCTCTCGCAACCATCCGGTACGCTCGGCACTCGGCCCGACCCAGGCTGCTGACCGCGGTCGTCCTGGCAGCGATGACCTTGGCGGGCGCCGCCGCGAGCCCCGCGCTGGTTCAGAAGTTCACGGATTCCGGGGCGCGGGACCCCTACAACTATCTGCGTCCAAAAATCTGGTTGGCCGCCCTGCAAATCGTCCGGGCGAATCCCGTCTTCGGCATCGGGCTTGATCAATTCCGCCACGTCTCCAAACAGTACACACCCGCCGTCGAAGGGACTGTCGCGCGTTATCCGAAGCGGCCCGGCATCGCTCATTCCGAATACCTGCAGTATGCGGCGGAAGTGGGACTACCTGCGGTGTTGCTCCTTGGCGGACTCGCAGCCTCATTGTTTCTCGCGGCCCTTCGTCGAGCGCCAACCTGTTCGCGGGAGTCACGCCCGATACAAGAAGCTGCGATTCTGACAGCGGCCAGCCTGGCGATCCACGCGCTCGTAGATAACAACTGGACGACGCCCGTCATGGCTTCAGGTCTTGTCATCTTCTCGCTTGGTGATGTTCTTCCGGATCGCCGGCGAACAGTCGAGCTACGGTGGTCTAGTTCACGCATGGCCTTTGCGGTAATGGCGGTTTTGCTTATGTATGCCCACTCTACGCTGATCCCTGCGGTCGGGCTCTGGTTCAATGAGACCGGTCATAGGGCTCTCGCCGCCGGTAACCTGGAGAAGGCGGAGCTTGCCCATCGCTTAGCCGTCGCAATTGTTCCGGACCATCCGGTCTTCCTCGACAACATGGGAGCGGTCTATCTCAAGATGTACGAAGGTTCGCGGGAACAACGGTTGCTGGATCTCGCGGAACACTTCTATACGCGTGCCATGAAGTCGAATCCCAACGATGAAGCGCCGGCCCGCCACGTCGAGCGTGTTCTCATCCAGCGTCTCACTGGCAATCGGGAACATGATCTGGACATTCATGAGCGAATCGTCGAAGTCGACCGTGAGACGCTGCGGCGTGATCCATTCAATCCGTTTGTGCGGAAGAATCTTGCGGAGGCTCTGTATAACTCAGGAAAGCGTGAAGAGGCTGAGCGGGAGCTTGCGACCGCGCTGTCGCTGGAGCCAAACTACATACCGGCGTATCTACGGTTCGCCGAATGGGAGTTAGAGCAAGGCAATGAGCAAGAGGGAGAGAGTTATCGACGAAAGGCGATCGAAATCGCGACGAAATATCATGATTTCGAGGCTACCGAAGTATACGAAGCGCTTCTCCTGGGGCGTCCTGAATCGCGTATAAGCCGTCAATGAAATCCAAGGCGATTGTTGCAGCACTGGCGTTCGCCACGATTTTCTTCGCGATATTGATGCCGCCGGAAGCCCACGCCGCCGGCAAAATGGCTGTACTGTTGTGCAGTACTTTTGCGTTTTTCGGCAGGCTGGCGGAGCATCGCATACCTTCGAGATATCTGTGGGGCGGCTTAGTCTTGTTCGCGACAGTCCTTATCCACAGTCTGGCGATTTCCGTTGATCTCTACCGGTCACTCGATTTTATCGCTATGGTGTGGTCCTATTATTGCGTATTGGGCTTTTTTATATATGCCGACTTCGACCCATCGAAGCTCCTAGCCGCGTCTCTCGTGCTGCTGTCACTGGTTGTGACTGGATATGGCCTCTATCAATACCTTTGGGGCTTTGATCAGTTGTATACGTACATCGTTTACTCGGGCTCGGATGAAGTCGTGAAGGCGCCGGCGCTGGATCGCGTGGCCTCCCGCCGGGTGTTTTCGACGCTGGCCCTGCCGGGCACTTTATGGGGATTCCTGGTTGTCGCTTTACCGTTTCATGCTGCGCTCTGGGGTCGCCGGCGCGTCTTGAACCTCGTTCTGGCCACGAGCGCCGCCATGCTTCTGACGACCGGCTTCCTGACTCGCTCCTTTGGTTTCCTATTGGGATTATTTGTGCTTGCAGTAGCGTGGCTGATCCTTCGCTATCGCCGTCTTGTTTGGAACTGGCTCACGGTAGTCGTCCTTATTTTGGCACTGTCTGGCGGAATGTTTTATTGGGCACGACGCGGCGCCATCGAAGACGCGAACCCCGCAAGCCTTCGTCTGATGAATTGGCTGGCAGGATGGACGATTGCAGCTGCGAATCCTTGGGGCGTCGGACTCAACAATTACGGCATTGTTTACCCACAGCATAAACTTCCTCAGGCCAATGAAACACAGTATGCACACAGTACCGCATTGCAACTACTGGCTGAACTCGGATATCCCGTCGTGTTTGCAGGGGCTGCTCTGCTCTTATTTGCGATAACGCGCTGGAGTTCAATCCGTCGCTTGCGCTTTTCGCCATGGATCGCTCTAGCGCTGCTCGTCTGGTCCGTCCACAATCTTGTCGATATCAACGTCTACTTCGGCAGCGTCGGAACTGTCGGAGCTGTGTTAATTGGCGCGCTTTTGTGGAAGGAGCAATCCTCCGCTGTCCCTGTCCACAGGATCCCAGTTGCGTGCATCGCTGTCCTGGGAACGGCAGCGATCATCTTTTCTGCATTGGCGTTCTTTTCCAGCGAACTGCAGCATCGTGCTCAGGTCGAATACGACAGCAACAAGCCTCTGGCCGCCCTCGACACTTTGCGCCAAGCGCAATCATTCATGCCTCTGAATTCAAGTCTTTTCTTCGATGCGGGGGAGATTTTCCTGTACGTTCATCACAGGATGCATAAACCTGAATATTTGGAACTTGCCGCCGAATCTTACCGGCGAGCAATTGCCCTCAGCCCGGCCAAGAGCGGTCCGCATATCGGCCTCGCGTTGTGCCGATCCTCGGCGAACGACATAAACGGTGCCTTAGAGGAAATCCAAATCGCAAAAGAGCTTTATCCAGACAGCAGCTATGTGCAGTCGGTCGCTCGTCTAATAAGCCAAAGCAAGGACTCGCGCTGAGCCAACTACGGTAGCAACTCGTCGTAGAGACCGGCGACTTGGTGAAGCATGCGATCAAGTGAAAACATGTTCTCGACCCGCACTCTAGCGCCTCGACGAACCGCCGAATAGCGCCGATCGTCCACGAACAGGGAATATATTTCTTGCAAGAAATCTGCGGCGTCTGTCCGCCCAACAACTGAACCGACAGAATCGTCCACGATCAGCTCCCTGATGCCGCCGACATTTGTCGCCACTACCGGCACTCCGCTAGACATAGCTTCCGCGGCAACTAACGGCAACCCCTCCGAAGTCGATGTCAGGCAGACGACGCGCGCTTCGCTGTAAATCCTCGGCATATCGCTTTGCCAGCCAAGGAACTCCAGGTTGCGAATTTGCTTTCTCTCTGCGTAGGTCAATAAAGAGGGAAGAAGAGGGCCGTCGCCGACGATGCGAAAGCGCATCTCCAGATTTCGCCGTTGCGCAAGTTCCGCAATGTGAACAAATAGCATCGCATTCTTGTCCCTCTCATCCACCCTGCCAATCCATGTGACAAACTCACCCGGGGTTGTCGAAGGAACATACCGTCGAATGTCGACCCCGTTGTATATGACATGGCATTTTTCCGGAGACACTCCCAACTTCGCTACATTTTCTTTCGTCGCATTACAAACACAAATGATCGCCGAGAGTTGTTCGAGAACGTCATTTGGCCTAGGACGTTTCGAAGCCACTCGTTCCGGGTCAAATTCCGTGTGTATCGTGATAACACTTGGAATGCCCTGCCGCCTGAGTCGCTTCACAACGAACTTCAGCAAGTACGCGTCGTAGTTTTGAAAATGCACAAGATCTACATCTGGTTGGCTGAGAATGGAATCTGCCCCGTGGCGCAGACAATAATAGAGCTCCTTAAGGCGATATCCCCCTCGTATGTTCTGTTCAATCTTTCTAGGAAAGCCACTCAACCTGTACTTGTCTACTGGGACCTGAATTCGATCCAGGACCCGTTGGTTGGCCAGCACTGACATCCGGAATCTGTCATGAAGGCCAGTCGCCACCTTTTCAACATAGACCTCGCCGCCTCCGCAGACCTGAGCAGTGCTAAACAGGAGAACGTGATGTGCTCGTTCGTGTTGGATCATCTATTTGATCCGACCTGCGGCAGGGCGCAATTTCTTTACAACTTTGTTCGCCACCAAGTTGTAAAAATCCGATGGGCTTATGGCCAATTTCACAATCCGGTAAAATGCCAACAGTAGTCTTCTCTGTCGCGCGTACGCCACGCTGAGTTCGAAATGGCCCTCTAATAAACGCTTTATCAATTCACTTCTGGCTGGATCCGGTGTGCGTTTATACAGTGCCATGCACCGTCGTATCGGGATATCAACGTGGCGCGTCGTTTTGACGAGCTCCTCTGAAATCCGATTGGCCATCCGAATCATCTCGGCCTTCTTCGTTTCGGTGACGCCGTTGACGCTCTCACGGTAGAAATAAAGTGGCTTGACAATATTCGCCAATTCGCCGACAAGAGCGAGTCTGCGCCACAGATCGTAGTCTTCTGCCGGCCAAAATTCTTCGCGGTATCCTCCGACCTTTTTGACCCAGTGCCTCCGCATCACAACGGAGCCATGAGCGAATGGACAACGTGTAAGCAAGTCTTGACGGAGTTCGGGATCATTAGCTAGGTAGTATTCAGTGCCAATCGGTCGGCCACGGTGGTCCATGCGCGTGATGGCCGTTCCGACCACCGAAATTCTGGGTCGCGACTCAAGGAGGCTAACCTGCAACTCTAGTCTTTCACGCGCCGAGATATCGTCGCCATCCATGCGCGCAATGTAAACCCCTTTCGCGAGATCAATTCCTCGATTCAGCGAATACACCAAACCGTGGTTTGATTGCGTTATGAGACGAATACGAGCGTCCTGGCAACTGCGGATCACTGCCTCCGTATCGTCTGTCGAACCGTCATTGATAATAATGAACTCGAAATCGGTGAGTGTCTGGTTGAGTATGCTTTCTATCGCCTCTCGCACATAGGCTCCACCGTTGTAAACAGGCATAACGACGGACACTACCGGATCACGTCTTGAGGCTACGGATGCTCCTGCATGCATGAGAGCTTTAACCTCTTGTTTGCTTGTTTGCACGATACATTAGTTGCAACAACACCGCTTCATGCTGGCCACAAAAGAAGCCGCACCCCGAGTCAGACGTGCGGGATATTCTAGTCAGAGTGCCATTGGGCCAATCACCAATTCGCCTATCGCGATTGGGAAAGGTGAATTTTGGCGTAGGCCAAATGCATGAGGTCTTTACACGCGCATGACCTAGGTGCATAAAGGGTCGGTGGCCCGGTTCCGCAGCCATTGTTTAGGGTGCTTTCGGGTTGCACAAGACTCTAAAAGAAAAGATTCGATGTCTGCACGAGAAGCCGGAATCCTATCTCGTTCCCTGCCTGGCGCGCCGTCGTCCAGTACTCTCACAGTTATCCAGCCGCGCCGCGGTTGGCAGCCAATCGATCTCAGAGAGCTCTGGCAGTATCGCGATCTGCTCCTTTTTCTGACTTGGCGCGACATACAGGTTCGATACAAACAAGCATCCCTCGGCGCTCTGTGGGCTGTGATCCAGCCCATTACAACAACAATTATTCTTACGATTGCATTTGGTAAGCTCGGTGGAATGGAAGAACGTACGGACGTTCCTTACGGCGTGCTGACCTTCTGTGCAACTGTACCCTGGACGCTTTTTGCTACATCAATCACGCAGGCTGGCAATAGTTTGATAGCAAGCCCAAATCTCATTTCCAAAGTCTATTTTCCCCGGCTGATCATCCCTATTTCCTCTGTGCTGAGTACGGTCCTGGATTTTGCAATTGCGTTTGCAGCTTTGATCGTACTGATGGTTGGTTACGGGCTTGCACCGCATTGGGGGATTGTCCTTATACCGGCATTTGTCATTCAAGCTCTCTTGACCGCGTTGGCAGTTGGCCTATGCCTGAGCGCGCTGAATGTTGAGTATCGCGATGTACGCTACATGATTCCATTTCTCACACAGTGCTGGCTCCTCGCGTCGCCAGTCGGGTATTCCAGCAGGGAAATCCCACCGTCGTGGCAAACACTTTATGGCCTCAACCCTATGACCGGAGTCATTGAAGGTTTTCGATGGGCTCTATTGCGTGAGCATACTCCGCCGCTGGGCATGATGGCCGCCTCAACGCTGGTGATCTTACTGTTGCTCGTCGGAGGATTGTTCTTTTTCCGCAGAGTAGAAAGGACGTTCGCCGACGTCATATGACGGCTCCTGCATGAGCGATATTGCGATACAAGTCGAAGGTGTTTCAAAACTCTATCGCTTAGGCGAGCGGCAACGATACAAGACGGCGCGCGAATCTCTGATGAGGACCCTGAGCGCCCCGGTTCGCACCATCCGTCAGTTGGTGAACACAAACGGACGGCCGCCGCAAGAAAGGGAGCTCTGGGCGCTCCGCGATGTGTCGTTTGACATAAGGGCGGGCGAGGTTGTGGGCATTATTGGCCGCAACGGCGCCGGCAAATCAACCCTATTGAAGCTTATCGCGCGCATTACTGAACCCACCGCTGGGCGCATTCTGATCCGTGGCCGCGTCGGGAGCTTGCTCGAAGTGGGGACAGGTTTTCATCCAGAACTGACCGGCCGCGAAAATGTTTTTCTTAACGGCGCTATCTTAGGAATGCGCCGCGCTGAAATCCTCCGCAAGTTTGACCAAATCGTCGCGTTTGCTGAACTCGACCAGTTCGTAGACACCCCTGTAAAGCGTTACAGTAGTGGAATGTACATGCGCCTGGCCTTCGCAGTTGCCGCTCACCTGCAGCCCGAAATTCTCATTGTCGATGAGGTATTGGCCGTTGGAGACGCTCAGTTTCAACGTAAGTGTCTCGGCAAGATGGACGAAGTCGCCGGACAGGGACGAACTGTGCTCTTTGTGAGCCACAACATGGGCGCGATCATGCAAATGTGTCGCCGCGTCGTCATGCTCGAGCGAGGCTGCGTCAAGCACATCGGTGACGCTCAAAACGTTGTCTCTGCCTATCTCGCGGAATCCTGCGACGGTGTCGGCGAAGTCGACCTGCGTCAATGGTCCTCCCGAAGCGGCGACGGCAGCCTGAGGTTTGAGTCGGTGCGTCTCTTGAATTCATTTGACGTAGTGACGACCGACTTTTCAATAGGGGACGATATCAACGTGGAATTCGTCGTCCGAAAGTACAGACGACGCGAGAGTTTGACGTTCGCTGTTGAGCTAGCAACGTCTGACGGCTTGAAACTTGCGAACATGATCGATGGCGACTCTGGATTCAGCGTCCCGTCGTTCACTGATACATGCACTCTTCGGATCACTCTTAGCGACGTTCGCTTCTACCCTGGCTCCTATCGAATCGGTTTGTTCGTTGGAAGCCCAGGAGGCAATGAGAGCTACGATCACGTCGACGGCTGTCTTAGTTTCAATATCGCGGGCGGAGGTCGTCTTACTTCACGGACCCTCCCACGTACAGCGGGCCTACTCTTTCTCACCCCTCGCTGGCAATCCACAAATACAAGTCGTGCTGGGAACGCACTAGTGCTGCAATGACGGTCCGGCCACATTCTCCCTGGGGGAGCCCTTCCGCACTCATCAAAGGATCGTGCCAAGCCGTAACACGGACGTATCTCGCGGTACGCGAGCGACTCCGTCCATTGGCCGTCCAGGAGCGTCGCGTGCGTCCCTGGCGCGCTATTAACGGCGATGCTACGCTGCGCTTGGAATACGACTTGGATGCCGCGGCGCTGGTATTCGACGTAGGTGGCTACAAAGGGGACTGGACAACGCAGATTTCGGCAAAATACGACTGCACGGTCCATGTATTCGAACCAGTTCCATCATTCGCTTCTGCTATCCGGTCTCGTGTTCACGGCAACGATAAGATTCACGTTCATGCCTTCGGACTGGCGGGGTCAACTCGTACGGAGCACATCGGAGTCGACGCCGATCGTTCGTCAGTACTGACTATGCAGAGAAAGGATCTTGCCATCCAGCTCATGGACATTGTCGAATTTATCGACAGTCATCAAATTCAGGAGATACACCTCCTCAAAATCAACATAGAAGGTGGAGAATATGAACTACTCGACCGACTTCTGAGGTCTGCATATGTCGCGAGAGTTCGCGACATCCAAGTCCAGTTTCACGATTTTGTTGCCAATGCTGAGCGACAAATGCGTTCAATTCAGGAAGGCCTTGCAAGAACACACAGGTTGACTTACCAATTCCCTTTCGTGTGGGAAAATTGGCGGCGCTTGGATGCCCCACGGAAGATATGTTGATTCTTTATGTTGCCCTCAAGTATGACTATGGCAACCCCGCGAACGGATACAGCTTCGAGCATAACAATTTTTACGACTCTCTCGTGCGGATGGGGCATGACATCCTCTATTTTGATCTCGGCAAATTCCAAGATGCCGCGAGCAACCATCGGTTGAATCAGCGATTGCTCGAGGTCGTGCGAACCTATCGACCGGACGTCATGTTCACGATCCCGTTCCGAGAGGAATTGGACAAGTCCGTCGTCAGCTATATTACTGAACGCACGACAACCCGAACGCTTGCCTGGTTCTGCGACGACCACTGGCGGTTTGATAGTTACACGCGCCTTTGGGCGCCATGCTTTGGCTGGTCGATCACTACAGCCCATAGCGCCTTAACCAAATATGCGGCGATTGGCCATCACAATGTCATTCCCAGCCAATGGGCTTGCAATAGCTTCCTCTACGGGCCAGCCGGTCATCCTATGCAATATGACGTTACGTTCGTAGGCCAGCCCCACGGCGACCGGCGTAGATGGATCAAGGCTTTGCGTAAAGCGGGCATCAAAGTGCAAACGTGGGGATCTGGATGGAAGTCGGGACGCCTACAGCTCGAAGAGATGACAAAGGTGTTCAGCACAAGTAGGATCAACCTTAATCTTTCGAACGCTTCTTCCCCAGAAGTCGCTGCACCTGCAGCCGCAGCGCACGGCTTTCGCAACGAAGGCTTGCTGAGGCTTACAACGCCGATGAGGAGGATCCTAGAGACGTGGGACGTCCCGTTACATGGACTTCCGACGCTGCCGCAACAGATCAAAGGTCGCAATTTCGAAATACCTGGGTGTGGCGGCTTTATTCTGACACACCGCGCTGAAGACCTTGACAGGTACTATGAAGATGGCCGAGAGATTGTTTGTTTTGAAACTGTTCACGAAATGATTGAGAAGATTCACTATTACCTGTCTCATGACGCGGAACGCGCTGCCATTGCAGCCGCCGGTTACAAGCGGACGTTGCGCGAGCACACGTACGTCCACCGTTTCACAGATGTCTTTAAACACCTTCAACTGCCCGTCCCAGATCCGACAGCCATTCTGTCTACTCCGCCAAAGCCTGGTGAGGTGAGCGAAATAAGCTGAAGATTTGTGACTTTATGCAACGATGACCTCACGGCATAAGGAGCCGTTTGTGGCGTCGAGGGTCATTTGGACACTGCCACCTACACGATCACGAGAAACGCCGGCATGGACGTCTGTATAGTTCGTGGACTGCTGGACTCTCCTAGCATCGTTCAGTATGCCGATCGGATTGCGGATGGACTTCGCGCATATAGGCCGCACATCCATGTGTCCGAATTTAGGCCGCCGTCGCCATCTGGATTGCCGTTAGGACGCATCGGACGGGGAGCCGCCGCTCAGGTAATTCGGCATGGGTGGTATCCGAAGCATGTGAAACGCGTCGATGCGGATGTTGCTCACATCACGGACCACGTGCATGCCTATCTTCTCAGGCGCCTCCCGGCGCGGCGAACCGTGGTGACGTGTCATGACCTGACGACGTTTGTCTATCCGGAAAACATCACGGAGACTTCCCTGTTTCCAGCCCTGACTCGAAGCGTTTTCAAACGCTCCCTGAACGCCTTGCATCATGCAGCCTGCGTTGTTGCTGTGTCCGAGAACACGAAGCGCGACATTCTCGCCTACTCCCGATGCACACCCGATCAAGTCCGCGTCATCTACCACGGAATTGATCACGATTTCACCGACTCCGCTGATTCACTACGAGTAAGCGATTTCAGGCGGCGTCACGCCCGCGAAGGCGCTCGGTTGCTTCTGCACGTCGGACTGAACACGCCATACAAGAACGTCGAAACCGTTCTGCGCGTTGTCCACATGTTGAACACCCAGACGGGAGCGCAAGTGAGATTGGTCAAGGTTGGGCAGGACTTCACGCCGGCGCAGGCGAAGCTGATTCATGATCTACAGCTCGCTGAGAAAGTCGTGCACCTTGGCAGGCTCGACCGGGCGGAGTTGGTTGCCGCCTATCAATCGTGCGACGCGCTTCTCTTTCCATCCATCTACGAGGGATTTGGGTGGCCGCCGCTTGAAGCCATGGCGTGCGGGTTGCCCGTTGTCGCCTCCACTGCGCCGGCCCTGTCTGAAATTCTTGGGGACGCGGCAATCCTCCGCGAGGCGCGAGACGTTGGCGGGTTAGCCGCGTCTATCCACAGCCTTTTCAGCAATGAAAACACGCGACGAGATTTCATCTCGAAGGGACTGAAACGCGCCAGGTCGTTTTCCTGGCAACGATCGATTTCGCAGCTCGTGCAGGTCTACGAGGAGGTCGCGAAGCTCGCCCCAGCACACCTATGAACCAAAAACTCAAAGTCTTCCACGTCATCACCAAACTCGAGTTGGGCGGCGCCCAGAAAGTCACGTTGATGACGTTGGAGCGGCTGCCGAGGGAACGGTATGAGCTCGCGCTGGTGACCGGGCCGGAGGGGCTGCTGGTGGAGTGGGCGAATCGGATTCCGGATCTCAAGAGGATCTGGATGCCGTCGCTCGTGCGGGAAGTGAGGCCGCTGCAAGATCTCGTGACGTTGGTGCGGCTCTGGTGGCTGTTTCGGAGGGAGAGGCCGGCGATCGTGCACACGCACAGCTCGAAGGCCGGAATACTCGGCCGGTGGGCGGCGCGGCTGGCCGGCGTTCCGGTGATCTTCCACACGGCCCACGGATTCGGGTTTCACGACTTCCAGCGGCCGCTGGTGAAGCGGTTCTACGTGTGGCTGGAACGCGCAACCGCAAGGATTACGACGAAGCTCGTCGTGGTGTCGTACGCCAATGCCCAGAAGGGGACCCAGCATGGAATCTTCAAGAAAGGCGACTGGGTGCTGTGCCGGGACGCCATCGCCGTCGATGAGTTCCTTAAGCCGGGGCCGCGCAAGACAAGACTACGCGACTGGGGAGTCCCGGAAGACAGAACCGTCGTGGGGATGGTGGCGTGTTTCAAGCCGCAGAAGGCGCCCGTCGACTTTGTGGACCTCGCCGCGCGCGTGCTTGCAACCCGGAAAGACGTCCACTTCGTCATGGCCGGCGACGGCGAGCTGCGGCCGCAGGTTGAAGCCCGGATCCGCGAACTCGGCATTCGCTCTCACGTCACCCTGCTCGGATGGCAGCGCGAGGACGATATGCCAGAGGTCTACCGGAATCTCGATGTTGTCGTTTTAACGTCCCTATGGGAAGGTTTACCGTGCGTGTTTTCGGAGGCCATGGCCGCGGGCCTGCCCATCGTCGCGACCAATGTGGACGGGGCGCGCGAGGCCGTCATCGACGGGGACAGCGGATTTCTTCATGAGCCGCACGATATGGCCGGGATGTCGTGTTCGGTATTGAAGCTGGTTGCGGACCCGGAGCTGCGCCTCGCGATGGGACGGCGCGGGAAGTCACGAGTGATGGAGTTCGATATCAGTACGTCGGTGGAGAATCTGGAATCGGCTTACCGGCAGCGCCTTGGGGCCTTATGATCCGGCATGCGGCGGCGTTCGGATTGAGCTTCATCTTCGCCCTGTACTGGACCCCGTTGATGCGGAAAGCGGCGATCCAAGTCGGAATCCTCGACCGTCCCGACGGCAAGCTCAAGAAACACGGCGACGCGGTTCCTTACCTTGGAGGCATCGCGGTCTTTGCCGCATTTCTGCTGACGGTCGGCGTGCTCACCGACTTCGGGCCGCAGATCCTCGGCCTGCTTCTGTCCAGCAGCATCGTTCTGGTCGTCGGCCTCATCGACGATTTCGGCGCGCTGACGCCGTCGCAGAAACTGCTCGGGCAGACGCTTGCTGCGCTCGTGCTAATCAAGTCGGGTACGTTCATCAAACTCGCGTTCCTGCCGGTCTACGTCGCAATACCGCTCACGGTTGTCTGGATTCTGACCGTCACGAACGCGCTCAACATCATCGACATCATGGACGGCCTCGCCTCGGGCGTCGCGACAATCGCCGCCGTCGCCATCGGAGTCGCCAACCTCATCGCAGGACGGACCGAGATCGCCTTCCTGAGCTTCGTCCTGGCAGGCGCCATCGCTGGCTTCCTCCGCCACAACTTTCATCCCGCCAAGATTTATCTCGGAGACGCCGGCAGTCTGTTCATCGGATTCCTGCTGGCCGCGCTTTCGATGAACGCCGGCTACACACGGACGAATCTGCTGGCGACGATCAGCCCGGTCCTGATTCTTGGAATACCGCTCTTCGATCTCGCGCTGGTGATGTGGCTGCGCTGGCGTCACGGCATTCCCGTCATGAAAGGCAGTCCCGATCACTTCGCGCTCCGCCTGAGGCGCTGCCGCCTTTCGGTTCGCGAGACCGCCGTGACGACATACATCGTCGGAATTCTGCTGGCCGGGCTCGCGCTGATGATGAGTCACGTCTCGCTGCCGTGGGCGATCGGCGCAATCGGCGGCGCCGTGACGGCCGGTCTTCTGTCCGCCTACCTTCTGACCAAAGTGGATATGACCCCACACTGAGGACCATCCCAATGCCCAAGATCCTGATCATTGGCGGCGGGCTCGCAGGCCTGAGCGCCGCATATCACCTGCGCGACGACGATCCGATGGTTTTCGAGAAGGAGTCCGTCGTGGGCGGGCTCTGCCGGTCCTTCACGCAGGACGGATTCACATTCGATTGCACGGGCCATCTCATTCATCTGAAGAATCCGTACGTCAAGGAGCTCGTCGCGCGGCTCCTTCCGGACGCATTCGATTCGCATGAGCGGCTGGCGGCGATCTATTCGAAGTCCGTAGTCACGCCGTACCCGTTTCAGGCGAATACGTATGGGCTGCCGCCGGAGGTGGTGAAGGAATGCGTGATGGGGTTTGTGGAGACGCTGCAGACCGAGCATCCCTCACCCGGCTCTTCGGGCCTCGGGCGGTCACAGACCGCCTCTACAGATCCGGATCCCACGAATTTTCGCGAATGGGTGATGCAGACGTTTGGGAGCGGGATTGCGAAGCACTTCATGCTTCCTTACAACGAGAAATTCTGGAAGCAGGATCTGCGCGGCATCACGGCGGATTGGGTGAGCTGGTCGATACCGAAGCCGTCGCTGGAAGAAGTGATCAATGGCGCGCTCGGCTTGACCAACAAGGGCATGGGCTACAATCCGCGCTTCATCTATCCCAAAAACGGCGGCATCGACCGGCTGCCGCAGGCGTTCGCGCGCGGCGCGCCGGGCATCCGCGTCAACGAGACGGCGGAAATCATCGACGGAAAGAGGAAAGTCGTCCGGTTTGCGAGCGGCCGCGAAGAGTCCTATGACTACCTTGTTTCCACGCTGCCGCTCCCCGTTGCGTACCAAATGCTGCGGCCGGCGCCCGACGACCTGAAGGCAGGCGCGGCGGCGCTGCGGGCGATTTCTGTCCTGAACATCAACATCGGCGTGGACCGTCCCGACATCAGCGATCAGCATTGGATCTACTTTCCGGAAGATGAATTCATTTTTTCACGCATCGGCTTTCCGACGAACTTCTCGAAGGCCGTGGCGCCGGAAGGAACAAGCTCGGTGTATATCGAGGTGACGCATCACCCGGCGGACGTCCCCAACGTGGACGAAGCAACGGATCGCGCGCTGGCGGGCCTTCGAAAATGCGGCATCCTGCGCGACAGCGATCGCATTCTCACGCGGCACGTCCTCGACCTGAAGTTCGCCTACGTCGTCTTCAACCGGGCGCGTCAAGAACATCTTCAGAACCTCATCGACTATCTCGATTCCTGCGACATCATCACCGCAGGACGCTATGGCCGTTGGGACTACTACTCGATGGAAGACTCCATCCTCAGCGGAAAAGCGGCCGCCGAGGCCGTTCGCGCTAAGATTGCGTCCACATGCGCATCGGCCTCGTTTACCTAGGACGCCGCGGACCGGGCGGCCCGCTCAGCTTCGAGCTGGCTTCGCATCTCGCGCGCAAGGCGGATCTGTTTGCGGTCGTGTCGCAAAATGCGGATCACATCGGGCTGTGGCGGGCGTCTGGGATTCCACTCGTGGAGGCGTCCACATTTGACACGAAGCTGCAGGCGCCGCTGTCGTGCTTGAATAGCCGGAAGATCGCCGCGCTCGCCGATCAGATCGCAGCCCGGAAGCCCGACGTGATCGTGTACCCCATGGTCCATCCATGGACTCCGTTGTTGCAGAGCCGCTTGGCAGGAATCCCCAACATCGTCACCGTCCACGATCCCGCCGCGCATCCAGGTTTTCTCCACCAGATGAGCAGCCTCTGGGAGGCGATCGCCGCGCAAGGCGCAGCACGGTGCGTCGTCTTGAGCCGGCTGCTGGTCGATGAAATGCGCGCGCGCGGCGTGGCGCCGGAGCGGATCGATGTGATTCCGCATGCAATGTTTTCCTTTTATGACGGATTGGCCCCCTTGCCGAGCGACGGCGCTGCCGACGTCCTATTCTTTGGCCGAATCACGGCTTATAAGGGCCTGGACGTCCTGATTCGCGCATTCCGCGACGTGCAGGCGCGATGGCCGGAGGCGCAACTGCGCATCGTTGGAGAAGGCGATCTGCGGAGGTATGCGCGTCTGCTTGACGGGACAAAGAACATCACGGTCACGAATCGATGGGTGGACGACTGCGAGGTGGGGGCGTTCTTCAGATCCCGCCCGATCGTAGCGGTTCCCTATACCAGCGCTTCCCAGTCCGGCGTCATCGCGCTGGCGGCAAGCTTCGGCTGCCCCGTCATCGCGTCGCGTACGGGCGGCCTTTCGGACCAGATTCACGACGGCGACACGGGACTTCTTGTAGCGCCCGGTTCCGTCAGCGGACTCGCCGCCGCAATCCAGAGGCTTCTCATGGACCCCGACCTTCGCAATGCTCTGGGGCGCCGCCTGGCCGCCGAGTACAGGGCGCATGCGAACTGGGACGTGGTCTCAAACGCGTATCTGGAAAGCTGCCGCCGGGCGATCGGCGCCGGCAGATCAGTGGTCGTGCATCGTTACTGATCGTTACTTGGCTTTGAATCCGATTCTTTGGCCGATGGCTTCGGGCAATTCGCGCAAAATGGCTTTAATCTCTTCGAATTCACGTTCGATGGCCAAGAAACGTGCGTCGCTCTGAGCTTTTAATTCGTTGTAGCGCCGGTTGATTTCCGCCATCTCCCTGATGAAAGCCGCCTGAGTCTGGACCAAAAGGGCCGTCGCCTCTTGAAGGTTCAGCCGAACGCCGTTTGCTCTTCGTGACATCTTCACGCCTGATTCTAATCGAGCAGTTGCAACTGCGCTCGTCTCTTTTGCACGTGCGCTTCCGGCGTTGTTCAGGCGACGGTTGAACAAGTTAGCGTCCGGCGCGAATCGGTTCTTCGCGTTATCAGCGATTTTTTACGCCGGGATGTTGTACTTCTGCATGTAGTGCCGGAACGAGCGGTAGGACATACGGACGAGTTCCGCGGCCTTCACCTGCACGCCGTCCGAGCGGCGGAGGGCTTCTTCGAGGAAGCTCTTCTGGAGGCCTTCGATGTAGCGTTCGAGATCGAAGCCTTCTTCCGGGATGGCGGCCAGGTTGCGCATGCGGGAGTTGCTGCCGACGCTTTCCGGAAGGTGAACGGCCGACAGCTCATTCGACGTTTCCAGAATGAACGCCCGCTCCATCGCGTTCTCCAGCTCGCGGACGTTGCCGGGCCATTCGTAGCTTTCCATCTTCTTCAGCGCTTCATCGGAAATTCGCTCGACGCGCTTGTTGATCGTGGCGTTCAATCGCGACAGGAAATGATTGGCCAATAGAGGAATGTCGTCGCGGCGATGGCGGAGCGGCGGGATTTCGAGCGGAATCACGCTGATGCGGTAAAACAGATCCTCGCGAAACTGATTCTCGGCGACCATCGCCGCCAGGTCGCGATTCGTCGCAGAAATGATCCGGACGTCGACGGGGATCTCTTCCGTTCCGCCAACGCGCCGGATCGTGCGCTCCTGCAGGACGCGCAACAGCTTGACCTGCATCGCGGGGCTGGTGTCTCCGATCTCATCGAGAAAAATCGTCCCCTTGTCCGCTACTTCAAACAGGCCCTTCTTGTTGGCTGTCGCGCCGGTGAACGCGCCTTTCACGTATCCGAACAATTCGCTTTCGAGCAGCGTCTCCGTAAATGCGCCGCAATTGACGGACACGAACGGCGCGTCCGCGCGCGGGCTGTTCAGGTGGATGGCCTTGGCGACGAGTTCCTTTCCGGTGCCGCTTTCGCCCGTGATCAGGACAGTGCTGTTGGTCCCGCTGACCACTTCGATCATCTTGAACAGGTCCTGCATCTTCTTGCTCTTCCCGATCAGGTTCCCCATCCCATGAACTTTGCGGAATTCGCGGCGCAGGTACGTGTTTTCCTCCCGCAGGCGCCGGTTTTCGAGCGCCTTGCAGACCACCAGCTTCAGCTCTTCGACAAAGTTTTGCGTCTTCAGGATGTAGTCGAAGGCGCCCATCTTCAAGGCCTGGATGGCAGTCTCGGCCGTGGCGAACGCGGTCAAGAGGATAAACTGGCCGCCGTAATTGTTGTTGCGGATCTCGCGAAGGAGATCGATTCCGGTCATATCGGCCATCTTGACGTCCGAGATGATCACGTCGAACTCGGTGGCCTTCAGCTTCACCAGGCCTTCTTCGGCGCTCGACGCCGCGCACACGTCGAAGCCCTCCTTTTTGAGGACTATCTCTAAAACTTCACGAATAGACCGCTCGTCGTCGACGACAAGGATTTTGGATCGCTTGGACATGCTACAGATCGATGAAAAACGTGGTTCCCGCGCCCTTGCGCGATTTCACGCCGACCGTGCCGTTGTGAGCGGTCACGATCTGATACACAATCGGAAGGCCCAACCCAATCCCGTTTTTGAAGGATGAGTTGAACGGAACAAACAGCTTCTTCAAGTCTTCTTCTGAGAAACCCACGCCTGTGTCTTCAAAGCGGATCTTCGCGCCGCCGTTGCGCGCTTCCAGGCTGATGGTAAGCGTGCCGCCGTCGGGCATCGCTTTGAACGCATTTGTCGCAAGGTTGTAGAACACCTGGCGCATCATGCTTTCGTCCACGCGCGCCTTCACCGGCTCCAGACGCATCTCAATCGCGTGATTCGGCTGCAGCTCCGGACTGTTGCGAATCAGGCTCACCGTCTCCGATATCAGCACCGACAGATCCGCTTCCTGCGGCTTTGGCGACGGCTGGCGCGCGTAGGATAGAAACTCCGTAATGGTTCGATTCAGCCGGTCTGCTTCGCGGCTGATGATATCGACGAGCTTGCGCTGATCGTCATCCAGATCCAGCCCAGCCCGCAGCAGGTTGAACGATCCGGTAATCGAGGCCAGTGGGTTGCGAATCTCATGCGCGATTCCCGCCGACATCGCGCCGATGGCCGCCATCTGCTCCTTCTGCCGCATCTGACGCTCGAGGACCCGCAGCTCGGTGAGATCTTCGAAACACCAGACGTATCCGGACGTGTCCTTATCGTCGATCCGCACGGGCGAGACGATGAACCTTAAATAGATGTCGTTCCCGTCCAGCCGGCGCGTCCAGATGTCCAGGCGCGGGAGGTGAACCTTGGACATGATGCCGTCGAAGACGTCCTCGATGTTGGTCCGCAGCGCCTGCTTCGCGCTGCGTCCTGTGATGCGCTCGGCTGCTCGATTGAACAGGTAGATGTTGCCGTCCAGATCCGTCGTGATCAGGCCGCTGCCCATGCTGTGAATGACCCGTTCGCTGAACGCACGTAGAAAGGCTGCGTGGCCGGCCGATTTTTCCAGTTCCGCTGCGGCTTTTCGCCAGTTTTCGGCGAGATAGTTGGTCAGGAATGCGACGGCGCAGAATCCGAAGATGTTCAGCCCGATCGTCGCCTGCATGGCGCTGAGCTCCGGCGTCGACGACCATTGCAACGGAATGAAGCCGAAATACGCCAGATTCAGGTGGCCGAAATGGATGACCGACGTCAATGCCGCCGCGCGGAACGCGGCTTTCTGGTCGAGCAGAATGCTCGCCATGACAATCGACAGAAAGTAGAGCGATGAGAAGTAGCTGTCGACGCCGCCGGTGTGATTCACGGTCCACGTGATCAAAAACAAATCGACGCCGATCTGTGCGTACGCCTGCGCATCCACGTTCTTGCTGAACCTCAGCAGGAGGAGCCAGAAGGCCGAGACGAGATAGACCAGGAGTACGATCCGGCTGAGCGAGATTTGGGGCGTGAGAACCACCGGCTGCGCCGATACGAAGAACGTGAAGACGAGAAGGCGCACGTAGATGAGGCGGAGGAGCCATTTCCGCCGGTCGGTGATGGTGATGGGGATGTTCATTGTTTGGAAATTGTGAAATTGGACGATTCCAGAATCTCAGATCCGAAATCCGAAATCTTGGATTGGACGCGCGAGCCGGATTGGGCAGTCCAATTTGAAATTTCGGATTTCGGATCTGAGATTCTGGAATCGTCCAATTTCACAATTTTCTGTCCAGAACCTACGTATCCTACTTGCTCAATTCGCTGACCAGCGAGAAGATCGGCAGGTACATCGAGATGACGATGCCGCCGACGATCACGCCAAGAACTACAATCATCGCCGGTTCCAACGCCGTCATGAGGTCGGCCACGGCCGCATCGACTTCTTCTTCATAGAAGTCCGCAATCTTGGTCATCATCTGTTCGAGCGCGCCGGCCTGCTCGCCGACGCCCACCATCGACACCACCATCGGCGGAAACACTTTCGCCGCCTTCAGGGGATCGACAATCGTCCGGCCTTCTTCGATCGAACGGCGTACGTTCAGGATCGCCTCCTCGATGATCGCATTCCCCGCGGTGCGCGCCGTGATGTCCAATCCGTCAAGGATGGGTACGCCGCTGGCAATCAGCGTGGACATCGTGCGCGTGAATCGCGCCACGGCTATCTTTCGCAGCAGCGGGCCGAAAATCGGAGCGCGCAGCAGCCATTGGTCCACGGTGTAGCGGCCTTTCTTGGTCCTGTAGTAGGAGCGGAACACCGCAATGAGGATGCCGACGCCCACGAAGATGAACAAGCCGTAGTTGCCGACGATGCGGCTGGCGCCGATGACAATCCGCGTCGGCAGCGGCAGCTCGACCTGCATGCTTTCGAACAACTCCGTGAACGCCGGAACCACTTTCCAGAGGATCAGCGTGATCACGCCCGCCGCGATCAGGATCACGGCGATGGGATACACCATCGCGGACTGCACCGCCCGCTTCAGTTTGACCGCCTTCTCGATGTACACAGAGAGGCGCTGAAAGATCGTGTCGAGGATGCCGCCGGCCTCGCCGGCCGCCACCATGTTGGTGTACAGCTCGTCGAAAATCTGCGGCTGCATCTTCATCGAATTCGCAAGACTGTTTCCGGATTCCACCTCTCGCTTCACGGCCAGTATCGCGGTTTTGAACTTCTTGTTTTCCTGTTGCTCGCCCAGGATGTCGAGACATTGAACCAGCGGGACGCCCGAGTCGATCATCACCGAGAATTGCCGCGTGAAAACGGCGAGGTCTTTCGGCTTCGGATTCCCTCCAAACTCAAGCTTGCGAAGCACGCCCCCGGTGCTCTTCTCGCGCGCCTCGAGAAGGAAAATTTGCTCCCGACGCAGCGCCAGGGCCAGCGACTGTTTGTTCTCGGCGACGCGTTCGCCCGTTACGGTCTGTCCCTGACGATTCCGTCCCTTGAAACTGAAGTTCGGCATCGCAACCTCGTGCTCTGAAATCAGATATATACAGAACTCACGGTGACTGTTTTAGTATCCGGACATGGCAATTGCGAGGAAAAATTGGAAAATAGAGGGCGTAATCTGCGGCTGATTCAATGGGCATGAGGAAAACGAAACTCTATATCGCCATCGGCGTCCTCCTCATCCTCGCGCTGCTGGTCTCCGCCCAGCAGGCGTTCAATCTCACTCCGCTGATCGGGAGCCCGTCGACGCCGGACGAGATCGTCCTTCTTTATACGCTGTCGACGCTCACCGTCCTTGCGCTGCTCATCTTTGGATTCCTGCTGCTGCGCACGCTCATCAAAGTCTGGATCGAGCGGAAGCAACAGAAGCCTGGATCGAAGTTCAAGACCAGCGTGATTGTGTGTCTGATCGTTCTGGTGCTGGTCCCGACGGGATTTCTCCTGTCCGTAGGCGCAGGCCTTGTGAATCGAAGCATCGACAAATGGTTCAGCGTGCCGGCCGACGACATCTATGCGGCGTCCGAGAGGATGCTGGCTGTTCTGGAGCAGCAGAGAGAAGTTGAGGCGCGGGGGATGCTGAAGCTATTGGCGGGCGGGCAGTCGCTGAGCGGTCATAGACCGCTCCTACAGTTGGACCTCAACGAAGCGCGATCGAATCTGCACATGAAGGCGCTGATGATTGTCGATTCTTCGGGTCGCGTGCGCAGCAGTTCTCAGGATGCCGACATCGACGCCTCCGATTTGGCCGCGAAAGCCGCGAAGGCGCTAAGCGATGGGCGCGAAGAAGCGGTTATCCGGGACGCCAATTACTTGATTGCAGCGCGGCGGACAGATGCTTCGAAGGACGCCGAGGTCATTGCCGGCGCCTTTCCGTATTCCGAAGACATGCGCGAACTGACGTCGCGAATCGCCGCGCAGCGCGCCGTGTTCCATGATCTGCGGCAGAACAAGCGGACGTATCAGAACTACTATGAGCTGATCCTGATCCTGATGACGACGCTGGTTCTGTTTGCGGCAGTCTGGGTGGGGCTTTTTCTTTCGAAGCGCATCACGGTTCCGATAGCCGCATTGTCGGAAGCCACGCGCGAGATTTCGGCCGGCAATCTCGACTACCGCGTTCGCATCCAGGCCCACGACGAGCTCGGCATGCTCGTCCGGCTTTTCAACGACATGGCGTCTCGTCTTCAGGGGACGACGCGTGAGCTGGAGATGCGCCGCCGCTACATGGAAGTCATTCTCGAGAACATCCCGACCGGCGTGATTTCGCTCGACGCAAACCTCGAAATCCAGACGCTCAATCGCGCTGCGCGAACGATGTTTTCGGCCCAAGAGGCGACGCGGCTGGAGCAGATCTTCAAAGGAGAGGATCTCGGACAGATCTCCGTGTTGCTGGAAGACGCGAAATCAAACGCGATCACGCGCGAGATCTCGTTTCTCACGCCAGGGTATCCCGCACACAGCGCGGTCACCGCAAGCCCTCTTTCGGCCGGCGGCTTCGTGCTGGTTGTCGAAGATCTGACGGAAGTCGTGCGCGCCCAAAAAGCAAGCGCGTGGCGCGAAGTTGCGCGGCGGCTGGCGCACGAGATCAAGAATCCGTTGACGCCCATCCAGCTTTCGGCCGAACGGATTGCGCGAAACATTTCGCGCCTGCCCGCGGCGTCGCCGCGCGTGTCGTCCGTGATGCAGGAATGCGTCAGCGCGATCGTAGACGAAGTATCGAGCCTTAAGAATCTCGTCGACGAATTCGTACGTTTCGCGCGGCTGCCGACGGTGTCGAGACAGCCCAACAGCATGCGCGAACTGGTCGAGCGGACGCTCGCCATTTACGAAGGCCGCATGGAGCACATTGCTCTCAGCGTTTCCGTGCCGGAAGATCTTCCGCTCGTCCTCATGGATCCCGTCGAAATGAAGCGCGTGCTGATCAATTTGATTGATAATGCACTGGAAGCGCTCGCGGGCGAGCCCGTAAAGGAATTGAAGATTGCATGCGGACTTGCGCGGGAAGGGACAATGGCGCGGCTGACGATCGAAGACACCGGCTGCGGCATTTTGCCCGAAAACCGCGACAGGCTCTTCAGCCCGTATTTCTCGACGCGCCAGAACGGTACAGGGCTCGGCCTTGCGATTGCGAGCCGCATCGTCGCCGATCACGGCGGCTACATCGGCATGGAGCCGAACACGCCGCGCGGCGCGCGTTTTGTGATTGAGCTTCCGGTATGTCCAGAATCCTCATTGTCGACGACGAGCCAGGCATCCGCCAGTCGCTGAGAGGCGTCTTCGAAGACGAGGGATTTGCGGCCGACGCCGCGTCCAGCGGCGAAGAATGCCTGCAAAAAATCGAGGCCGGCGCCTACGATCTCGTACTGCTCGACATCTGGCTGCCCGGCATGGACGGCGTCGAGACGCTGCGGCGGCTGAGAGAAAAGTCGCCCGCCACATGCGTCATCATGATTTCCGGCCACGCCACTGTGGCCACCGCCGTCGCCGCGACGAAGCTCGGCGCCTACGACTTCATCGAAAAGCCGCTCTCGCTCGAGCACACGCTGCTCGTTGCGCGCAATGCGCTGTCGTATCGGAAGCTCGAACAGGCCAACGACCTGCTGCGCCATGAAATCGAAGCGCGATTCAATCTCGTCGGCGACAGCATTCCGATTAAGGCTCTGCGCAAACAGATCGCGGTCGTCGCTCCGACCAACAGCCGCGTGCTCATCTACGGCGAAAGCGGCGCCGGAAAAGAACTTGTTGCTCGGAATATTCATTTCCTGAGCAAACGGGCCTCAGGGCCGTTCGTGGAAGTCAATTGCGCGGCCATTCCCGAGGAGCTCATCGAAAGCGAATTGTTCGGGCACACCAAGGGATCGTTCACCGGCGCAAGCGAAGCCAAGAAGGGAAAGTTTGAGTTGGCCGATGGGGGGTCGCTGCTGCTGGATGAGATCGGCGACATGAGCCTGAAGACGCAGGCGAAAGTGCTGCGCGCCGTCGAAGACCGGCGCTTCCAGCCGATCGGAGCGCCGTCGAGCGTCCACGTGGACGTGCGAGTCCTCGCGGCGACCAACAAGAATCTACCCAAGGAAATCGCCGCCGGCCGCTTTCGCGAGGATCTGTTCTATCGGTTGAACGTGATTCCGTTTTTCGTGCCGCCGCTGCGCGACCGTCGCGAAGACGTTCCCGTTCTGGCGCGTTATTTCATGCGGTTGTTTTCGGTCGAGCACGGCCGTGCGCCGAAGGAATTCACCTCCGAGGCGCTCGACATGATGATGGATTACTCGTGGCCCGGAAACGTGCGCGAGCTCCGCAATGAAGTGGAACGGCTCGTCATCATGATTCCCGGCGACGCCATTCGGCCCAAGGATCTGTCCCTGCCCAACGGCGGAAGCCTCGGCGCCGGCTCCACGCTCCACGAAGCCCGCGCTCACTACGAGCGCGAGTTCATACTCTCCAAGCTCCGGGAGACCAACTGGAACGTCTCCCAAGCCGCGCGACTGCTCGGCCTGGAGCGCAGCTATCTGTACAGGAAGATGAAGACGTACGGGATTGAGAAATAGATTGCGAATTGCGAAATGCGAATTGCGAATTCAGGGGAAACGTGCTTCCTCAAATTCGCAATTCGCAATTCGCAATCTCTCTCACAGTTCGTATTTAGCGTCCATCGTGATCTTCGTGTTCAGCAGCTTGGAAATCGGGCAGCCGGCTTTCGCGTTTTCGGCCGCCTTCTCAACGGCGGCGCGGTCGGCGCCGCGCGCCTGAACGGTGACGTCCAGGTGGCTGGAGGTGACGGCGAATCCGCCGTCGGTTTTTTCGAGCGCGACCGTGGCGGAAGCCGCAATGCGTTGCGGCGTGATTCCGGCTTCGCCGAGCTGTGCGGAGAACGCCATGGCAAAACATCCGGCGTGAGCCGCGGCAATCAGTTCTTCGGGATTCGTTCCCTTCTGGCCTTCGAAGCGCGTACTGAACGTATAGGGGACTCGAGAAAGAACGCCGCTGTCGGCCGAGAGCTCGCCTTTACCGTCTTTGAGACCACCCTGCCAGACAGCCGAAGCTTTGCTTTTCATTTAGATGTTTCCTCCTTGTAAATAGAAGGTAATAAGCATACCCGATCTATTGACACGCTTGTGAGCGGCGGTTGACGATTTCGCTGCCGAAAATCTCACAGTCAAGGGGGAAACGATGAAGAAGCTGTCGATGCTTATTAGCGTCGTGGTGTTGTTGTTTACCACCGTTGCATCCTCTGCGGTTTCGCAGAACCATTCCTTCGATAAAGACCGGTTCGACCGGAACCGATTTTTCCGCGCACGTCTGAGTGGATTTCAGGAAAACCCAACGTTGTCGAGTCCTGGAAAGGGTGAGTTCGTCGCGAAGGTCAGCAGCAACGAGATCTCTTACAGACTTGTGTATTGGGATTTGCCGACAAAAGTGACGCAGGCGCATCTTCACCTGGGCGCCAAGGCCGTCAACGGCGGCATCGCGGCATTCTTGTGCGGCCCGCAGCCGCAGGCCGGCAACAAGCCCGAGTGTACCAGCCCGTCCGGCGTGGTGACGGGGACGATTGTGGCAAGCGACATCATCGGACCGAACGGACAAGGCATCGCTCCCGGAGAATTCGCAGAAGTTGTGCGCGCGTTGCGCAATGAAGTGATCTATGCCAACGTCCACACCGAACAGTTCCCCGCCGGCGAAATCCGGGGTCAGGTTTTGAGCGACGACGACGAATGACTGCAGGCTGTTGTTTTGAGTTTTGAGTTTTGAGTTTTGAGTTTTGAGTTTTGAGTTTCGAGTTTCGAGTTACTCATAACTCAAAACTCATAACTCAAAACTGAAAACTGAAAACTCATAGGCGGCAGGGGGTCAAAACTCTGCTCGGCATTCATTCACGCCTTCATAGACCGCGCCTACAGCGGCGTGCGACAATAACGCTTCCTGTCCACACTGACATAGGAGGCGGCCATGCCCTTTATCAACGGTCAAGCAGTGCAGCTTGACGAAAAAGATCTGACCACGATCGTCAATCCCGCCAATGGCAAGCCGGTAACAAAGCTGTTCATGGCGGGCCCGAAACAGATGACCCAGGCCATCGACGCGGCCGAAGCGGCGAAGGACGCCTGGGCTGCAACGCTGCCGGCCGAGCGCGAAATCATCATGATGCGCGCGGCGGACATCCTGGAAGCGAAGCGGCAGGAGATCGTCGACGTCTTGATCGACGAAGGCGGCGCGACGTTCGGGAAGTCGCAATTCGAAGTTTCGTTCACCGTAAATATCATCCGGTCGGCGTCCGGCGAGGCGCGGCGCATTTTCGGCCACGTCTTCCCCTCCGACAATCCGGGGCTGATGTCGTTTGCGATCCGGCGTCCGCTCGGCGTGGTCGCCGGGATTGCTCCATTCAACTTTCCATTGATCCTTTCGACAAAGAAGATCGTTTTCGCCCTCGCGGCCGGCAACACGATGGTGTTGAAGCCCTCGGAGGAGACCTCGTATCTCGGGATGAAGATCGCCGAGATATTCGCTGAAGCCGGTCTGCCGCCGGGCGTGCTCAACATCGTTCCTGGAGACGGCCCCACGCTGGGCGACGCGATCGTCAGCGATCCCCGCGTGAAAATGGTCTTGTTCACCGGCTCCACGGCGGTCGGCCGGCAGCTCGCCGTCAAGTGCGCGCAGCACGGAAAGCGCATCGCGCTGGAAATGGGAGGCAAGAGCCCGCTGGTGATTTTGAAGGATGCGGATCTGACGTACGCCGTGAACACCGCCTGCTTCGGCATGTTCATTCACCAGGGACAGATCTGCATGGCGGGATCGCGCGTGATTGTGGAAGCTCCGATTTATGACGCGTTCCTGGAAAGGCTTGTAGCGAAGACCAAGAGTCTCAAGGTGGGCGATCCACGCGACCCGCACACAGTGATCGGTCCTCTGATCCGTTCTTCGCAGTGCGGCTTCATCGACAGCCGCATCAAGTCGTCGGAAAAAGCGGGGGCGCGCGTCCTTTGCGGCGGAACCTATCGCGGCAATTTCTTCGAGCCCACGGTCATCGCAGACGTGAAGCCCGGCATGGAAGTGTTCCGCGACGAGCTGTTCGGACCGGTCATGAGCGTGATCAAGGCCGACGATCCCGATCACGCCTTGAAGCTCGCCAACAATACGCATTACGGCTTGTCGGCTGCAGTGATCACGAACGATCTGCAGCTCGCAATGAAGTTCGCGCTGGGCCTGGAATCCGGCTCAGTCCACATCAACAGTTCCACGATCCACGATGAGCCGCACATCCCGTTCGGCGGCGTCAAGGATTCAGGAATCGGCAAAGAAGGCGGCCAGTGGTCAATGGCGGATTTGACGGAGCTGAAGTGGGTGACGATCCAGATGGGACAGGCGCACTACCCGTTTTGACAGTTGCAAATCAGCCGCGAATGACGCGAAGGGCGCGAAACGGCGCCTAAAACGTGCGGTAGTTCGTGAACTGAAGTTCAAGTCCGAAGTCGGATTGCCGCAAGAGCTGGATGGTTTCCTGCAGAAGGTCGCGGCTCTTGCCGCTGATGCGGACAACGTCGCCTTGGATGGACGCCTGGACTTTGATCTTGCTGTCCTTCACGACCTTCACGATTTCGCGGCACTTCTCGATCGGAATTCCTGACTGGATGGTGATCTCCTGACGGGCGGTGGAGCCTGCGGCGGGCTGGATCGGTCCATAGACCAGGTTCTTCAGCGGCACTTTTCTTTTGACGAGTTTTTGCTGGAGGACGTCGACGACGGACTTCACCTTGAAGTCGTCGGAGCTGTACACCGTGATCTTTTTCTCCTTCTCGTTGAGCTCGATCTCCGACCTGGAGCTTTTCAGATCGAAGCGCGTCTGGATTTCCTTTCGCGCCTGCTGAACCGCGTTGAGAACTTCGGGCATATCGACAATCGAAACCACATCGAAACTGTTATCGGGCATAGACGCAGTATAACCTCCGCTACACTAAAGACGTGACGCTGCAAAAGCGCAATTGCAGCCGCGCTCTGTGAGCGCGGCATATGAAGGTGTGAACAAATTGGCGCGACGCCTTCCGACCCCCTGCCGGCGAAGGCGGCAGGGGGTCTTGGAGTTTGGACATTTCCTGCGGACGTCGCACAGCCAGGACGGGACTAACGTCTCGAATTTTGCGTTTCGCCTGCGGGACTATCGTACGTTAAAGCGTGAGTCACTTGTCGGGACACGCGATTCGCCCCTCCTTGGATAAGGAGGGGCGGCTGCGCCGCAAGTAAATATGCCGCGAAGCCACCTCAGCGGCGCAGCC